>SDBT01012629.1_pt1 | contig 13570 bp, 18 predicted proteins | sample 2277101 | NCBI WGS metagenome assembly SDBT01 (sample SAMN10404973, study PRJNA504765) | marine sediment metagenome | isolation source: marine sediment core GS10_PC15, 103 cmbsf | place: Arctic Ocean: Southern Knipovich Ridge | collected 2010
GGATTAAGTAACGCTTGCGTTGGCTAACCGTCAGCCCACCCCAAATACCGAAGTCTTCGTCAACGTCGAACCAGTAACGCAGGCATTCAAGCTGAACGGGGCAGAGGTAGCAGACCATCCGCGCCCGTTCGTGTTGCTCGTTAACCGCGAGTTCCTTCCCCTCACCAAAGAACCATTTGCGGTACTTCCAGGGGAGTTCAGCGCAGGCCGCTTTCTCTCGCCAATCCATTGTTCATACGAAGGTTACAGCTCCTTTGAAACTTCCCACGCATTGGACTCACCTTTGTGAATGCGTTGGCCGAGAGGGGTGAGCTGGTGTTCCGCTTCCACGACCAACTTTGAGAACTGGTAAAACGATTCCTCACCGCCAAGAGGCCAGAAATGCGCGCGCATTCCATCGCTACTGGTGGCCCAACTCTGATCGAAGTTCGTATGAACATTACTGTGAAGGTACTTCTGCCTTGCGCGTTCCAGCCTACGAATGCCCCACGCGCCTTCCGTCCCCTTAATCTGTCGACGGTTGGACTCCAATGGCTTGAACGGCGAACAGTTTTCGAGGATTTGGCTTGCAAACCCGAACCATGTCATCGACCCCCACCCGACAAGCGTTTCTATCCCACCATGCTTTGTCATCCACTCCACCGTGTCATCAATGACCCCGACAAGCTGACGGTCACTGATAGGCGAAATATGCACTTCATCGTTAAAGCGAGGCTTATCGGACATTAGGGCTGCCCAGGCATCGTTCGGGATCAGCTTCCCGAATAGACCGTTCATACGAAGAACACTGGACTTTTTCGCTCGTACTTGATCCTCCACTAGACCCCAAAACACACCTAGCTCTGACATGGGCCGCAGGGTGTCACCGCCTCTGACAACGCACACGAACGGAATATCCCACATATCGGACATCAGGGACATAGTGCTTACCAAAAGCAGTTCCTTGGCCATTTGGTCGTCAGTTATGCCCATATTGCTGGCAGGGTCCGGTCCTTCCAAGAAACGAAGGTAAACCAGCGAATCCCAAGTTTGGACCATAGTGGTACCCCATAGACGCTCAGGGCTGTCCTGAATGAGCGCCGAACCCATTTGACTGGCCAGAGCTACACCACGCGGATCGGTAACGATTAAACGCATATGTGGGAGTGTAATTGGCAGTTTTAGATCGTTCGTTTGAACAAACCCCCAAATGGGCCTCTGAAGAGAAGTGCCCAGGGACGACTGGTCGTTCTTGCCAATCGAACAGACTCAGATTCAAAACCTATGTTTCGCACAAACGACTATTCGGATTTATCGGAGCCGAAACCAAACATTGAGAGGGCCACGATGAGCAGGCCCGCGCCCGCCCAGATCAGGTACAAGGTACCCGCCCACTCCTCAGGGATACGTCCTGTCTCAATGCCCGTCGCCAAGAGTCCTATGGATGCAATGTAGATGCCGGTAAGGGCAAGACCCTTCAAGGCCCGCACTCACAGTCGCCATTCGGATCAGAAATGACCAACACATCAGCGTCGTCCGGCAAAACCCAGCAGTCGTGTTCGTCCCCAGTTGAAATGTCATAGGACACTTCGCGCTCATCGTTCAGGACAATGCGGATGGGTGTCTTACACAGATCGCATTCCTTCAAACGAACAACTACGGGAGCGGAGACTTCGGTTGCTTGAGCGGTCATTGCCCCAGCAGTGTAGTCCAAGTCTTCTGGCCGACGACACCATCGACAGACAGGTGATTCTCGGCTTGGAAACCCCTCACGCCTGCGTCAGTACCCGAACCGAACAGCCCATCAGCAGCAGTCTCAGGATCGGAGGTGTTCTCGTCTTTGTGTCCGTTGGCCAAAAGTAGGCCCTGAAGGTTACGCACATCTTGTCTTAGTTGAGGGTTCTGTGCCTTAAACCCATCACCCTTCCGTAGTGTCGGTAGCCCCATAATCAGTTCCTTTGTCCAATCAGTTGACGGTGGTGGCGGCGGCGGTGTTGGGGTACCAGACACGTCGCCTCGTATGACCTCAATCGCCCGCCGGTTGTTGTTCCAATACGGGTCGACCTTCCGTGCCGTCCATTCCGCATGGGAGATAACGTTCGCAGGAACAAGGTCGTAGAAGTCAAGAACGACCTGAGTGGCCAACACTATTGCATTGTGTTGCACCGCAGGGATACCCCCACCGGTACCTCTGTGATCGTTCTCAAAGTTGAAGTAGTACGAGTTCCCATACATGTCATCGTGGAGACCACGGTCAATGGCGTTGGCAGCAGGAGCCTTGTCAGCCAGGGTTTCCTTGAAGACAACGCTCGACCCCTTGCCCGACGAATAGTTGCACGCGTTGTACGCGACCAAGTAGACCTCGCCGTTTGGTTTGGTGTTCAGGTTGCATTTGATCAACCCATCACGGTCACCAGCAAGAGAAGACACGGGATATGGGACAGGACTAGCCGTGTGATGGTGCATGACACCTATCGGCTTGCCTTTACGCCACGTCCTGCCTTTGGTCAGACCAGACCCGTAGACATGAACAGTGAGTCCGGCATCTCTCAGCCGGGTTACAAGGGCGAGTCCACTCATGCTTCGTACGAAGGAGCCTTGTTGACACCTAGAAGGTTGCCAAACCAGGGCCAACGTTCCGCCAAGGTGCGGATCAGTTGGTAGGTCACGGTACCGATGATGACCACGGACGCTGCTTGAAGTTCTGGAGACACATCAAACGCGAACTTCACAAGCAGGAACGACCACACATAGGACATCAGGGTTCGGACTACTGCGATCCACGATTCTGCGGACTTGAGATAAGCAATCATCTCTCACAACCTTTCTTTCATACGAAGGTTAGTACCTCTCGGTGGTATCAGGAGGTCAATCCTTAACCCGCCAACATCCCAAGGACAAACATGGCCGAGAACCACACAAGCACCAGAACAATGAGGACCCCGACGACCTTGACTATGAACCAGAAGGCATCGAACAAACCCGACATGAGAACCTACCTTTTTGGTGTATCTACTTCCGCGATGAACACAGACAGCTTTCGTTTTTTGGCGATGTCGATCATCATCTTGGTCCCGGGGGAGTCTCCGTCCCAGATAGCTATCAACGCGTCGGCATTGTCGGCCATGACCTTGTTTCGTACGAAGCCTGCGCTGCGTCCGTGTTCACGCCAGTCAGCAGGGTATTGGGCTAGAGGAACACCGTTCTCGATGGCCCACAGCTCACCTTGTCTGTCTACTCCGTCCGCCGTGCCTGATAACACTTCTGTTATGTCGAACTTCGAATGAACGATGGCGTCCGAGACTGTCACAGGGTCATTGATTCCCCTTGAGCCAGCGATGATTGTTCTCATGGCTTGTCCAGCATCTTTCTGGTGTGGCCCAGCAGTTCATCGGCATCCTGCCGTAGCTCACGCATCCAGTAGTTGATCTGTTCATCCTCCTGGCCTGCCAGGGTGATCACCGATGAATGAATCTCGTAGCCTCCCTTTTGGCTGGCTCCTTCATCTATCCAGTCGATCGTCGTCTCCCCGCCGTCGGAGAAGCGGACGCTAAGAATCCTGATCATCTGTTATTACCTCCACATCCAAGATTTTGATTAGGTGTACCCGTTCCAACACACCCGTCTTTCCATTGACCCCATGATCGACGTTGCTCACGTGCGCAACGATCTTCACCTGAACAACCTCGTCCAGAGCTAATACCTTGTCGACAGGCCCGGTGTACTGCCTGAACTTGACGGTGAAAGCTTCGACCGTTTCACCGTCGAACGTGACCTGGGCATCGTCAGTCATCGTCGGACTCCACTTCCACCGCTATGTATTCGGCTTCTTCGTCTGGTATCGCCGCTGCATCTGGCCTCGCATCTATGTAAGTGACTCCATCTCCACTACTTGTGGGGGTGAATTGGACTTCACCAGCAGGGAAAGTGGGGGCCAGGTCAGATGAAAATTCACCGGTGCGGTCAGGATCGAAAACGTTGTCGAACACCGACTTCTTGGTTGCCACATACCATCCACAATCGGGACCGCATGTATTGGTGAAAGCTCCGTGTTCGTGGATAAAGACGTCCTTGGTCGCCTTCATGATCGTCCCAAGCATCTCCAGCATCGCTTCGTTGCTCTTGTCACTCATACCTTGCACCTTTCGCACACATAGAACACCATCCCGTCATTAAACTCGACTTCGAATTCGGCACGGTCTTGACCACACGACTCACATACCTTCATACGAACTTCTTTCCCCGATGCACCAACAAAACGTCCTCGTACAACATGTTCAGGTCGTTCATGTGCCACTCAGCTTCCACCTTTCCCATCAACTTCTTGTCACCTCGGTTCACCATCGACAGTGAGTACGGTGCCCAATGAAACATCATCGTCTTACCCACCCCACCATGCCGTGACTTCAACACTTCTATGCGGACGTCAGCCCGCTTACGCCAATCCATGTCGTCATCTTCTTCGTGCTTCTCCCCTGGTTTGAACAGCGACAGCATGAAGTCCGACGTTTCCTCGACCACTCCTGAGTCCCGGGCGAAGTCCATCTCCAATCGTTCACCCTTCTTGCCCACCCGTGACACCTGATGTGGGGCAATGATCGGAATCTGTAATTCCTTGGCAATCCGTTTCAGTTCCATGATCGCTTCAGAAACCTGTTCGTACTTCGATTTACCTGGGAAGGCACGCGCCCAGTAACCCAGGTAGTCCACCATGATTAACTGCGGAGGTTCACCTATCTCGTCGACAAACTCCTCGACTAGCAGTGGGACGTCCTCTGGTGGCACCTTGTTCTCATCGTTCACTCGCATCTTGGAATACCACTCGGCCAGGTTGTTCCTTTGAACGTTGGGGTAGTTCAGGTTGGCGACCCGCTCCAATCGTTCCGCAACCTCTGATTTCGTCTGCTCTAACGACAGCATCAACACCGGAGTCCCGGGGCCGCCTTCAGAACCATCAAAACTTGACCAACTGCTCAAATTGTGGAGGATTTGAGTGAGCAAGGCGGTCTTCCCCGCTCCCGTCTTCGCAAGGATCGTCATCAACTGTCCAGGGAGCATGCCAGGAAGGATGGTTCGATCTAACTCAGGGATGCCCAATTTTAATCCCCTCGTGCGTAACAGCAGGTCACGCTCCATAAGTGAGCTTTCTATGGAGAAAATGCGCTCACCCCTGACCGTCGTTATCAGGGCATCAAACTCATCCTTCGTATGAAGATCGCGGACGAAGTATTCTGTGATGTCAGTTGACTTGACTCCATCAGGCACCGGAAGGTCCACAGCCCTGGCCCGGTTTCCTATCAGTTGGACAGTACGGTGTCTACCTTTTCGGCCTGCTTCATCAGCATCAAAGGTGACAAAGACCCGACGGGCAGACTCAAACCATGAGTTCCAAGCCTCTTGGTACAACCCAGCTCCCGGGGAGGCGCAAGACGGATAGCCCTGCTGCTGCAAATACATGGCGTCGAACTCGCCTTCACATAGGTAGACCTCTGAATGTCCACGCACGTTGTTCGATCCGAACAGCCTCACCGAAGTGTCCTTCGTTTGAAGCACGTTGCCCCCGATGTTCTTCGCCCGGAGTGCAACTACATGGTCGTTGTCGAAGTAGGGAATGAGAATGCGGTCCCAGAACAACGGATAGTTCTTGTCGTTAATGAGGCCAGCACCTTTGAGATCGGACAGCTTCCACCGTTCCAACATCAAGTCCATAATGTTCGATGGCACCCAACCCAGTCGATTCCTCGCGATTGTCTCGGAGGACAGCCCTCGCTTGGGTCCCTGCAAGTAGGTCATAGCGTCCGGTGCGTCGAGTAGTTCAAGCACGCAGACATCAACCATGTACCCCCAAACGTCCCACCTGTGGGCTATCTCGCGAGCGAACGGCTCCGGTTCATCGCCAAGCTTCGTTTGAAGATCACGGAACGACCCTGACTCCTGGCATCGGTGGCAAATCCATGCTCCATGTTCACGATTGACATACAAGTGCCCTTTCTTGTTGGTGTCATCGCAGAAGGGGCATGGAAGTTGCCACTGACCAGGCGCAGGGCTTACCTTGAATCCCTTTTTCTCTAGGTAAGCCGCTGGTTCCACGTTAGAACGGGGTGGGTTGTGCTACCGCACCGGGACGAGCTTGCAGCACTGTGGCCACATTCGCATAAGTACGCCCGTCTTTAGTATTCTGGGCGATAAGCACCCTGGCTGGCTTCCCAATCAGGTCGTCAGTGTCCAGGGTTTCGTCGGCGGCGTACTCCTTGCCACCTTCCAAGTTCGACGCCCACTTGTATGCCTTGCAATCAGGGTGCGGTACGAACGATGTGGATGTCATCCCTGTCACGGTTTCCCCTTGCCATGTGCCGGGTTCCGTGATTATGAACGACCATTTCAGGCGGTCCACCTTCTCAGGCTCACCGGTTTCCCGGTTGGTGAACGTCATCTCCTTCTCCTCGACGTCAGCAAGGGCAACAGCCAATACCTCTTCGTCGGGGGGAATGTTTCGTTCTTCTTCTTCGGGCTTATCGCCTGCTTTTAGTTGTGGCACGATTCCTCCTTCTTTAGTTGGTGCCTCTTACCCGCGCACGAAAGTGTTCGCGGCAGTAAACCGCCTTGTATTTCGCACGACTCATGTTGATCAGGTCGTGGTTGTCCACTTCCTTGCCGCACTCGGCACATTCGTGCAGTGGCGTCTCATCAACAGCTTCATCATCTTCGGGCGGCGGTGTCGCTGGTGGCCGCGTCTTCGGACGTTCATCCGAAGGTAAATCCTTCTCTGGCATGTCTTCAACTACCTCCTCGGTTTTTTCGTCGGAAACTTTCTCCGGCTGCCCATCCGACTCGTCCACCTTTGCTTTTTCGTCGGTCGGTGTCTCCGCTTCAAACGTCGGAGCGTTGGGTTCGACAGACTCTTCCTCCATGATTTCGGCAACCTCAAGCACTTCGGTTACGGCTGTCAATGCTGCGTCGATCTGTACTTCCCCAGCATTCGCTTCCTTCTGCGCTTTCACCTGTTCCGGGGTTGGGACTGGAACATTACTCGGTTCCTCTGAACGTTCATGCGAAGCAATCTCTTCAAGGTCTACTTTGTCTGCTGCCACCTCCTTGGTCAAGACTTCCTCAATGGCAACGATGTCACCCACGAAACCCTGTGATAGTTCATACCTTCTAGGCATCTGGCCTGAATGATCCTTCACCCACGGATGAAGGCGTGACGTGTGTGTAAGCAGCCCCCTTCGAGTCTCTGTCTCACCCGTGTCGTCGTCAATGACCTCAAACGCGTCAAGCATGGCAACCACGTCGAACCAGCCCGCAGCCTCGTCCTTGGCCGAACCCTGCAACAGCAATTCACGGACCATCTGCCCGTCGTCACCGTCCTGAGTGTTCTTCACATGAAACAACACGATCAGACGCATATCCAGGTCGACCAGGCTTGTCATCATCTCGGAGTACGTGTCCCCAAGCCAACCCCAATCGCCAGGGCCAAACTCGCCGTCGTTTCCTCTGGAACGACCTCTCTTGACTTCCCTGAATAGCTCGTCACCGGTGTCTATCACCAGCGTCTTGTAATCATGCTCTACCACGGCAAGGTGAGTGGCCAAGGTCAGCATCTTCTCAAGCACCAGCCCGTCGTCATCGTTGACGATCTTCACATGAGGGATGTACCTATCGGCGATACTCTTGAGCCTTGGATTCTCCTGAAAGAACACGAACAGGGGATCAGGCGCTGTCGAAGCAAGCAGCGTCTTCCCAGCTCCTGCGAACCCACAGATCGCATAGTTCCAGGGTGTCTCCATATCCTGTTTGCCGGTCATTTCAATTTGCACGTCGTGATTCTCCTACTGCTCGTCCGGGTCTTGTAGCCTCGTATGTCATCTGGAAAATGTCGTCCTTGATCGGGTAGAACCCACCCTTGTCCTGGGCCACCCAGTCGCCCCAACCAGCCAGCATGTGTCCTTCCAAGGTTTTGATCACGACACCGTCGCCGGTTACTTCATGCGAAGTGTCTCCCAGCCACGTCACCACTTCGTCTACGGACTCTTCTGTTAACCGGTGAGCCTCTATTTCCACCGGACGTTTCCGATACATGTTTCTCATTCTTTGGCCTCCTCGATGAACGCTTCAAATTCCTCAATCAACCTGGATTCCAACCTTCCTTTTATCACTGGCATGGCCCACAACGATTCGGGAACGTCGATCTTCACACGAAGCAACCGTTCGTTTACCTCCAACTTGTTTGGCTCTGTGGTCGACGCTCTGAAAGCTCTCACGGTGGTCACGCCCTTCGCTGTGGTGGACTTCCTCAACCCCAATACAAAGTTCACCTCGTAAAACGTTTCGTCTATCTCGTTTTCCACTCTCGGCGTGACTCCCTTCCAGCTAGTCCTACTTTTCTGGTCTGGGCACGACCATCCTTTGTCCATCGCCACATTGAATGCTCCACCGTCTGAACCGACTGGCCGCATGCGTAAGCTATGCCCTCTGTGGTTAACCACCCACCATCCGCGTCAAGGTACTCCCAAGAGGGTGATCGCGGTATCTTCATGTAATCTCCACCAGAGTTCTTGGGTCAGCCACTTCGTCCCCGCAAATCTCAACGAACGAGCAGAAGCCACATGTCTCCCCCGAATAATCCAACGGGAAAATCTCAGCTTCGATTGAACGTTCCATTTCGTCGGCTTGGAGCAGCAGCCTTTTGTAATCCTGGTCTGTGCGGTACCCGGCGTTGAACATCTTCGAGTTGCGGGCGTGGTACCAGACAACACCGCGTCGCCACCCCTTGAACCGTTCAAACCCGTCCTCATAGCCAGGGATGTTCTCCCAAAAATTTTCACGTTCGGTGGCATAGCAGTAGGCGGTGAACTGCACGTTGTATTTCAATTTCTGTGGCACATATGAGCCGGTCTTGAAGTCGAGGACTTCTAACGCCTGATAACCAGGGCGGTACCACAGCTTGTCAATGCTTCCCGTCAATGTGTGCCTACCCAACGGCACCTCAAAGTTGATTTCGCTGCCGATCAATCGACCCTCCTGCCACGGTCGGAGTTCGTGGTACATCTTCAACATCTTGATGCCGCGGGCCAGCAGTGACTTATGAGTTGTCCGTCTGTGCCAGAAGTCGATGCCCTGGTAGTAGGGAGGGATAAGTTCGGGATGATCCCAGTAGTAAGTGAACGTGCGAATCGCCAGGTCCAGGTCGTAGCCGTAGTTTTCGTACACTTCAACGGCGTAATGCCAGACAGTCCCAAGCACGGTCAGGGACCCAGACAGGTCCTTGCCTACTTCACGAACGTGTTCGTAATACCACTGACGAGGGCACGCAGCGAACTGTTTGAGGCCAGACTGACGGTGGAACACAGAGACAAACTACACTACCGCAATTCAGTGTTCGTACGAAGGTTATACGAAGCTCAAATTCAGGTTGTTAATCCTGAGTATCTGATTGGTGGTGATAGGGGTGGATGTAACCGACCCCTCGACCATGACGGTCCCTCCCGCCGATGTATCGCAAAGACCAAGAAAGGTAATGGCCCCCCACGATCCGGTCGCTACCGGAAAGGTGACTTGGCCTCCCGCAGCATTGCCATTCACAGGTGCAGCGAATGTCACCGCAACCCGCGCGTATCCAGGCCCCGAAACTTCAGCAAACGATGGATCACCGGAAACAGGAGGATTGGTTGTAAAAGCAGCCAAATACAGTTGACTGAAACTGAACGGAATGCCCCTGGCCAAAGCGTTTATCAGAAAGGCGGCGGCTGGTCTTGATACACTCATGTCTTGATAGTCCTGATCCCCGGTCTACGTATCCTGCCTGTCTGTCCTATCTCTTTCAATATGTTGGCGGTGCCCGACGACGTGATCGCGGTGATGTCACCCGTTCCCGACAGGGTAACAAAACTGATGATCACAAGGCCGAATGCGATTTCTAGCAGCGAGTCAATTTCCGCCAGCGTCCCAACGTCAATAGCTGTCAATCCGGCGATAGACAGCAGAGTGTTTATCTCTGCAAGCGTCCCAACGTCAATAGTCTTGATTCCACCGATAGCCAGCAACGCGTTGACCTCTGCCATCGTTCCAATGGGAGTTGCTGCCTGTTGAACCGCGATCGGTAGTAACGAGTCAATTTCAGCGAGTGTCCCGATGGTCTTGAAAATTGACACACCTACAGGCAACAACGAATCGGTTTCGGCAAGTGTGCCAATGTTCGCAATCTTGCGCGCCTGGACCGCTACCAGGGCTTCCACCTCTGCGAGCGTCCCGACTGTGTAACCCCGTCCGAACGCTATCGCTACCAGAGCATCGACTTCAGCGAGTGTCCCAACGTCGGCTGTCTTGAGTCCGCTGATCGTTAGTAGAGAATCTGTCTCAGTGAGAGTTCCTACAGCGACAGTATTGCCAGCGGCAACGCCGGGAATTTCTAGTTCGAGAAGGTCGACAACCAATGCACGATCAGGACCTCCACCTGTACCTCGACCCCATAAAGTGAAATGCAGATCGTTGTAGTTCGTAATGTTGTCGGTTTCGGTGGTGTTGAGCGAATAGGTGGTTTCGACTTCGGTCGCATCTGTAAGTGTGACCGTTGCTTCAGCGATCAGAGAGCCAACATCAGGGACACCTTGCCATAACTCGGCATGACCGATTATGTCCCTGGCCGAAGAACTGTTCCAACGAACCCGAATGATGTGGCCGGTGGAAACGGCAGGGTCGGTTATCCCCGACGTTGGGCCTTCCAGATCGGCGTCGGTGGTGTTGGTGTTGTTACCGACAGCGGCAGAGGAAATAGTGGTGCCGTCACCTGTCGGAAAGACTGTTGAATCGTCATTAACTTTCGACCATAACGGCTCAACGGTCCACGAACCAGCGTCAATGTCAGCTACTGGTACAAGAATTTGGGGCGCTACGGGTTGGGTTACCGCTATCAGGTTGTCAATCTGCGCGAGCGTTCCTATGCCAAGTCGCACCGACGGAGCTATCGCTATCAGGTTGTCAATCTCAGCGAGCGTCCCTACGTCCGCTGTTTTAATCCCAGCTACAGAGATTAAGGCGTTGGCTTCAGCCAGAGTCCCAACAGAAGCAAGCTTGGTTGGAGGAATGGCAAGCAACGAATTGGTTTCAGCAAGGGTGCCGACCGCAATGGTCTGAGGGGTAGCCTCAGGGATAGGGATCAGGCTGTCCGTCTCAGCGAGCGTGTCAATATCGACAGTCCCGGCGAAAGGCACCGTTACGACTACTTCGATGTCGCCAGAAGTAACCCGATGGTCGATAGTCGAATCGAAGACGACTACTTCGATGTCGTCAGAAGTAACCCGATGGTCGATAGTCGAATCGAAGACGACAACTTCAATGTCGTCAGAAGTGACTCGTTGAGGTCTACCTACAACAAGAGGGAAAACGCCCTTGTCAGTAAAGACAAGTCCAGCGTCAGTATCTACAAACCAAACTTGTCCGTAGACAATAGCGAATGGGTCTGGCATCAGTCATTGGCTCAATAGAGAATGTCCACAATCACTAGACCATTGGCACCTGTGCCGCCTGATCTAGCCGTACTCTGATCGTTTGCGTTGCATCCGCCACTACCACCACCGCCACGACCATGCCCGAGCGCACCATTGAACCCGTTAGCAGAACGACCCAATACGCGTGTCGGTGACCACACTGTTGAGCCTCCGGGTGCCCTCATAACTGCCGCCTGCATTGCCACCACTGACCACCCATCCCCCCCGTCAATCTGGAGATCACCTATAGTCCCTAGCCCGCCGTTACCCCCGGCGTTGCCATAATCGGGAGAAGCAATCAGGTTGCCAGCACTGCCTCCACTGCCTTGGTCTGCGTGACAGAGAACAGTGCCGGTTCCGAAGAATGAGGCTTCACCGTCGCTGCCAGCGTTCTGCCCTGCTGATGCGCCCGCCCCACCGACACCCACCTGCACCTCTTCGGTTGTGCCAAGAGCAGCTTCAAGAACGAACGTCTCCGCATACGCTCCCCCGCCACCCCCACCAGCAGCAGCACACTGAGTTGAGTTAGTGTTGGCGGTACAACCACCACCGCCACCTCCGCCACCGACCAGGCGAATCATGATTGCTCTAAGCCCTGGGAAGTCGGCCTTCGTCCAGGTGGCGTCAGTCGTGTAGTAGACCCGTTCCATAAGAGACATAGGTTCGTTGACCAACACCCCACTACGCACCACCAAATGATCAGCTTCGGCTTCGGCTGTGATGGTCACCTGGACATTGCCCGTATCAGTTTCTAGCTTGGCCATTACGTTTCCTTCCACGAAGTCAAAACAGAGTTTCGTAGCTGGTTGTGGTCCCGTATGAACCAACCCCACTGATCAGGGCCACCGGCCATGAGCGAGGTGCGTCCCACACTCCCGAGCTGGAGATAGCTCCCTGCATACCCGTTGCTCGAAATCCTGAACAACAGATTCGTGTTGTTGTCTTCGATTTCCAGCCAGGCAGAAGGTGACCTGGATTTCTGAAAATTAAGAGGAGTGGAGCTAAAGGAGGTTGGGCTATTCCAGTTTTCCATTGCAAGGAAATCTGTAAGAATGTCCTTGAAGTAAAAGGCATGAAGCTCGCCCGTAGATGACTCACGGAACCAAAGTCCGGTACCACCACTGTTCCCAGCTATGCCAGTAATTTCCAACCTAGCCCTCACCTTCAAAGGAGCCGTATAAGAACGGACCCTTCCCAGAAGGTTGGTGGTGCCTACGGCTGGTGTGTCCATCAAGATGGCCCCGTCACTCAAAACGGTCTCCGTAGCCGACCCCTGGTTGACCCACGACCATCCAGTTGTCGGTGGGCTAGTAAAGGTCTCCCGGCCCAAGTTAGGGTTTCTATCTCCACCCACCGCATACAACGGGTTCCGACCTGTAGCCGACTCGTTCTCACGGACCTGGCCACTGAGATACAGGTCGCCGTCTATGAAGTCGCCCTTGACTAGACCGGAACCGCCGCCGAGAACAGGCTCGCCGTAGATGCGGAAGGTAGACCCCGCCTTCCAGTTGGACCCAGCACCAGGGGTCAGACGAATCACATCTATGGCGTCAGCCGTGTTCTCCCACAGGCCGAAGAAGTCCATTACGAAGAAAGATGACGAGGTTCTGATATGTTCAACCGAAGCTGTGAAATGGCGGAAGTCGGTTGTCTCGGCGTAATCAGAAATGGTCATCGAGACGTAGCCGAACAACCCACTGTCAGCAGTGTTCCCTGGAACGGCACCATCGAACAGCCATTCATTCTGCGCGTCGTAATGATCGAAACCTTCTGAGGTCCCGTCATAAATGCGAAAACTGCGATAGTTGGTGCCGGTGTCAACACTCCCGTTTCCAACTTGTACGTCAACGTGATCGAACTCGGCAGCGTTGTCCCCCCGTAGCTGGGCCTCTATGCGTAGGTCTTTGTAAGTACCTGGGATGTTGGCTATTTCGATGAAGGCGGCATCAGCGGTCAATACCACCTCGCCTAGAAGGTTCGATTGGCCTCCGGTGGTGCCTTGACGGGTGATCGACAGGTAAGTTTCGCTTGCCAGTCCCTCCACATCGACCGTATTGGTTGCAGCTACCGTTTCGGTAAATACCTTTAGGTTGATTTCTTGACCA
>SDBT01012632.1_pt1 | contig 13569 bp, 27 predicted proteins | sample 2277101 | NCBI WGS metagenome assembly SDBT01 (sample SAMN10404973, study PRJNA504765) | marine sediment metagenome | isolation source: marine sediment core GS10_PC15, 103 cmbsf | place: Arctic Ocean: Southern Knipovich Ridge | collected 2010
CCGTATGCCATAGTACCGAACGATTTATTGCAGCGGTCACACTTTCGCATCCTGATTGTCCTAGTCACGCACCCGCGAGGGTGCAACCCTCAATACGTCGATCTGCACGATTCATTCCCCTCAGATGACTGGAATATACTCGAATCCAATTTGATTGTCAAGAGGAAAATCCCATAATTATGAAATTTTCACAGGGTACTCTTGGCGGCAGCTTTCTCACAACTCTCACCAGCCAAACAAAGCAGACATGCAATGACGCATAAGACTGGGTTTGTCTGCCAATAGGTGATACATGCAAGCACTGCAATGAAGATTCGCGGAAAGAAGATAAAGCCTGCCCAGAAAAAGAACCCACCAGTCACCGCACTAAAAAGAATGACAGTGAGTCGCGGAAAAAACAATAACCCTGCCAAGAACAATACGCCGTGAACTTCCCAATAACTCATGATTCTTCCTCTTGTTCTTTTTCTCCACGAGTCAACGATATCTCTTGATTTCTTTTGTGCAAAGTCCAACGACCATAGCCGTTAAACAAAAACAGAGCACTTGCAAAAATCCACACAATTCTTCCAGGACCCTCATCCACAACAGCTGCAACCGCAGCGAATATTCCAGTCAATACCCTTAAAATACACTCAGTTATGAGCGATACCCTATTCCAACAAGCGGCAGCATGAGCACACCATATGCCAGCCCCAATAATCATTACTGCTGATTCAACAGTGGTTAAGTCTTTTACTGTTCTCTGTACAAGCAGAAAAAGAACCGCCATGGCCAAATACATTAGTGCGTGCACATATCTCATCACCACTCCTCAATTGAAGAAATCATCATCCAGTTTGCGTTCCATTTGAGCACAATTCTGTAGAATGAGCTTTTTCCAAACCTCACTTGATACACCTTCTTTACGGCGAATCTGAGCACAAGCCTTGGCTCTCACAGGATTGAAGTGATCTATCGCAAGCTCAGAAAAGGGCATATCGTCTAGCTCACGATTGTCGGAACAAAACTTATCAACATGTTGTATGATGCCCCTGGCATTTCTAATGCCATCATACATAGATGATACAACAGCCAAGGCTTTCGTCCATGCTTGTTGATCAAACAAAGCAGTAAATTCTTCGTGGTATTTCAGCCAGTCAGGCTTGTTCCAAAATAGCCAGAGTTCGATTGCAAGAGCGGTAGTAAAGCTGATTTTACACGCAAAAGCAAGCAACCACCATGCAGACTTAATCTTGACCATCATTTGATCGTCGCTAAACCTTAGAACAAAGCCTTCGCTACCCTCAGATGTTTTGAGGGCTTTTATAATATCAAAGAGTTCACCACCAGAGCGAAGATTTCTATACTCTACTAGCGGTATTCCACATTGTGTCGAGATATCGATCAGTTCAGACAATTGTGAGAGCGTCAATTCAGCATCGTACCACGGCACGTTCTGTTTATACTTGACACCTGCCAGAAGCGTAAGGCACGGTTCATCATAAGTAACAATTATCTGATTGAATGGAGACACCCATTCAAAAACCAGAGTCATGTCTGGACAGAATACAGGATCGCCAAGCAACGGATTCTGCTTGCAGAAATCTTGTATCTCAAAGTCATTTTCCATTTGAACGTAAAATGTTTGCTTTGTACGCCACTTGACTTTGCCTTCTTGAACGAATCTGATCAGACACGTGCCATCCACTTTAGTCGTAAGCAACAAGTCTTTGGCATCTATTACATCTTCCAGCACAACTTTATATTTCCCGTTACCATCTCCAAGAGTCATGAACTTGGGTAGCCCGCAGGAAATGATAGAATTATCATCTTCGCGGAAATGTGCAGACCTTAACCATCGGCATCGAAAATCAGACCAACGATAATTATAGAGATTGGGACCGGGAAAAGTAAGAAGTTCGTCGGAGGACTTCGTGCGATGCTGGCGTTTGGTGATAAATGTCGAAGGTATTGCGATCATCACTTTCAGTCCTATCCGTGAAGTTACCTGAGAAGCAATCGGGGCAAATCTCCCCACGCTTTGTCATCACCAGCAGATTAGACGGAATTGCCCTTTTACATTCCTCACATTGTCCTGATCGTTTCATTGGGAGCTACGATCTTCAGGTATGGGTACTAATTCCCCACCTACTACTATCTCCTTCAGGCCAGTCCGTATCACCAGCTGGCCATTAGAATCCTCATCTGCCATAGCTCCCGGACACAGTTCCAGGATAGCCCTGAATAGCTCATCGAACGTCATGGCGCATTCCTCACATTGTCCTGATCTTTGCCTGATGCCGCGCCCTGGCAATGGCGTCGCGGGCACGCTGCTGGATTCGCTCGCCCTCCTTGTCACTCATAGAACTCAGACCGCGAGAGTCGGCATATTCCAGTGGCAACATATCCCAATACGCATCCAACAAGTCTTGGCACGCTGCCAGCAGCTCATCGAGATCGGTTTCGGCTTGCTACAACTTGATCGTGTCGCTCATTGTTGCCTCTGATTCCTTATACTGCACTTGCAATAAAATGTCAAGCCGTATTTGGATATTTTTCAAATAATTTATCAAGTTCTCTCGCCATTTTTTTCTCTTCTTCAATTGGAGTTCCTCTCATTGTTCTTTCGAGGAAAGTTTTACATACCCACATAGACGCTTGTTTATCCCAAATGAGAGGCATGAAGCCAAGCGGACCAATATGCAGTTGAAGGCCATGAGTGCCTTGAGACACTTTGAGTTCTGTAGTTGCTAATTTCATTACATCGAGCGGCAATAGAATGTCAGTTTTACATAATTGAGACAGAAGGGTTCTTTCCATCATTCTGTTAATGGCATGACTGCTAAAACCTATTTCACCTGTATGTCCACCATAGCTGAGTTTTTGAGGACTAGACTTATAGACAGTCCCATTATCCGTTCCTACTTTTGGCATTCGTATTAACACATAGCTGCTAATTTGATATACATGTCCCTTTAGTTGCCCTCTAGGTATTTTTCGCCTCAATTTAACGCATGGTGTCTCAAAGGGGAAATGATCAGCCAAATCATAAAGAACCTTATTGAGAGCATCTACGACTAACGTGCCCTGCTTCTGTGTGAGCGGCCTACCACGATCAAATTTCTTCAAGATATTTGCGGGGAGATATTTGCCAGCAAGTTTGACAAAATTGGTATTAGTGAACTTTTGAGTTCTGTAATACTGGTCGCACGTAAGACCTACTAAGCTACCACGGACAACTCTCTTTTGTCGCGAAACTCTGGTAGGTTTCATCCATATAGTTTACCCTATTCTGCTGTAAATGTCAATTGCCGCCGCCGTCTGCGCCGGCGAAGCCAACCGCCATTGGTAACACCACTGTGGCCATTGCCTTAATAACCTCTATGTCCTCCGGACTCATAGAAACATCATCATTCAGAAATGCTTCGAGAATATCTCTGGTCACTGATCTCTCCAAGAACACCCACGCTTCATCCTCAGTCATCTTAAGAGACCTTGTTAAGTTCCTTATCTGTATCTATAAGTGCTGCTGCCTCTTCCCAGGCTTCTTGCTGTTCGTTTGTATTGCTTGTCTCATTAATTGCATCGATTAGACTGAGCTTTTTGTCTCCAAGAATTTCAATCATTTGGGATTGTCGAAACCACCATCCAGTCTCAAATGCACAATACAGCAACATGATTGCAGTTGCTATTGCTGTATAGAACGATCCACCATAAGCGGCAGCGACAGTAGCGATAGATGCAAGAATAGCAGCAATGCCATATGCTATAAAGGATGTTCTACGAGACACGGTACGTTGAAACAGTTTCATGAGTTCTCCCTATATGGTCGGCCCAGTTTAGAAACAAAATTCGCCACCAACAATAATAGAATACGACATCATTGATTTCATGTCTATTACTGGTGGATTCGCAGCATCAGAGAGTTCATCATCATTATCTATAGTCGTCTCAAAGCCTAGACACTCTTCCGCAAACCTAATGTAATCAGAGGCTTGACACCTACCAGACGGTAGAATTTCCATTAAATGCGACCTTAGTACGCCCCCGCTCGGAAAAACAATAGACGAGGGCGGTAAGAGTGGATATATTGCACCATCCCTGCCCTTAATAAGCAAGGCTGAACCATCGTTACATGTGCAGAATTGCACAGACTCTTGTGTATATTTGACAACCATTATTTTCATGAAGTCGGGATCTTATCTCCTAGCCGCTCGGGCCATCGCCCAATGTGCGATTCGCAATACAGGGAGGAGACTCATCGGTTCAAATCCATCTGGCTCCGTGATGGTATCAACTGCCCGCTCATAATGATTGCGGCATAACCAAACGCCATGTAGCTGAATATCAGCAAGTACATCATAGTCGCCACGACTCATTTCGCATTCTTCGCAATAGTGAATCATGTTGCCTTAACTGCTTTGTAGACCATCACTCCAAAAGTCATTGGTTCACGGACAATTATCGTCTTGCATTCCGAACATATATCATCGCAATGATCTCTACAAACGATTAATTTGCCGCAACGACAAGACTCTAATGCCAATTTAACACAATGGTCGTCGGCGGTCGGGGCCTTTGTATGAGAACATTCCAGTCCTTCAAGATACGTTGAACCCGGATGATGTAAGATTTGTCGCCATGGCGTTGTAATCTTACCCACGATCAGGGGCGAAAATATACTGCATGGAATCCACAAGGCAAGATCGAGCAATCGTAGAGGAAGCCCACCTATTAATCGGAGTATAAAAACAACCGATACAAACGGAATAGATATGGCATCCCAAGAATGATGCTTTGCTAAACCTCGCACTTGCCGTAACTGCAAAGAGTGAATTACGAGTGCATAGAAAACATGAACAATTGCGTAGATTGTCCAAAAACTAAAAGGCCAGTTTTGCGGAATTGGGATAGTAACCATTGCATTCTCCTATCGATTACACGATACCCTATAAGGAGAATTTTGTCAAGGATTATTCTTGCCCGGAGAAATAGATAAATTATCTCTGGTAGGAAATTAATTAATGTGCTAAGTATATAACAGCACAATAGATACAAAAATGTTCATGTGTTCACAAACAGGACATTATTTCTTATTAGAAGATCCACCGGAGCACAGTCCAGTGATCAAATCCCCAGACGGAATACCACACATAGTTGGTTCCTACAGCAAACAACAAGGCCGCCAACATCGCAGACGATAATTTCACGTTCGTCTTCGTTCTTGTCGTCATACTTCCACCTGTTGAAAGATAGCCGATTCAGGGAAGATTACATTGTCATTGTCGAAGTCGCCCACAATCTCGCCATCCTCAGCATCAATGGTGAACTCGTGATGTTGTTCACCTTCGCCAAAATCGTCATCATGTTTGCCGACGTAAATACCCTCGCCTGAATACCAAGTATAGGCGTCCTGTCTCGGATCGTGAAATTCAATCTGGTATGTCTTCCCGACTGTAAGGTTCATGGTCATGCTTTCACCTTTCTGGGACGGCCGCGTTCCGAGGAGATGCCAATGCCGCGGCTCGCTTTAGGACAATCGAGCAGTCATCCGTATGGGTGAAGCCGCGACCACGAGCGGGACCGCCGCATTGATCGCATGTTGCTGATTTGGTACTGGGAGACGTAGCGTCACGCTTCTCACGATACTTAGCAGCTTGGGCAGCAGCCCGATCTGCAAAGATGGGACAATCCTCAGTATGAGCGTAACCACGCCCACGGGCAGGGCCACCGCATTGCTCACATGGCTCTCTAGTCTGGATTTGTGCAGTCCTCTCTTGAAGAATGGAACAATCAGGAGTATGGGTATGGCCACGCCCGCGTGCTGGGCCGCCGCATTCCGGACACGGCTCTTTAGGCTGAACGACTGGCTTACCATGAGTACAAATATCCGTGTGTTGCCACCCTCGCCCTCGACCAGGCGGTCCATCACAATGCGGACAATTGCCTCTAGCATCTCTCTTGACTGCTGCTACTTCCTTGGCTTGATTGGCTTCCTTGCGTTTGGGGTTTTCTGAAGGCTCTGGTCGAGGCTCTGCCTTGATTGTGGGCATCAAGCCCATCGAGTGTTCAAGCGTACAAGTAACGTTCAGCAGGCTATCTCGATCTGGGGGAGGAATAAATCTGATTGTTTGGGTACAACCATCAGCAGCGCATTGTGTCGTTTCGCCTGTTTCCTGATCGCCAGTCTTAAGAACAATGATTCTCCGCTTGCCATATGCTGGAAGGTTGTTGTCGAGAACTACACCGTAACAAATATTCATCTTGCTCGTCTCCTTCAATAGAAGTATACCACAAAGCAGGAGAAATGTCAAGTAGTTTCTGGGGGCTCTATTTTTGCGGTGATCAATTCGGCACTCTCATTATTGAATACGCGAATGTACTTGTCTCCGTCCACTTCCATGATTGCACACGCATATCTGTTCTTTTCATGTGCGATTGGGAAACAAGTAATAGAATGAACTTGCTTGCTGACCAGTTCATAGTACAATTTTAAGCCAACAGCAGCAACTTCCCGCATGTAGGGTTTTGACTTAAGCACTCTCCCTAATGCGTTCCAATGCGTCACTATATCCCGTTTGGCTACTCGTTCAGCTACAGAGTCGAATATGGCGAATAGTGGCCCCTGCACCGCACAAGCGAAAAGATCACCATCATGGAGAACGGGAAAACAGATTATAGCATGGTCGCCGCCGGACATCTCCCGATAAACACCCAAAGCTGTTTCTATCAATTCTGTTCTTACACGTTGCTTGACTTCGATTGTTACACTTTTACCTTGCTGCTCGGCAGCGAGTGCAGCTCGAACTTTCATATCTTCTGTGGCCACAACAAGGGTTAGGTTGTCGGTTGGTTGGTTCTCAATGATATCGACAAGCATATCTATGCCTTGATCGCCAGGCGGTATTACAATACGTTCGTTCATTATAATGTTCCTTATTCCGGAAGGCTTTGGGATGCGGCATCTTCGCCCTGCGATGATAAAGCGATATCAACTCGCCAATCTTTACATTGGTTGTACTTAGAATTCCATCTCATTTGATTCACATTCGTTGCCCAATGTGTTTCTTTATCATGGTGACACCTGAACTGGTAGTTATCGGTAGATGGAACAGACCAGGCAAAAAGAGCGATGCTGATTGCCCCAGTAACAGCCAGGAGCACAAGGACCAGAAGATAATCAGCATCATTGGCATCATTGCCAGAACCGCGTATCTTACTCAAGAGGACATAAGACAGTGACAGTCCAACGATGGCGATAATTGCACTGACGAGAAGAGCCACAGAAACAGGCATGGGTTAATCCTTTAATTTGTCCACCCAGTGTCCGATCAAAACAAGCACAAGCATCACAAACATCACAATGGCAATGATGCCCAAAGTGACACCAAGACTAATCCATATAGGGGAAATAACCCACCACCAACTCCAGCCCATCACGGCAGTATTTCCCACTCCTAACTTAAGGGCGATAAATAGAATCGTGAGTAAACCCACGAAGCCAATACCACTGCTCTTACCAGAACTACTGCTACTTTTTTCACTCATTACTCTCTCCTTTAATTTCTTTCCCGCGCGTATCCGGGAAACCGCGACCTGCACGGGAGTTGGTTTCTTCTCTCCCTGCCGCACAATTTGAGTTGCGAAGTATCCCCGATCCCGAATTTTGCTAATTGCATCTTCAACATGCATAGCTTCGACAGTATCAGTGACTTCCTGCCCGCTACTGTCCATTGCGTCATACTTGAACGTATCCATCATTCTTCCTTACGAAGTTCAGTCATTTCTGCTAGAGCGTTTAACACTTCTTTGATAAAATCTAGACCCATGCACTCATCATCGCAAGTCAGTTTCCCATCCTTGATAACAAATGTAGCACTACCGAAACCGACTCCTGGTTTGCTCCAGTTAATTTCAAAGCCACCTTCATTTCTCACATTTGCCCCATGCACTGACTGATCGTATACGCACAGGGCCATCCGGCTCATTGACCAGATTAGGATCGTCAGCAGCCTCGACTCTGCCCTGTTCGATACAGTCAAGTAATTTCCGTCTTGTTTCGTTGATATTCATCATATCCATTATGCCACATTCAAGAGCAAATGTCAAGGGAAATTAGAATCGGCCTAACGATTGTGGAGCAGGAGACGGACCATTAACACCTAACTGGCAATTTTGCCTATCTTGTTCCCTTTGTGCGACCTGTTGTTGTTCCTTGTCTACCTGTTCAGCTACAAAAGCCAATCGCTGTCGCAGACATTCAGCGAAAAAATTAGCCAGCGGCTTTTCAGCAACAGACGCGACCCATCCATCTGGATCGTGAATTTCCCATTTCTGTGCATTAGGGTTATATTTGATTTCTATCAAAACACTGGAATCAGCATAATGTTTATCTACAGGTTCGTTCATAAAACTCCTCAACTGGATTGTGCTGTCGATACTGGCACAAAAGACTTTGCAGCAGTATCGTTAAACTCCCACAATGTAATAATCACTGGCTTTCCACTATCTGTCTCAACCTCTACCATACACTCTTTAATCAGGTCATGGATAGTCTGTTGATCACCACCAGCAAGGCCACTACCCATGCCAGATGGAATATGTATATTATACTCAAGTCGCGCAGCCCGTGAGAACACTTGGAGTAAACATTCTCTCAATGCCTTGTAGTCCACGAGTTGTTCATTTGGACGAGTCGTGCTGGTGCCATTCTGGGCGATCATGTTGCAGATAACAATAGTACCGTCACATTGATCAGTAATAGGAATAAATTGGACAAGACCCCGGGGGATACGTCCGTCCTTACCTTTCCCTGCACCAAATGCTTTCGCGAGGTTGCGGTATCGATTGTGAGGCTCGCGCGATAAATCATTCACAGCCAATACAAAACCGGCTCCCCACGCCGAACAATCATTACAAAGATGCGCTATAATAACTGTTTCACCCGCTGCTGGCCTTGGACTCGTAGCACTACCTTGTTTTCTGATTACTGGCATTGTATCTCCTATTGCTGGACAAAACCGACGCACTCTTCAAGCCTTTTCCAACAAAGACATTCTGAGACAAAAACTCAGAACCAACTTGGGAACCCGATGGATTTTCATCCGAAACCAAACGACAAATACTTATGAAAAAAGTGTTATCCAACGTGCTTTTCATGGTGGGCGATAATGATCCCGTTCGTGACGGGTCGCGGACTGGTGGCAGACCCTTGCTCAGTCGTGATCGGCATTTGTTCTTCTCCTACTTGTGGGACATAATGAAATGTCCAATTGCTAACCTGATCTCATTGCATCGTTTCAGAATGTTGTCTCTCGATTCATTAGCACGGCCTTGACGTAAACGACTCATGTATCGACCTAACTCTGCATTCGTCTTTATACCCAACCGACGTACATTGCCGTTCAGATTGAAAGCATCCGGTGCCTCACAAATGACCGACTCAAATATCAAACCTACGAGCATCGGGTCACCCACAACGGATGCTTCCAGTTGCTCCACAATCAAATCACAAAATCTGCACATGAAATCAGCGGCCGGGGTATACGATCCTAAAGAAACATTTTGTCCCAAAGTATCGTACATTTATCCGCCACCGAGTTTCACATAAGCAGCAGTTGCTTGCTTAAACTTCGCCACATCGGCATCAGGGCGGTCAGGATGCCATTTCATAGCAGCCCTGCGATACGCCCGCTTCAGATCATCAATGGTGAAACTAACGGATAGCTCAAGAATGGTCAAAGGATTGTCATTGCCAAGGATTGATTCGGCTTCATCCAATCCCATACGAGTACGAAAAGTTTTGGTCCAGTCATCGACAGAACCAAACCCCTCTTCTTTAGGCTTGTACTTTGGGCAATGATCATTTTCCCAAACATTAGGTCGTGCCTTTTTGGTTCTCATGCCAGTTGACCGACTTCATACGGCGGGAGATGCTTTCCACAAGGGAGACCCAATCCGTTGAGATGCTTGCACTTACGGTGGCGAATCCATCCTCTACACGAGCAAGCCCAATGCCTGCCAGACTTGTGCTGTGCAATCGTATAGAGACTGTCAGTGGTAGCAGAACGAATATGGAACCGATTAGTCCACTGGGCATTGTCTGGCAGCATTTTTTCTGCCATTGCCGTGATTTCTCGTTTCACTAAAGCAGTACTAGCGGTACTCATGGTCTTGTCTCCCTATGCCATAATATACCACTTCCAGCGAGAAATGTCAAGTGGATTTTTTGCAAATTATTTCGCGTCGGAAGGTGATCATGAAGGCAACTCCTATAAGGCCAACACTGATGTTCAGGTAGTAATAGCCAAGTAGTAGGAGTGTGAAAGATATGACTATGGAACAAATCCAGGGGGCATTTATGAGTCTGGCGAGCATGGAAATCTCCGAGCATAGTTCTTTAAGTGGAATTGTGCAAAATGAAGGATAGTGATTGCCGTTTTACCGTCAGTTATTGTGCCATCTTGAATAAACTTTAACGCTTCTTGAAATGGCAGTTCTTCTACGGCGATTTCGTGTTTTTCATCACCTTGTAGCTTCTGTCCGGCAAATTCTAGGTTGGTTGCCAACCATGCAGATGATCGTTCTGTGGTATAACCAGGGGAATTGAAGAACTCACATAGGAAACTAATACGCCCGGTATAGCCTGTTTCTTCCCGTACTTCCCTAGCAGCACAAAGTTCTGGGGCTTCAAATTCTTTGTCCCTTGTGCCAGCAGGCAATTCCCAAATTGTCTGGTCGATAGCTTTTCGGAAGTGCTTGAGTATTATAATGGTGGGATTCGTATCTACGGTGGCGGGTTTGAGCGGCAAAATAATGACAGACCCAGGATGTTCTACCGTGACTCGCCCGCGATCTTGGACGATGCTTAGTAGTTTGTTGGTGAAAATCGTGACGCTCGAATCGGAGCCGTTCATTACCACCTACTACCCTCACTAATACCAACCATGATGAGTAAAGTACCAACACATCCAAACATAAAAGCGAAGAGCCCAGAAACAGCATACGCTGTATTGTTCGGATAGACACTCATGCCTGTGGGGACAGTAACACTCACGCCCGATCCGGCATCATCTGTAAGTGTCTCTCGCAACTTCATGAGGAAGTTGGATATTATGAGAACATCAGCAGATTCCTCATCAAAATTGTTCAGTTCGTCCATCGCAGCACGGAGGTTGCCGCACCAAAATCCAACATCCTCACCCGGGCTGTTATAGATAACTGATGTATAATGTGTTTCAACACCGTCGCGAAACAACTGCTCATCATCGAGATAATCGAGAGCCGTACTAAGAGACTTTTTCGCGATAGAGATAGTATTAGCATCTGCCGATTGTTTCATAAATCCTTGACAGTGACGGTCGAAATTGATGTCTTTGACTATCCTCGTGCCGCCCCAGGCGACAAAAGGAATAAACAATATTACGCCAAAAATTATCTTACCCATTCTCATATCCTCCAGTGGTGGTGGTGTAAGTCGAGGTCGAAACTCCCAACGACTAACCATTTTCAGCTAACTCGGCTTCCCGGCCGTCACCGTGACCCGGCTGCATGACGGCGGGCTGAGGTGGTGCTTGCTCTGCTTGCTCCGGTTGGGGATTACTACCCTCAATCTCGGCTTCAATCTCAGCCAGAATACGGGCTTCATCTTCATCCAGAGCCGGTGGTGCCATGTTTTGTTGTAGACTAGATGCAAAGTCTGCCGAATCTTTCGCATCTTCCAAAGCAGATTCCGCCTCGACAGACCAGGCGGTCATTTGGTCGAGATTCGGTACTGGGACTTTCTGGTTCTGGGCAAGCAATCGTAGATTACGCAGATTGGCATCCACGATGCGGATTTGTCTTGTCAGGAGACCGGCAAAAACGTGTTGGTCCTCGATGCTATTGCGGACCCTTGCGATCAGGCTCGCGAGGCGTGGCCTCTGGACCTTAGTAGCGGCTAAGGCGTCTGCCTTTAGTGTCGCATCCCTTTCCTCCAGTTTTTCAACATCGCTAAAGACTTGCCGATGTTGATCATCTAGTTCTGTACGTTGACGCATGAGAAATTCTTGCTTCTCAATCAACTTTTCCGCATCGGTTCTTCGATCAAGCATCTCTTCAACCCAACTCCGTAGCCGCTTTGTGATTTCCCATGCCATAGTTTTGTCTCCCGTGATTACTATACCACGGACAGAGCTAATTGTCAAGAGAATTCTCAGCAGAATTTTCAGGAGATTCAATCTTCAATCCATCACAACCAGCACAATGAATCCTGCTAGAGCCTGTGCAAGGCGTGACTGAACCATCGGCTTTCAGTAAAGTGCCTGTGCTGAGTTTGTAGGCATCGACACCTACACTGAAAGTGAAACAGACGAGTATTATAGACAATAGGCCCAACAGTAAAGCCATAATTAGGTAAGCGGCTCCTTGATTGCCTTTACTGCCTAGATCATCAAGTTTGCCAGCCCTAACAGCACATACAACAACTACTATTATAGAGATGATCGAGATGCCGACAAGCAACACCAACCAACTAGAAGGGTTTTGCGGCAGGGCAATAGTCACGTCAGCCAGCATCATCATTTTCTTCCTCTTCTTGTTCAGGTTGCTTTCCATCACAACCGGCACAGTGAACGGTCGTTGTCGTTGTCGTTGTTTTTCCTTTACATTCAGTTACGGCTGCGGGCGATTTAATCCATTGACCTGTAGAATATTCATATGCATCACAACTCGTGTGTAGGGCTACAATACCCATGATTATTGCGCCTATGAACAGCATTGCTGCCGCAATCCCAGAACCAACGCCTTCGGCCTCTTTGTCGGCATCACCGAGTCGTCCAGAAATTCGGCACATTTTGACTGCTGCGTAAAGCAGAACAAAAAATATGACGCCGGCGAGCAGCGTGAATAAGGCGGGAGAACTTGGCAGTGCAAAAGTCATTGATCTTTGTCTTTCTCTCTTATGGGAACCAAACTCGTGCGGTCACAGCCAGCGCAATGAGTAGCAGGCGTACCACCGCAAATAACAACTTTCGTGTTGTCCGGTCCCGGGACTAATGAGCCCGTAGACACGTCAAATGCAGTTATTCCACTGCATATGGCCAAAATAATCGATGCAAGGGCAACAATAGAAAAAGCTACGCATCCAAAGATAGAAGCGCTTCCTTGCCCGCCTTCGTTTCTTGCATCGAAGTGCTTGCCGGCTCTAAATGCCAACTTCAATCCGGCTAAGATAGCACCGATACAGAGTATCCCAGTAACTAAGGGATAAATCCATGTTCCGTATTCTGGAACTTGTAATGTAAGGTCGGCAAGCATGATCGATTCCTTTCTATGTCTTTGGAGAGCTTAGGGCCTCTGGTGGTAATGCAGGAAAATATGTGGCATCCCACAGCGTATATAACATCACAATAGTCACAATGAGCAGACCAATTCCGATAATGCCCGTAATAATAGAAAGGGCAGTATGAGCGCCATATTCTTTTTTGTCATCAACCAGTCTGCTGGCCTTTGTGGCACATAGCATCGTAGTTACAAAGGCCAGCATTGCCAATCAACCAAAGACGAGTGGAAGCACGTGAGGAGACGCCATGTTCAGAGTCAAATCGG
>SDBT01012633.1_pt1 | contig 13568 bp, 12 predicted proteins | sample 2277101 | NCBI WGS metagenome assembly SDBT01 (sample SAMN10404973, study PRJNA504765) | marine sediment metagenome | isolation source: marine sediment core GS10_PC15, 103 cmbsf | place: Arctic Ocean: Southern Knipovich Ridge | collected 2010
TCCATGTGATCTTTCATGAGTGTGAAAGTAGAATTCTCTTCGTCCCACGGGCAGCCGTTCTCTCTGAGCCACCTGCTGGACCTATGAGTGTCAGTAATGTCATCTCGTTTCAGCCCCAAGGACTGCCATTTTTCTCTCGCCCAGTTGGCGAGTCTGGCATAACTGCACTCAACTGATATCTCGCAGGTCTTTTCGTCCCACGGGCAGCCGTTCTCCCTAAGCCACATCAGAGCTTTTAATTTTCCCCCTTTTGCTGCTTCGGCACATACATCAGGTCCCAGGGGTTGAGAGTCCCACAGGCTGCAATTATCCACATCTAGCCCCTCTGCCCACGCAAGAACACCTAAGAGACCTTCTCTGGCAGCCAACAAGTAGATTTCATAGCGATCACCACGACAACCATTTGCAGTTGCCCATTCAAGGATTTCCAAGTGCCCGCCTCTGGCTGCTTCTATCATAGTTCTGCCCCAGTCGCATTTCTTCTTCCTCAGCCATTTACTGCGCAAGCTACGTACCCTTCGGGGAGTAGGAGTTCTAGACTTCCTCCTCGAGCTGCATCACTACACATATCGATGTACCGCCTGGCTTTTGGCCCGAATCCCCACAGCCACTTTACTGCGCAAGCTACGTAGCAACGCGAGTATGACCACTAACTGGCCGCCCCTAGCTGCCTCTCGCCAAATGTTATAAATACGGCGCTCAGTCCTGCCCCATCGATAAGTGAAAGTTTCAACATGACCCTTACGGTACAACCACTGCAGTGTCTTCAGATGGCCATCCCTGGCTGCAAATTGACACATGTCATGATAACGCGGGCAGCCATTCTGGAGCGCCCACTTGACAACGTCCAAATGACCTCCACGAGCTGCAGCGGAGGAGGTTTCAGCATCCCAAGAGCACCCTTTTTCTCTCAGGTGCTTCAAAACCTCTAGATGTCCACCAGAAGCTGCAAGGGTGGAAGTTTTCTCGTCAAAAGGATAGGGTTGACCGGAAGTGGACAAAAAGAACTTGAGGACACTGACTGCACCCGACGAGACTGAATGCTGGACCACATCGAACTTGTTGCTTGTTATCCTGCTTGTTATCATGGCACTCAAGGTCAGGCAGGTCATTTTCAAGCAGTAAAGTGCATCCTGCCTGTTATAGAGCTGCTTCAAGATGTAATTTTCCCATATCTCTGCCGGGAGGTGCAGAACATCAGCCATGGGGTCGCCGTTTTCAGGTCTTGGGTACATGAAATAGGTTTCTCTGTGTGAGGGTAACAAAATGGGAACTTCATCTACCTTGGCTATCGCGCAACTCCAAATTAGAATGCTCGAACTCGAAGTATGTCTTCAGGATTTCCTGATAGAGGAGGAGGGGGCCAGAACAACATGCCTGGTCTGTAAGAGGCGTGGCTCGGGCTGGGAAATAACAGAAATACGCACAATGCCCAACATACACCTCGCGAAGGATGTCATGGAATCAGGGACTGTCGAAGGACTGAAGTACACCTCCCTCACCAAATGGAGGATGATGAACTCTAACAGGCCGCTTACTAAGGGCTATCTTCACTGGGGGCCGCACCCGGAGATTTCGTGCAGGTCTTCTGGTACGGAACTCCGAAGGCTGTCGCCGCAGTCATGAAGAGATTGGAAGGTTCCAATAAGGACTTCTGCGGCGAATACCTCGAGACAAGTCTGTGGGATCTCACCAAGGAGGAGAAGAAGAGTCACTGGGACGAGACTCTGGCCATGTAGTGAATGCGTGTGCACAGAATGAATTGCATTCATTCATCAGCATCTTCTTCGTGTTCATCAGGTACTTGTGGTGGGAGTAAAGGTCCAAGGGTGATATAGCACACAATACAACCCAACAGCTACTGTATATCATACAGTGATTAATTTGATCTTGTGAGAGTCTTCTGCCACTAGCAACTCTAATCTGACTCATCGAGTCCCCTTGCACCACGGGATGCAACCGGTCTCGGTGAGGGGTGAGGACTCATCTTGCGTTTCTTGCGGGAGAATACACTCTTCGTAGTCGCGCAAAGAGACTGGTTCTCTATCTCAATTCCCTTACCGTGAACACAATGAGTGGTGGTGTTCGTAAGCTCTGCACGGTTCTCCAGGATAACCTTTCCGTCGCATTTGCCAATAACGATAGTGTACTCGGCATGGAACTCACACTGTCCGGTGAGATCGACACAATAGCCGTCGGGAGTTGGCAGACCATTCTCGACGAGGGTGCCATCGACGGGGACCGAGCTACAGAACTTCTTTAGAACCAGCGGGGCGCACCCGTACGTCTGGCGGAGGCGGAGCTTGTCTGAGAGCTTTATCACAGGGCGCTTAAGTGTGTATTCCTTGCAGAACTCTACGTAGCAACGTTCATCGTCCTTGGGTTCCGTGTCGTTTCTGCACAGGTTGTAGATCTCCGGATCCCAGCACAAGCGGAAGACGATCTTTCCGTTTGTTTTGACGTTAGTAAAGCAGCCATTCCCCTTGAAGGGTTTGCATCTAAAGTCTTCCGAGGATACACACACATCATCTGCGCTGCAAGTTTTGTGGCCCTCCTGCTTTATGGAGACCTTCAGGACGAACTTCTTTACGTACTTCGGGATAGGGCAGTCGATATCGTCCCAGAAGATCTTGTAGCGGTAGTCGACAACACAGTCGTCGCATATCTTCTTTGCGAGGAGTCGATAACGAACGCGGTCCTTGGGATTATGACCACGCCCATCCTTCAGCTTGAGATCGTACTTGGCCAAAGGATCGCTGCCATCGCTAGGGCCCTCGTCGCGTGTGGAAAAGATCACGTCCTCGCAGATATCCCAGTCACAGCAACGGGTGCATTTTCCTTTTGGTAGACGTTTCGCGCACTTGGATATCCTCCAATGCTCGGAACAGTGCGTTCGACAGTCTCCGCGAAGACGGGGCTTCCTCTTTGCGACCTTAATGCAGGCCTTCGAGCTGTCAAGAACTCGGCATCTCCTGTCACAACACCCTCCGCCGTCACAGAGCAGCTCTCTTCCGTTCTCCGGTAGGGTCGACAGTTTCGACATTTCGTCTCCAGCTCCCAGAGACATTGCCTCCACAAGCGGGCTTTTGCACTGTCCACAGTCCTCGCGGATGATCTTCGCAACGTTGCAGATCCTTCCAAAGCACTCATCCCTTCCGATGACCTGGCAGATCTCCTCGTGGGTGTAGGTGTACTCGTACGTGGTTTCCGGTTGGGTGTACAGGACCTTCTTCCCCTTCACGTCGTTCTTGTCGACAATCTTGACGCTGTCACGGCACCCATAACGGTTGAATTCCAGTTCGCAGCACGCACGATCCTCGGAAGGCGCATTGGTGGTGACAAGAGCCTTCAGGAAGAATTTAGTTGCCGTGTGCAGACATTCCTCCCTCTCTGGGGTTATGTCAACACACCCACATACCGCATACACATGCGACTCCCCAGGATCGAGAACGGGGTAGCTGAGCTCTATTCCCTCAATGGGGAGGAGCCAGCTGTCGTCTTCCTGGCCGTCCTTGCAGAGCACGAACCTCGCCGTGATGGACAATCCGTCGGTCGGCTCCTGGCTGTCGTTTGTGACACGCAGAGCACCCACAAAGCAGAGGCTTGGGTTGCCGACTCTGTCCACCTTGACCTTATACTCGACACGGAGGTCATCGCACTCAAAGACCGCAAGTCTTGCCTTTTTCTTACAGAGCTTCCGTGGGGGTGGCGTCTTCTCTCCATCGCAAGGGTTGTAGATGGCACGGCTGTTTACAAAGAAGCATTTGTCAATATCCCACCCCTGAGGTGATTTCACAGCTTCACAGCAGTCAAACTGAACTGTAAGCAGGTTTTCTTCGTATCCCATGCTTTTAGACAGAGAACAGCAAGCTGCATAAAGCACTGCCCAGCATCTGGATTTCGCCGTTCGAGCATACGGAAGAAGAAGAACTTCGAAACCCGACCGCCGGGGACTCATTTGCATCCAACTAACTGTTTTCCTACCAAACAGCATGCTCCTTCGGCGTTTGATGCACAGAACGCTGGGACGTAGACCAACGCAAGAATATCTGTTCGAGAAGACCTACTGACTTCCAACTCGTCGCTACTCCCAACTTCTGACTTCTAACTCAACCAAAAGAAAGAAGTGGGCTGTGATCTTCTAGTTCGCAAAGAGAGTAGCTACTTGGCACGCAGCTTGAGCTAGCAAGTAGTTAGTGAGTAGCAAGTAGTAAGCAAGTTGTAAGTAGTTAGTGAGTAGCGAGTAGTAAGTAGTTAGCAAGTAGTTAGTGAGTAGCAAGTAGTAAGCAAGTTGTAAGTAGTTAGTGAGTAGCGAGTAGTAAGCAAGTTGTAAGTAGTTAGTGAGTAGCAAGTAGTAAGTAGTTGGTAAGTAGTTAGTGAGTAGCAAGTAGTAAGTAGTTGAGAGCAAGCGGTGAGTAGTAAGTTTGAAGTCATGAGTAGTAAGTTGAAAGTCATGAGTAGTGAGTAGTAAGTTTGAAGTCATGATCCCTATTACACAGCTCACCAACGCCAAGACAGATGCACCAAGATGAAGCTTAGCTGTGGTAATCTGAGAGATGGAGAGTAGTGAGTGAGTGGTAGGGCCACTGATACCAAACCAAATGTATCAACATGGAGCTTACTGCGAAGCGACGCAACTGCGCCAGTAGCTGGATTGACCTGGTAAGGTCCGTGTGGCGAGTAGTGAGTAAGTAGCGAGTTCGCACAAGACCTTGCTGCACCCGCCTGACGATGAGAGACTTCGGCCATCGAGAGCGGGGATAAGGAAGATGAAAGGACCGAAGAAATGGATCGACAGTGAGCTGGGAGAGGGCACTCACGACAAGCTGCTGGAACTCATGTCTTGAGCCCAAGAGAGACCCAAGAACTGACGAGCGGCTGGCTGTGGTACGAGCACTGGGGTCTCGGGGAGTTCCTACATCCTCATGCCATTGTACAGCCTCTCTGTGGTTGAGGAAGCCGAACTCGTGCAGAGAACTGCGCAGCTGTGCAGTAGTCGGACCCTTTGCTTATGGCATCATCGCCGCTGTCACCTATATCCATGCGCGTTCTTGTTCACCAACTTGGAATGTGCACATATCGGTCTTCAAGGCCACCAACGACACTGAAATGGGTTCGTTCTTCGCAACGGAGGAGGAGCCGGACGCATCCTTTGTCATGGAGCGCGGCCACAAGACATACGTCGTCACCACCCCCGACATCAACATACTCAAGGTCGGCTACACACGCAGGACACTGCGAAAGGGCGTGTGGAATGCGTACAGAAGGGCCTACGGCGAGAAGATGGTCATATTGAGGGTATATCCCGCGAAAGAGGAGCGAGAAGACGAGAAGATACACCGTGCCCTGGTGAAGTACCGCGACGTCGAGAGCGGGAACGAGATATACAAGAAGAAGTATCAGGACACAATCCTCCTGAAGCTGGACGCCTGGCACGGGACAAAAGGAGTCGGGCCGTTCGCAAAAAGCGACGTGATGGCCATGTCGAAGGAACATAGGGAAAAAGAGCCCACTAAAACCCTGTCGCTAGCCTTTGGGGACATGGCCATCTCCTCACCAAAGGCCAGAGAAAAGAAGCTGAAGAGCGACTGGAAGTGAGCCATTAGACCCTGTCCAGGCGCTTATAAGAGTGACAATGTATCTAACAGATACAAATGCCCAGAACGCACCTCTAGAGTTGAAGCCCATCGCGCATATACAAACTACGAACCATGGAACACTTACTTAAGTTGCGAGCAGAAAACTCGAGTAGTCAACAGTGAACTACAGAACACTTCCTCAAGTTGTGAACAGAAAACACAACTCGAGCAGTCGAACACTTACTCGAGTGATGAACTACAAAACACTACTCGAGTTCTGAATTACAGAACACTTCCTCAAGTTGTGGACAGAAAACACGACCCGAGTTGTGAACCACGAACATCTACTGAAGTTGCGAACTGCAAAATGGCCACTCGAGTTGCAAACTACTGAATGCCCACCCAGTTCATGAACTACTGAAGTTGCGAACTACAAAGCGCCTAGTTGAGGTGCAAACTGCAGACACTTGGGTTGCGAACTGTAGACCCAAGTCCAATGTATCTGCGAGATACAATCCGCTTACTCGACAATCTACTTGTCCACCGCGCCCAGCCCCCGGAGCTCATCCACCACTTCTGATGCGGTCGGCCTTCGTGCAAGGTCTTCGCTGACGCAGTCTTCTATGAGGAGCTTCAGCGTGCACTCTGGCACATTAAGCTTGTTGGTCATCCAAAGGTCGCCTGAGTAAACCCGGCTGCCGTCGGTCTCCATGTCGAGGAGAAGAATACCGTACGAGTAGATGTCGGTCTTCTCTGTGTAGTTCTCCACGCCACTGCGCAGAATCTCCGGCGCGATGTACCCCTGTGTCCCCATCATCGTGAGATCTTTCTCGCCACCCAACACACGAGAGATGCCAAAGTCGGTGAGCCATGCAGTGTTGTCCTCGGTCAGCAGGATGTTCTTCGGCTTGATGTCACGGTGTAAGACCGGTGGCGTGGTCTCGTGCAGGTGCTGCATGGCCAGAGCGATCTGCAGGGCGATTTTCAGCATGGTATCTTTCGAAAAAGGCGGATCTCTGGCCAAGGCGCTCTCCAAGCTTCCGTTACTTGCATAGGGCATCACTATCTTTATCTGCTCCCTTCTTCCGTCACCTATCATTATGCCGAGTATCTCGGCGATATAGGGGTGCTTGAGCTGTTTCATCATCACAATCTCGCTGAGCAAGCTTTCGCTGGACATTATGAGATTCTGCCTACCCCTCTCGTTTATGCTCTTCACGGCAACGATCTTAGACCCCAGCTGCGCAACGTGCACGTCGCCACAGGACCCGCGCCCAATCACATCACCCCACTCGAGGTCCTCCTCCTTGATCAGATCAATCCCGGACTCCTGCAGGACTTCCTTCCAGTCTTTCAGAAGCATCGTTGCGTTCTCGTCTATCGCAGAGCCCAGGTCGTGGATGGGCATGTAGTCTACCCTTCGCCTGAAGACGAAGAACGCGGCGACAAGAAGACCCACGACAACAGCCGCGCCCAGAGAAACGCCCACGATCAGCAGAACGCTGGGTCCTGTGCTTGGAACAGTAATATCAATGTAAGGCGAGCACATTTCGAGCGGCCCACAAGTCTCAACCAGAGACCCGTTCTTCATAACAACGCAGCCAAAACCCTCGGAAAACCACTTGAAGACCTTCGCCGGGTTCCCGAACTGGAAAGACACCGACTCGCTTGTGACGTTGCCGCTTATGCACTCGGCTTCCTCGAAGTACCCCCCGAACATCCCGTCCTTCCAGTAGGGCGTCGCAGGATCGTTGGCGTTGAACACAGGATAGCGCCAGGTGACGTCACCTTCCTGGGCGGGTGCTCCAACCGTCGCGTCCGATGCATTTGCTTTCCCATACCCCCACCTCTCCATAACACGGCACAAGATGAATGCCGCATGCTCCGGGTTGCCGGAGACTATCGGGACGACCAGACTTGCCGAGACTATATTCGGAATCGTCAGGTCCTCTGTGTCAAGAAGTATCCGAGTTTCTCTCGATTCCCCGGGCTCTTCGTCGTTCCCAACAGTCATGCGCGCCCCCAGAGCATTTGCGCGTGATCTTCTCCCGTCGCCCGGCAGCCATTCGTATATATTCGCCTGGTTCTTAAACATGATGCGTGAGGAGTGACCGTGCACCACAAGCGTGGAGAAAAGCGCTATCATCAGAGAAAGCGCTGCAACGTGTCTCATTTTATCCTAATAACTACCAAAGGGCTCATCCGCACCAAGAGAAGGCGGCGTCCTAAAATACACAGGTGCTCCCGAGCCGAGAAAGGCCTCTGGGTGATAATGGAAGACCACAGGGCGCTCAAATTAGCGGCACAGAATATCATGGCGCACTTCCCGGTATTCCTCAGCGACTCAAATCTTCTTGTTAAGGATTGGCTGGTGGCACACAAGGAGGCACCGCCAAGGGGCTTTGAGCGTCTGCGCGCCAGAGAGATGTCTTCGAAGCCAGGCATGTCTACGATCGTTTCTTTCGTTAGAAATTGGATCACAGAGCTCTCGGAGTTCACAGAGCAGTTCGAGGACTCTCTCAGGTACGCCGAGGCAGTCTGGTGGGGTGAAGATTGCCTCGGCGGCGTAAAAGAGGCATGGATTAGGCTCATATACGAAGACTGCCCTGATCTAACGCCGCCAAACGAAGTGAGGTCTGGCGATCTGAGAAACAAGCTCTTCCTCTGCGTCTGCGGGCCATTCGTGCATCATGTGAGCGACAGAGGTAGCAAGAACGCCTTTGTCGAGCTTGTCGACACTCTAGTCGGCTATCTGCGCGATAGCACGCTTATTCTTCTCTCCTGCAGAAAGGACAAGGACAACATCGTCGTTGCTCTTGGAAATAGGATCTTCTCCGAGAGCAAGGACAGGGTGCTTGCGCAGTTCGACATGGTCTCTCCGAGGGGGGAGAAGAGCCTAACCCTTTCGAAAGTTCTGTCAGCTGAACAGCAGGACTTCCTGTCGCGCTTCGATCTTGCGCAGTCCGAGAAGCTGTCTTACGCCGAGCTTTGTGTGACGAGACTTGCAATGGTGATGGAGAGCTATAGAGCTTTTGTGAGAGTCTCCCGAGCCACTGTCACGCCGAAGGACTACGAAAGATTCCTCTACGCGAGGATGCTGATGGAGAGGTTTGGCGGCTACTTCCTGTCGTCGAAAGACACGTTTGTTGTGCGTGTCGAGCTTGAGCACCTCGTAAAGCAGATATCGAACTACTGCATGCACAGCAGGGGCCTGGAGAGACTCCTTTCGCCTGACGCCTCGGAACGAGAGGACAACCCTCTGCCGTCGCACGCAAGTAACTTTCGGGATTCCCACGTGGCGGATGACGAAGACATGAGCAGCGAAACAACAAGCGAGATCGATCTCGACGACTCGGATTAGGGAGACAAGTGCCCCAGACCGACGGAGGTACGAAAAGACCGCGGAGTGAAAACAAAATGATACAGCATGACGCAGAAGATGGCATTGTTGATACAGCCTACAAAGTATCTTGCGTTGCTGTTCTCCTTTTTGGATATTCTTGGGGCTGTGGGTTTCTTTACATGACGGGGTTTGCATGGCTGAGTCTTCTTTTCGGCGCATACTGTCTGGCCATGTCGGGTCTACCAGAGGGTTCAGCCTTCCTGAGCTTCCTGAAGAAGAAAACCATCTCCATGGTCCTGAAGAAGGCCTTTCTCATCGGCAAAATCACTAGATCGTTCGGAATGGGACTGAAAGAGAAGACCGACAGCACCCCCTCGCCGCTCGCAGATTCGATGCTCCACAACGGCTACGCAGAGATACTGTTCAGGATAAAGGGGGTGGAGCAGTCAATTCTTGTTCCTTACGATGCGAAGGCGCGGAGAAGGGGGAAGATGACTACGTACTTTGTCTGCAGGGACGGTGAGGAGAAGGAGATACCAACTATGGCCGGCGTTCCTCTTCTTGTCAGCGAGGACAATCTAGGAGGCTCCATAAAGTATAAGAAGAGCCGCAGGAGGTTCTCGAAGTAGTTGGGACGAGGAAACTGTAACATATTACAGTTTGTGGTCTTCGGGCATTGAAGGCTCCAGGTAGAAGCGGCTCAGATTTTTGCGAGCGAGTACCATAACTTCAGGTCTCCAAACTTCCAACATCGAGACCATAACTTACAGCTCAGAGAATTGGACCTTGAGTTCGCGACTCCAAACTTCCAACATCGAGATCATAACTTACAGCTCAGAGAATTAGACCTTGAGTTCGCGACTCCAAACTTCCAACATCGAGATCATAACTTACAGCTCAGAGAATTAGACCTTGAGTTCGCGACTCCAAACTTCCAACATCGAGACCGTAACTTACAGCTCAGAGAATTAGACCTTGAGTTCGCGACACCAAACTTCCAACATCGAGATCGTAACTTACAGCTCAGAGAATTGGACCTTGAGTTCGCGACTCCAAACTTCCAACATCGAGATCGTAACTTACAGCTCAGAGAATTGGACCTTGAGTTCGCGACATCAAACCAAGAAAATGGCAAGTCGCAAAACTTCCGCCAAGGTTCAGAAAGTGGTGAGCCAGGAAACTGTAACAGTTACAGTTTTTCGTCTTTATACGCCAGAATTTTACAGATGGGGGGAAAGTACGCTCTGCCAGTCCCTTCTCAGGTGCATTCCGCTCAGAACAGGAACCATGGAGATGTTTGGACCTTGCAGGGTCCCAGCCCTCGCCAAGACCACTTCCGCCTCGTTTATTCCGAACAGCTCCTTCAGAAACACGAACACCCACGATGAGCACCCGAAAGCCTGCTGTGCAGCTCCTGGGATAGAAAGAACTTGGCAAAGTAGGATGTAGAACTCCAGCTGTGGCATGGTAGCCCAGGCGCTTCGTTCCATGAGGATGACGGTTTTCTGCCACTTCTTAGCCGCGAACATGTCTCCGTTTGTCTCTGGCCTCTTTGTGAAGGGGCTACGAAGGATGCTGTCTCGCATAAGCCGCACAGTCCCGTTCTCTGTCTCGCAGTTGACCGCCCCCTTCGAGAAGTCGTGCACAAGAAGAGAGGGCTGGAGCTCCAGCGTCCTGTCTCCAATAGTTACAACAGCCGTCAAGGGACTGACGGTGAGCGGAAGGAACCCCTCGTCCGAGGTGTAACCCATGGCCTCCAGCTCAGCTGCCAGAGGGGCGATTTGTATCAGAAGGGTCTCGAGAAGAGGCCTGCTCTTTGCAGAAGATAGCGCATGCTCCCAGGAGAAGTCTGCGACGACAGGGTTCTCGACGAGGACGTTACCGACGTCGCCACAGACAAAGCCTCCGATGTATTCCATCGCGCACCCGACGCCTTTCTTGGCGAGTCGATCCTCGACCACCCAATTAATGGCCACCAGAGAGGAAAAGGTCCCGAGCTCCACGAAGTTGCCGTGGGAACTGGCGCTTCTTCCAAGAGGCGTAGAGAAAAGCTTCACACCGACGCCGTTTAACTCGCCGGCCCCTACGACCGCGCTAAGAGCTACGCCCGCCACCTCCGTAGTCCCAGCACCCTCGATGCCCTCGATGTCGAGTAGTCGCTCGATGCTCGCGCAGGTGGCGCAGAGGTGGTGGCGTCGCAGCATAGAAGAGGACACGCCCTCCACGAGCACCGTGTAAGGTGAGGCGCCGATGTCTGTGGGATTTCGCCCCAGCTTGTGCCTGCACCTCTCATCTACTGACAGGGGCCCCTCCGGGGAGCATATCATGGCGGCAAAGGCCTGCGGGTCCTTTCTGAGCAGATCCAACGCATTTCTTCTTCTTTCCTTCAGGTCATCGACGACCTCGTCGGCCGTTATGCGGGCATGGTGACCGCTTACATTGTTGTGTGACATTTTGAGTGTCTTATCACTGTAGACCCGGACGGCTTTTACTCTGCAATCTGGCCTACGTGGGAACCCCGTCGAATAAGTTCATTGTCCCCGGAAGAGCGCTCCCCTGCCCGGCACACTGGCGGCAAGGCTTGAGAGTGTTACCCTTCTCGAACCCCTCCCCGCCACAGTAGGGACAGTCGTCGAAGCCGTCGTCTGCAAAAGGCAGTGCATCCAGCCCATCATGGCGTGATCTGCATCTTGCTACGATCCTGGCTATCGCATAGACACCGATCACAGCAATCAACACGACGGACAGAAACAGCTTCACATGTCTCTCCCAGGCGGTGTCGTAGGATGGGCACATTCCAGGCTCTATGAGCATGGTTCCGAAGTAGCACGATTCGCTGACCTCTGGTATGCACATAAGAGCCCCGTAGCAACTCATACTCACACACCCAGATGCTGCGCACCTCTCCGACGTCGCACAGGAGCCAAACGACTGAAGCGGACCGTCACATATCTTTCTTGTCGAGTCTATCACCACCAACGCCGACAAGCAGACCACACAGACACAGATGATGAACGCGCTCGCGCTCAGATAGCCACGTGATTTGTAGCAGGGGTTCATTTTACGCACCACTATGACCTAGCCACTATTCTGTGTGCAACACAGACGCTCTTTACTTAGTCAACTTCGTCAACGGGGACCAGCTCGACGACCTCCTCCTCCGAGGCCGAGGAGTAGTCGGAGGAGAACTCGCCGCTGGCGTAATCCTCGTCTTCATCAGAGTATTTCTTCCCACCCAGTGACAGCCCGTCCATCTTCTCTTTCATGCTGCTCATCTGGGCTTCGATCACCCCCGAAAGGTCGTCCCCTCTCTCCATGGCCTTTGCGATCCCATCGATCGAGTCGCTGCCGAACAGCTGGTCGACAAGTCCGCCTGCGTCCATATCAGCGCCCTCGGGCATCTCAAAGCCGAAACCCGACATGATCGACTTTATGTCGAGACTCTGCATGACACCCTTCACAGCCTCCAGTCTTTCCTTCCCCTCGTCCTCTTCAATGTGTAGCACATACTCCTTCATGAAGTAGTCGATCGTGCCGTCACAGTCTTCCAGATCTTCCCCGGACACTGTCGTGCGGATTATCCCGAGCACATCTATGCACATGGAGTGGATGAGGACGTGCTCGGGGTCGTCGGGCTTGTACTCTCCGCTCCCGCTGGCCAGCTTCAGCTCATGGTTGTTGTAGAGATCGTTTGCCATGCGCGCGATGGGGCCAATGGGGACACAAACACCGCTAGCAAGCCCCAAGTTCTCGCCTAGCTGCAGACCGGGACCGGGGGAAGGCCCCGCTCTCGTCTTCCACTTGCTGAAGCCCTTCTCGTTCAGATCCGTGAGGTATTCCCTCAGCTTTCTCATTATGCCGATGAACATGAACTTGTGGGGCTCAAAGGCGTCGAGGAACATGCTCATGTGCATTGACTCGACCTCTTGGGGCGACGATTTCTCGAGTATCTCGGCGTAGATTGCCAGCGACGTCTCAGCGCGCTTGTCCTCGCCGGAAATGAACTCCATGGAGGCTTCGTCGCCCTCCGCAGCGCCCTCCTTGGCGCTGCCGAACACCCGCTTGTAGTGCTTGATTGTCTCCTGCATGTGCTTCACAAGCGCATGCACAGGAGTGTGCTTTGTCGAGGGGCCGTTCGCGTGCTCGGAAGAACTTTTAGCATCACTGCCAGTCGAGGATTCCATTTCTAAGCTCCATGACGCTTAGGGTCAGGACGGTGCTCACATGCCCGCTAGCTCCAGCACCGTGCCGACCGAAGATGCGTTGTATATCGCAAGACCCCCCTGTTGGACGAGAAAGCACGGTATAGGGTCTTCGGCCCCTTTCACGACTCCGCTTGGCACCAGGTATCCAGAAAGTATCTCTGCCCGTTTCTTCGGATCTGTGGCCGATATCGTGTGTATCAGGCTTCCATTTGGGTGGGACGACAGTCTTTTCATGATCTCCGAAGAGCGCTCGGTGTCGTCGTAAAGGAAGATGTAGCTTCTGCTCATGGTGTGTTTTAGCGCAAGCCGCTATCCTCGGTACAAGTACGCTGATAAGAAAATCAGCGAAGGGTCTATCTGTAGATGCTACAGATCTTTATTGGAACGTCAGATATGCCCTCGGACTAGAAGGGGGCTGGTGGGGGACTGGACTAGAAGGGG
>SDBT01012634.1_pt1 | contig 13568 bp, 17 predicted proteins | sample 2277101 | NCBI WGS metagenome assembly SDBT01 (sample SAMN10404973, study PRJNA504765) | marine sediment metagenome | isolation source: marine sediment core GS10_PC15, 103 cmbsf | place: Arctic Ocean: Southern Knipovich Ridge | collected 2010
TTAATTAAGCCCCTCTATCACCGTACCCTGGTAATAATGCTCAAGGATCTCTTTGTACGAAAATCCTCTTTTTGCCATTCCTGCCGATCCGCTCTGGCACAATCCGACCCCGTGCCCCCACCCTCCGCCGTATATTGTAAACTCCTCGGGAAAACCTTTCTCATTGTACTTTGTATCGACCCAGAATAAGTTGCTGCGAAGGGGCCCTATTCCTAAAAGCCTTCTGATACGGTGCTCTTTTTCAATGGTGATGCTGCCTCCGGTGCCGGTTATCTTAACACTGTGAACATAGCCAGCCGGGTTTCTTTTGATGACAAGGATATCCCGGATATCCCCGATATCTTTCTGCCGGTGGATCTTTTCCTGAAGAAGATCAGCCGGCATCAGACGGAACCACCGGAATTCAGGGTCCCTGCCTGAAGCGGTAATATTGCAGTATGACTTGGGTCTTGATTTGATCCAGCTTTCCAGTGCCGGCAGGGATGCCGGAAAATTGAGATCATCAGGCCCGTCAAAGACACCTGTAAGATACCCGGCGGCCCCCCATCCCTTGAGATCTTTTGATGACTGGGTGTGCCCGCCGCAGTTGGAATGATAAAGGGGGTGTGAAATTTTCCCGTTATAATAAAGTACCTGGCCGCGTGTTTCGTCGACGGCCAGCGAGCTTTTTTTCCATTCGTTTGAAGCGCCTTTGTAAACCTGGCAGTGCTGGCTGTCACAGAGATCGAACCCGTCCTTCTCGTGAGGGTGAATATATTGCATGCGGTAGAGGGCGTAGCTCCTCGCTATGACAGCCTGCGCTTTGAGCGCTTCACCTGGAAACGATATCATCATTTCTGAAGGGACGACGCTGTAAAGGTACTCTTCAAGATTGACTTCGTTTATGAGCCTGAACCCGTTGTTTAGTGAGGAAACTTCGATCCTTCCGCGGTATTGCCTGTCTTCGATCCCGCCCCAGGCGAATCCCCTGGCATAATCGATTTTTTTAATGATGAGTGATCCTCTGCCCACCCTGTTCTGTACGATGTAGAACTTACCAGGGAGTTCTGCATAAGTGCTGAGCTTACCATGAAGTTTTTCAGCGGTATTTTCCGGGGGCCCGGTTATCACAGGATTACCGTTCCGGAGTATTATGCTGTACAAATGATTCGATTGTCCCGAAAAAATTATAGAGGTGCCGTCTGTGATGCTGAAATCGCCGCTGGATATAAAGGATAGAGTTTCCAGGGGAATGAACTTCCCCCCCGTTGTTGTATTCAAACCGACCCTTACAATAGGGATTTTTCCTGGACCGGTGATCGGCTTGATAGTTTTGAAGGTGTCAAGGACTTTTGCGGTGATAATTTCCTCTTCCGCGCGTGTAAGATGGGGCCGTATTTCAACTATTTTTGCGCGGACATAGGAGTTTCCTGCATCGATGTTGCTGAGCCGGTGAAATTGCCTGAAGGCTTTTTCATACTGTCCTAATGCCTGATACATCACGCCGATGTAATACAACAGTTCGACCTGATATTTATCCTTTTTCTGCGCTTTTAAAAAATAATCGATCGCTTTTTTCGGGTCGTTTTTCAGTTCGGCGATCCTTGCAAGGTATATATAATTTCCCGGGAAATCCGGATCTGCCGATACAGCATTTTTAAACACCTGTTCGGCTTTCTCGATATTGCCGCCCTGGAAAAGTACCCTTCCGAGCCCGAACAGTGCCCCGGGTGAGTCAGGTGACCTCTCAAGAATCTTTTGAAACACCCCGCCGGCTTCTTTTAGACGATGGGAATAATAATAGGATTCGGCAAGCGGGATGTATAGATCTTTAATAACTTTTTGATCAATGGCCGGTTGCTTCGACATTAAAAGAATATATTGTTTTATTGCGGCTCGATAGTTTCCCTGAGTACGATAGAGAGCCGCTAGGCTGAGGCGCGAATCATACTCACCAGCTTTGTGCGTTGCTGCCTTGATATAAAGGGATTCGGCTTTACTGTAATCACCATCCATCCAGAACTGATAGGCCATTGCAAGATAGCTGCTCTCGGGGAATAACGGAATTGCAGTAAAGAGGACAATAAGGGCGAGCATTGATGATTTTATATACAACCTTTTAATTGAACCGCAGAGATATATTATTTTCATGGATAGTACAGAGTTCTAAATTATTGGTCTTAAATTAAATACATTTTCAGAAATAGTTTAGATTTTTCTTTTAATTGTTAGATGGATGGCAGATGTTTTTAAAATTTACGATCACTCACAGAGGTTTAGGAATATAAAAAAATTATATCTCAATCTTTTATAGTTTTCAGAGGGAGGCTACCAAGGCCGACCATACTGTGGTTTCATTCACAGTCGAAGATGTCGAGGCCCGGGTATCAGAGCTAAAAGGCAAGGGCGTCGTATTCGAAGACGTTGAAATACCGGGCATGGAGACTGTAAACGGCATTACAACCATGGGTGACATCAAAGCCGCATGGTTCAAAGATACCGGGGGAAATATCCTGGCAGTGACAAACATGCAGCCCATGTTTTAAAAAACACAGTTTATTTCAGCATGTACTCAAGTTAGTATAATACAGAATTAAAACAATGTTACTAATACCTTTACTTTTTAGTTGATCCATATTAATTAAAATTATACCGCAGCAACACGAAATAAGAGGGCAAAGTCATTTATGAACGAAAATAAACCGGATTGGGGAGACAAAGACAGGATCAAATTATTGATCGAACGTTTTTCGATGGTTTACAATGAGATCTTCTGGGAAAGCATTTCCGGCCACTTCCAGAAAAACAATCCATTCAGTTTACTGGATATCGGGTGCGGGCCCGGTCTGTTCATGAAAGAAATTTCAAACAGGTTCCCGAAGACTGCGTTATTCGGTGTTGACGAAAAACCGGAGATGCTGGAAGAGGCGCAAAAACGCGTTCCAGGATCCGATCTGATCCAGGGCCTGGTAGATAAGAGTTTCATAAACTCTCACAAAAAAAATATGATATCATTTACGCTGGGCTTGTTTTCCATGAGCTGGATAATCAGATCAATTTCCTGGATGGTGTCAAAAAACACCTCATAAATAAAGGCGGGCTCCTGATCATCTACGATTTCATCATTGTACCTATAGATACCTATATCAAAGCCTACGCTCCGTTTATGTCAAAAGATGAGATAATCCAGCGGTTCCCAAGGCCGGCAAAATTCTCAAAAAACGATATAAAATTTCTTTTCAAAGAAACAGGCTGGGCTTGCAAAGCAAGTTATGATGTTCTTCCGGTCACAACTCTCTTTATAGCATCCTTTGAATAAAATGATGCATCAATGGGCAGCAATAAATTGGAGCACTCATAAAACAGACAAAGCACAGGAGGATTATGATGTCGTATCAAAAATTTAACCTGGAAGGAAAAGTCGGTGTTGTCATAGGGGGCACCAGCGGTATAGGCCGGGCGATCGCCGCGGGCCTTGCTGACGCGGGCGCAGATATAGTCCCGGTGTCACGCAGTCCTGAAAAAGTTAGAGATGCCGTAAAAGAAATTGAATCAAAGGGACGCCGTTCCCTTGCTGTCCCGACAGACGCTACCCTGCGTGAAGATATGGAGCGACTGGCCGACACAGTACTTGACGAGTTTAACCATGTTGACATTCTGGTAAACTCTGCCGGAACGATCAGGGTAGGCCCGTTTCTGGAATTGACCGATGAAGATTTCGATGTTGTGATGAACACGAATCTTCGCACTGTTGTGCTGGGGTGCCAGATCATAGGAAAAATAATGATGAAACAGGGAAGGGGAAAGATCATAAATATATCATCTCTTTCCGCGTTCTGGGGACAGCCGGATATTCTTCCCTACAGTATAAGTAAAGGCGGGGTAGCGGTGTTGACAAAAAGTCTTGCAGTGGAGTGGGCCAAATACAAAATTCAGGTAAACGAGATCGCGCCCGGGTTTTTTGTCACGCCCATGACCTCTGAAATATTCAATAATCAGACTGTGGCCAACCTGACTGAAAACCACATTCCCATGGGCCGTTTCGGAAAACTGGAAGATCTGCAGGGTGCAGCTGTTTACCTGGCCTCCGGTGCATCTGATTTTGTAACAGGAGTTTCTATCAGGGTTGACGGGGGCGTATTGATAAACGGGAAGCTAAAATTATAGTAATATCGGTATGATATTAGTTTCGATTTTCAGGATGTACATATCAGTACCCGCCTGCACTACATTTGATGAAAAGTCAGATGGCACAATCACACCGGGGAAGGTTGCCTATCCTGCAGTTTTAAGCGATGACCCCGCGAAGATCGAACCGGACAAAATAATGGATATAAAGGTGGTTAAAACCATCATCGGCGGAAAGATCTCGTGGGAAATATAGGAACGCTTCTGTTCCCGCCACCGTATTAATAAACCAGACATACTAAACCGGGCAGCGCCCACAGCGCTGCATCAATCTTTTTGATGAATTCCAGGTTCCCATCAGGACGTTCAGGAAAAATAACCGGGCTCATTACCGGGCTTCCATTTTATGTTGCATCCCAGGGACGGACGCTGCTCGTCAGCTACTGGTTTTCCTTCGAGCACTGCATCCAGGGCTGCCCTGAGATCCTTACCTGTTATCGGAATATCATTACCCGGCCTGCTCGAGTCGAGCTGGCCCCGGTACACAAGGTTTCTGCTTCCGTCAAAAAGAAAAAAATCCGGCGTGCATGCCGCGTGATATGCTTTCGCGGCTTCCTGATCTTCATCGTATAAATAAGGAAAAGTGAACCCCAGATTCTTTGCCGATTTAGCCATGTTGGCCGGGCTGTCTTCCGGGTACCCTTCAACATCATTGGAGTTTATTCCTATAACACCTACCCCTTTCTCCTGGTACTCTTTCACCAGACCCACAAAAGGTTCGATTATGTGCTTTACATAGGGGCAGTGGTTACACATGAACACCACAAGAAGTGCCGTATCATCCTTGAAATCATCCGGAGAAACAATATTTCCTTCGGTGTCCGGCAAACTAAAACCCGGTGCTTTTGTACCCAGGGGCAGCATTGTAGAGGGCGTGAGAGACATAATATATTCTCCTTTTCTGAAAAGTATTTAACAGTCTATAAATACCAATCCGATTATCATCTGAAAAGCTTGAGATATTCGTCGTAACCTTCATCCTCTAAATCTTCTTTCGGGATAAACCGAAGAGCGGCCGAGTTTATACAGTATCGAAGTCCCGAAGGCTCAGGTCCGTCGGGAAACATATGACCGAGGTGTGAATCGGCATAGTTGCTCCTCACTTCGGTCCTTACCATCGAATAGCTTTTATCCTGCTTTTCAACCACACCCTCGAGATTTATCGATTTGGTAAAGCTGGGCCACCCTGTACCTGAATCATACTTTTCCGTAGAGCTGAACAGAGGCTCGCCCGAAACTATATCCACATAGATACCTTCAGCCTTATTGTTCCAGTATTCATTCTGGAAAGGTCTTTCAGTACCGCCTTTCTGGGTAACCTCGTACTGCAGAGGTGATAATTTTTTCTTCAATTCCTTTTGAGACATTTTTTTATATTTCTCTCCTTGCTCGTTCTGCTCGATTTCACTTTCGATCTCATCACTCCACACGGTATCCAGGAATTGATCACGCCCTGAAAAGAATCTGTAATTCTTGTACCCGGCTGCACTTTTCTTGTAATAATCCTGGTGGTACTCCTCCGCCCTGTAAAATGTTGAGACCTTTTTGATCTTCGTGACAATCGGTTTGTCATATTTACCTGAACTGTCAAGTTCAGCTTTTGATTTTTCTGCCGATCTTTTTTGCTCTTCATCGTGATAAAATATGGCTGTTAAATACTGTGAGCCTTTGTCTACAAACTGTCCACCGGCGTCTGTCGGGTCTATCTGCCGCCAGAATACATCGAGAAGCTCTGAATACGTTATTTTTTCCGGATCGTATGTTATTTTTACGGCTTCATAGTGGCCTGTCCTGCCCGAGGTTACCTGTCTGTAGGAAGGGTTTGCTTTATGGCCGCCGGTATATCCTGAAACTACGTCAATAACACCATCCAGCTTTTCAAAAGGATACTCCATACACCAGAAACAGCCCCCTGCAAAAGTAGCTTCTGCATATCCTGTGTCGGCATATGGACCTGGCTGCATAGTAAAAAACACGGGCAGTGCAAAGGCACTTATTAAAAGAATCCTAATTATATTCATTTTTCGGCTCCTTTGAAATTAATTACAGTATACTCATTATTAATGATAACAGGTAAAAATGAAGAAAGTATAAAAAAAGTATAAAGATTTTGTAAAACTAATACCCTATAACTATCAACCAAGATACCAAAAAGCTTTTCTCCAGTTATGATCGTGGAGTTTTGCCATAAGATCCCCCGAAATATCAGGCATCTCTGAGACCGCACAGTTTAACTCAACCTGTGAGGGGTTCCGCATCCCGGGAATCGCAATACTGACAGCAGGGTGGGAAAGAACGAATTTTAATGCAGCCTGGGGCAGGTTGTATTCACTCCCCTCAATGTCGGCCTCTATTTTTTTTACCCTTTCGACAGTCCTTCTCAGGCGGTCTCCCGCAAAGTAATCGTTCCTGAAATCCCCATCCTCGAAGCGAGTATCTTCCGTCAACTTCCCCGTGAGAGAGCTTTCATCGAATGGGACGCGTACGATGATCCCCACTCCCTGATCTAAAGCAGCGGGCAGAAGCTCTGCAGCAGGCTCCTGCTCGAAGATATTGTAAATGACCTGCACCGTGTCGATCAGACCATCCCTCATAAGCTGTATCACGGAGTTCTGATCATGTTCAGGTGTCGATATTCCAAAAAAACGCACTTTACCTTCCTTCTTTAATTCGCTGAGGACTTCGAGAGGCCCGGGGTCCCTGTTCCATGCTCTCGTCCAGGTATGCAGCTGGAGGATGTCGATACGATCCAACTTCAGGTTCCTAAGACGCTCTTCAACATTATCCCTGATATATTTTTCAGAGAAACGGTCTTCACTCCTGCAGTAGGGTGTGGGCGGCCACTCGCCGGGCGCCGGCGGTGTTTTAGTTGCAACGATCACACGGTCCTGGTCGCCCCGTTCCTTGAGGACCCGGCCGATGAGTCTTTCGCTTCTCCCGTTGCCATACCCGGCTGCAGTGTCAATGAAGTTTACACCCAGGTCCAGAGCCCGGTGCAGAGCGGCAAGTGAATCCTCATCTTTCTGTGTGCCCCATGAGCCTCCAATAGCCCACGCGCCAAATCCGATCTCGGATACTTTTAAATTGGTACGTCCCATCATGCGATACTTCATAATATTCCCCCTGTTATAGCTTCGAATCGGTAGAATCCGATTCGTAAATGATAACGGGTTTTACATTTTTATCAAGCAAATATTTCAACCATAATAGGCTTGCAGCTATGAGCATTGCATTTACTTTTATCAACAGAACATGCGGTAACGGCGATGATCAAGTCCATTTCAGCCCCCAGCTCTATGTAATCTCCGGCTTTCGACAGCGGCTCTTCGACTGTCAAATTGCCTTTCCGGTCCACATAAGTATTCATGAATATATTGAACGGGCCCGGTATTTGCTCTTCGGCAATTTCATATTCTTTTAATGCTTTGCTCAGGTTTTCCAGACAGCTTGGATGATAATCGGTGGTCTGGTATTGACTGCGATACATCGGCGGGCTGCATGCAGGATACAGCAGGTCATGCTTTTGTACTGTGTCTGCGACTATTTTTAATAATTTGTTATATTGATTTGAGAACAGATAGTCACCTTTTCGAATATTCAGGGATAAATTATTGTCTATTGTCACGCGGCATTTATTACCTTTTTTAAGGACAAATGAAGTGCCGGTTTGAGGTTCTATGAAAATCTTTTTGTAAAAGTCCACTCTACCACCCCGCCGTAAGTTTATTTAACACTGAAGATAAGCAATTATCACAATTAATTGGAAAATAAACGATATTTTATTGGTGAAAATATATGTCCGGGGGCCGATGTACTGCTTGTCGCAGGCTGTGTTGATAATGCAGGTGCCCTGCTGCAACGGTCTTGTCGCATTAGCCGAGCAGGCTGCACAAAATGCTCAGAGGAAGGTCCCGATTAAAGTGACGCTAGTGAGCCTGCAGGGTGAGATTCTCGAGGAAGAGTGGATTTCATAGCGGCAGGATACAAGTTTTGTTATAAGGAAGTATTTTCTTACTTATTATTTAATTTAATCTGTTTGACTAAAGAGACAATAGCGTTTCTCGACAAAAAACAGCGCAAGAAGCACCACCGAGCCTAATAAAAGAGGAAGGCTGTATATTTTCATAGTCAGGTTTAACCCTATTCTATCAGCCAGCATTCCAAAAAGAAGGGGACTGAAAGAAAAGGTAACTGAGGTTACAGCCATAAAATAACCAAAAGCTTCGCCCTTTCCCAGTTTACTGCTCATTCGCGCGACGATCATACTCATCGCAGGGCCTGCACCGTAATAGGATCCGCCGATCAGCAGCAGGTAGATCGGCAGAACCCACAGCGGCTGTGTCAGGGTCATTAAAAAAATCAAGGGAAAAGGTATAAGGGTAGTAAATAGGAGCACCAGGATCGGGTTTCTAATATCACACTGCATTCCCATGATGGGTGTGAATATAAGTCCTCCCAGGAAATATACACCCGTTGCATAGCTTGCAACATTAGCCTGCAGTCCCAGTTCTCTCACAAGATATGTAGAAGTGAAACTAACTACCCCAAGAATACCAAAATACCTGATCGTAAACGAGACAATAAAAAGTATAAAGAGCAGTACAGGTGTTTCCTGAGCCTCCTCTTTGTTTAAAACCCGGCCGTTCGCACGGTCTACCGCGGACCTGAACCTTCCGGAATAAATAAAATACAAAAAACCCATCACCAGTCCCGGAATGCTTGTGATCAATATTATGCTTCGCCAGCCTAATTGTTTTAGCACGAGCCCGTGGAAAAGAAACATCAGGAAAACCCCGGCAGCTCCCCAGAACTCAAACATCCCGTATGCCCTGCCCTTTCTATTTTCTGTAATATCCTCAATTAAGGCGTATCCGGCGGCGTGGTAGGAACCGACACCAATCCCGGCAACCAGAAGGCAAATCACGAAAAGGCTGAAATTGTTGGTCAATGAACCGCTGATAAGAAAAACCGATGCAACAAGAAACCCGGCCGCGAGGATGATATGGCGAGGAAAATAGTCGGATATTTTACCCAATATAAAAGAGAATACGGCGACAACCCCGAGAAAAGCGGTAAGCAGCCCCCCCGCTGTGCCGTACTTCATACCGAACTGATCGAGAATTACAGGTAAAAGGGAGGGAAGTATGTACCAGAAGATGTCATTCACTCCGTGCCCGACATTTCTTAGAATCACGACACTTCTATCCTTCAAATCGTCCCCTCACTCGTTTAAAACAAATATCATTTCCCTGCTCAACAGGTTTCCAATTATTTAAATAAAATACTTCTTTATTTAGATCGCGTCCATATTCTCGATATTAACCAGGGGCATCAGTTTGCGGCGGTTTTTTTCCTGCTCTCATGCCGGACATAACGCGTGTAATATTTGGCCACACTATGTTAAACAGGAAAGGCAGGAAAATATTTCATTTAATAAAGTAAGAACTAATGAAAATCACCCATCATAAAACAGCAGTTTTCAAATCATAAGATGTACTCTGGTTCAGAGATTTTTCTTGATAGTTTCGTATTCTTCTCTTGAAATCTCACCTCGTGCGTAACGTTTTTTAGCAATGTCAAGGGGAGTTTCATCTCTACTAGAAATATAGTTACGCCCACTAACACCTCTCTGTGTTCTGACTATGAAATATACAACAACACCGATAAAAATGAGTATAAGTAACCACATAATTAAACCTCCAAATGGGAAGAACATCGAGGGGTTCCTCCTATAACCGCCCATCATTCCTCGACCCATCATACCGCCCATCATACCACCCATCATTCCACGGCTCATCATGCCGGAGAGAGGATCTCCTGTATTACCAGCCAGATAATTGTATCCCATACTTATATGCGCACTTTTAAGGCTTCGCGATCCTTCACCACCCATCATCTGGTCCATGAGTTCATGCTGTCGGGGATCTGGGTGCATGATACCCATCACGGCTTCCCCTAGCTCTTCAAGCTCTTCATCACTGACCTTCCGTGGGTCAATAGCCTCATCTGGCTTCAGGCTCTGCTTGGCCCTGATCTCCTGTAGTACGTCTTCGAGAGGTTTCCCATGCTCACCTTCAAGACCTGTGTCTGCAAATACAGGAACAGCTGACAGCAGTAGTGCTGATGCGACCATCAGTGAGAGCAAAACCAGGGGCTTATTCACGATGTTTTTCTTTCTAAGTACTATTCTTTTCATAAGTGAACTCCTTTATAAGATAGGTAAATACCATACCCCACTTGGGTATATATACAATTTAAATGTTTACCTCTAGAAGGTCAAGTTTTTTATATTTTTATTTATTTATTATAAGCCACAAACCAAAAAAAATGTCTGTCCTGCAACTATACAACACTCACAATACGTAAAAAAACGCCTTTCGACTCAAATCCTTCACCGCCTTTTTCTTACTTTAAACAGAAAAGGACATTATGTTAAAAAATTCGAGATGGCTTGAAGCTACCAGCGCGGTGATCCTTTCGGGCTTTCAGGTATCTCAAAAAAGCCCTGTCGGTAATGCAGGAGATCAAGGCTGTGGAAAACTGGCGCACCCGCCTGGGTATAGCACTGGCCTTATAGGCCGGGGGACCGTTAACAGGAGAAGCCGGGACATATTTGAAAAAGATAATGGCCATGAAGGATGAAATCAGAAAAATCGGGGAAGCCCTGAAAAATCTTGAAAATAGATAGTGTTTTAAACATTCCCCCACTATTTCACCGTATACAAATAAAAAGAATTACAGTATTATTGAGGGTGAGGCGTAAAGCCGGACTGTTGAATGAATTGGAAATATGTGTTTTTAATACCCGATGACAAAACGGCATAAACGGAGACAAATCTTGAAATTTATCCCCTCGATTGAACTGATAAAAGAAGCGGAGCAAAGGGATTACGCAGTGCCCTCCTTTTGTGTCTGGAGCGCCGAGACAATGAAGGCGGTCCTTGACTGTGCGGCTGAGCTTGATGCTCCGGTAATGATCATGACCGGCTGGGCTGAATTTTCCGTGCTTGAGCCGGAATACATGAGCCTGGTCGCTCACAGTTTGATAAATAGATACAGGATACCCGTTTCCCTTCATCTTGATCACGGGACTTCCATCGATGAGGTCAAAGAATGCCTTGCAGCCGGCTACACTTCCGTAATGCTTGACTTTTCCTTGAAACCTTTTAAAGAGAACAGCATGGCGTTAAAAGAAGTTGTAAGACTTGCGCGCCCTCTTGGTGTGACTGTCGAGGGTGAGATAGGCGCTGTCGGGATGGTAGACTCAACAGTAGTTGAAGGCGGCCGCAAGTCAACCTTAACAAGTCTTGAAGACGCGGTTGCATTTGTGGAAGAAACAGGGGTGGACATACTTGCAGTTTCGATAGGAAATTCCCACGGCGTGTACAAAAGTCTGCCTGAGCTTGACTTTGATCTGCTTGAAAAGATCAGGGCCGGTGTTGACGTTCCGCTTGTTCTTCACGGCGGGTCAGGCACCCCGGAAAAGGATTTGAAGAAAGCAATATCCCTTGGCATAGCCAAGATAAACGTTGCGAGCGAGCTTGTGAACGCGATAAGGAACACTCTCATGGAGCAGTGGAACGCGGAGCAGAATATATGGCTTCCGCTTGCGTATGAGCCCGCTTTAAAGGCAATGAGAGAGGTTGTAAAGAAGTGGATCCGCAAAACAGGTGCGGCAGGTAAAGCCTGAGGAAAAGGCTCTCGAGGACGTTGAATATATCTCAAAACAAATATTTTTCGAAACCGCGGTAGAATTACTGTCTTTTTCTAGTTGACATTTTTTATTAAATTTACAAATAATGCGGGGAAATATGGAAACGAATCCGGAAGATCAGAAAAAAGTAAAGGTTGCAGTCGTTCAGGCGGCTCCCGTGCTTTTCGATCGGGAAGCCACACTGGAAAAAGCAGCAGCATTAATATTAGAGGCCGGCAGACAGGGTGCCGGGCTGGTTTTGCTGCCGGAAGCGTATATCCCGGCCTACCCGAGAGGCTTCAGCTTCGGCATGGTGGTTGGAAGCCGTAAATCCGAAGGGCGGGCACTCTGGAAAAGATACTGGGAAAACGCAGTGGAAGTACCCGGCCCCGCCACCGAAGCACTCGGCGCTGCAGCAAGGGAGGCAGGAGTATTTCTCGCGATCGGCGTGATCGAGCGGGACAACCAGTTCAGCCGGGGGACCCTTTACTGCACTTTGCTGTATTTCGATCCCGAAGGGAAATTGCTGGGTAAACACAGGAAACTTAAACCGACAGGTGCCGAGCGTTTGATCTGGGGAGAAGGGGACGGAAGCACAATGCCTGTAGTGGAAGCACCTTTCGGTAAAGTTGGTGGCCTTATATGCTGGGAAAATTATATGCCTCTGGCGCGCATGGCAATGTATGCTAAAGGCGTTGAGATCTATCTGGCCCCGACCGCCGATTTCCGTGACAGCTGGCAGGCAACAATGCGGCATATCGCCTGCGAGGGGCGCTGTTTTGTGCTCGGGTGCAACCAGTTCGTAAAAAAGGATATGTACCCGGAAAACCTGGAAACATTGGAGGAGCTTGAAGACCGGCCCGAAATAATGTGCAGGGGAGGGAGCGTCATAGTCGCGCCCCTCGGTGATGTCATAGCAGGCCCTCTGTTCGATGAAGAGGGGATACTTTACGCCCAGCTGGATATGACGGAGGTCGTCAAGGCAAAGATCGATTTTGATGTGGTAGGCCATTACAGCAGGCCTGATGTGTTTCAGTTGTCTGTAAATGAAAAGACTTTATCTCCGGTATCATCGGTGTCGTGAAAAAGTTTATACCCGGTCATGTTCGATTTAGTAGATATGTTAATCTGCTTTTTAACAAAACCGGTTTCTTATCGTTTCTAATAATATTAGAGGAGATAGCAGACAATGAAAGCATGGATTTTAAAAGAGTATAACCAGCCTATGGAAATGGCAGAGGTTGAGACTCCAGGTATTAATGATGATGAAATTCTTCTTCGAGTGAAGGCATGCGGCATTTGCCGGACCGACCTGAAGATATACAGAGGAGAAATTCCTCCCCCGATTGTCACACTGCCCCACATCCCGGGCCATGAAGTGTCTGGAGAGGTTGTTGCTGCTGGAAGCAGAGTTACTGGAATTCAGGCAAAGGATATTGGGATTGTGTACATCTATATCGCTTGTCACAGGTGTAACTACTGCTTGAGCGGACGGGAAAACCTCTGTCCGGATCTTAAACGGGTTGGATTTGAACTTCCCGGAGGATACGCTCAATATGTCCGGATACCGGCGTATGCCTTTTGTCCATTTAAAAAGAGGGTTCCCTATGAGGAGATGGCCATTTTAGGCGATGCTATTGCCACATCCTATCACGGGTTAACCGTTTTAGCTGAGGTCAAAGCAGGGCATGATATTCTCATCGTCGGA
>SDBT01012635.1_pt1 | contig 13567 bp, 9 predicted proteins | sample 2277101 | NCBI WGS metagenome assembly SDBT01 (sample SAMN10404973, study PRJNA504765) | marine sediment metagenome | isolation source: marine sediment core GS10_PC15, 103 cmbsf | place: Arctic Ocean: Southern Knipovich Ridge | collected 2010
CCGCCACATGATCGGGTAGTAAGGCCGGTGGTTCTTGAGCTCGTGCTTTCTTCCGTCCTCCTCGCCTACGGGGCGGTCCAGCAGCAGTTCCCATGCCGAGTGCCCGCCCCAGAACAGCAGACCGTTTGGCGAAGTGAAATTCTTGAGCGTGTATCGCGTGGCGTCCTCGGCGGCTTGGCGATATTTGGCATCGCCGGTGAGCGAAGTCAGAGAGTCCAGCGTTCGCATGAGCGCCTGCTGCGAAGCGTAGTTGCTCATAATATAGTTCTGATAGCCGTCGCCTCCCCAAAGTGGCGGGCTGAGCGTTTCGACGTGCAGACCGTCGACAAAGACAGGCGTTTTCTTTTCGCCGTAGGTATCGCGGCCGTGTTCGATGACGGTATCGGCGAAGCGCGTAACCGCCTTAATGTATCGCTCGCCGCTGAGAGCGGTCTCGCCACCGAGCGCGGCGGCGGCAGGGGCGAGCAGGCATACAAGCATCACGGAAATGGTGGAGCTGCGAACGGTGTTTCGGTCGGTAGAAGTCTTCATCGTCGTACGTCCCCTTATCTTTATGAGTGGCGTATCTCTGAATCGTTCAGTGGCTTCCTGAGGTCATGATATATTCACGCGAGGATGGGAGCAAGCAATCCCCCGTATTTTCGGCGGGTGGCACGGTCCCGTTTCCGGGAGCATTCATCATTCATCATTCAACATCAAGCATTTGTCATTATCAGCCGGTCTGGGTGGCCAGAAAGCGTTCCAGACCCATCTGCTCGATCTGCGTCTGGAACGTTTCGATGTCGTCGACGTGGCCGTCTTCGTCTTGGAGTATCTCTTCGAGAATATCCTTGGTGGCGTTGTCGGCAGCTTCGATGCAGATTGCGATTGCCTGGTTGTAGCTCTTGACCGCATCGTACTCGGTAGCGATGTCATTGGCGAGTTGCGATGGAACCTCGCCGCCGATGTTGATCCTATTCAACTGGCTGACGATGGGTTTCCCTTCGAGAAACAGGATTCGCTCGATGAGTTTCCCAGCGTGTTTCATTTCGGTGATCGAGCGTTTGTAAACCGATTCATGGAGCTTGGAGTAGCCCCAGTTCTCGCACATTTCTGCGTGGACAATGTACTGGTTGATAGCCGTCAACTCTTCGACGAGCAACTGGTTGAGTTTTTCGAGTACCTTTTCATTTCCCTTCATGATCGCCAATCTCCTCAGAAGGCTTTCGCCGGTTATTTGAGCTTCTGGTGCGCCAAGGTCAGCGTTACCAGATGTGATTGTTCCTCTGCGATAAGTTCGTCGATGACGGGTTGGTCTTTTTCGGGCACGAGCGATCTCATTTCGTGCATGAGCATGAGGGTGTCGCGCTCGAATCGCCCGGCCAGCTCGAGCGAGGCAGCGTCGTCTGCGCAGTCGCGGGCCATCTTTGCTGCGGTCTGTTCGTCGGTGAAGGCCAGCGTATCTGCCAGCGTGCGGAGGTAGGCCATATACTCACCGTTATACTGCTCGGCGAGTTTCAGTCCGTCCATTCGCTTGAGCATATTCTCGAACCGCGCCTGGTGATATTCTTCCTGTTCGGCCAGATCGGCAAAAATGCTCGCCAGTTTGCCGTCCTTTTCAGCCAGTGCGGTATAGAAAGCAACTCCGGTTCTTTCGTCCTCAATGGCGATCTGCACCAGATCCTTAACTTCGAACAACTCGGCCATGATTATCCTTTCTTTGCTTTGACTTGTGTTAAGCCGTCACGCTGCTAAGCTTTCATAGAACCCTTACACGTAGGTTCAATGCAAGTATATGCCCCGCAGATTGCTGAAGTAAACTGTTTGTCCGGGATTTGGCATGTGCTGGCGAAAAACACTGCCTTATGACGGTTCTGGCGGATGTGAGTTGGAGATAGTCGCCCGGATATGTACAATATATATCACGAACTGCGGGTGTTTGTGGACGATAACAAACCTGTAGCGGCATCAACAGATTTATGGTTTTGCAGGAGAATGCGGTGAGAAAATCTGCTCTTTGCAGGCTGTTTAGCCTGGTAGTCATTGTTGGCCTTTTGGTAGGCGTATCTGCGGTTGGGGTTTGGGCACAGACGGAGGGCTCAAACCGCAGCGAGGTCGCTATAGTTACCGGCGTGGAGACTCCGACCAGTCGGCCGGTCGAATCGCTCCGGGAAAAGGCGCTCCAGCTTCACATAACCGGCATCGACGAGGCGCTTGCGGGCAAGTTCGCCCCGGCGCTGATGAGTCTGCGGGAGGCCGGAATCAGCCTCGATTATCAACCTGCCGCCGACGCGACCAGGCTGATCGAGGAATACCTCGTACTGCGTAAAGAGATCGAAGCTGGCCGCGCCGAAGAGTACGCCCAGGCTGTCCAACGGGTGCGGCGAAGCATGCTTGCCCAGGCATATCGTCCGACGCTGGTGGCCGCAGGGTTGCTGGCAGATGCCAATGCGGCGGATGAGAACGAAGATTCGCCAAGCACTGCACCGGCGAGTCAACCGGCCAAGGGCGATGAGAAGTTCTTGCGCCAGCGGATAGTCACCGCCGTCGAAGCCTATTCCGAAGTAGATCCAGGAAAACTTACAGCCGCATCGCTCGACGAGGCTTCCGAGATCAAGGCAAACGCGGCCAAGGGCGTGGCGAATGCCCACGAAGCGCTCGCAAAGGCGCAGGAAATGCTCGAGGGCGACACCAGCGTGTACGCCGCGACTTTCGCCGAACAAAGCAGGATCGCCGCCAAGCGGCTGGACGAGTACGGACAGGGCTGGGCCGCAGCCGACATCAGCGACCTGCAATCCTGCAAGGACTCGTCCGGGAAGCTCAAGAAACTCGAGCGCAAGCTCAACAGGGCGATGGGCGACGTCGAAACGCTCGTGATGGTCAGGCCGTGGGTTATCGGGCTTGTCCATGGAAGGCTCGCAAAGGAACTCGCTGCTGACGGCGAAATCGTCGCGGAACTGGACTGGTACAGAAAAATTAAAACTCTTGTCGAAACCGAAGGCCGGAAAGCCACCTCAAACGCCAAGTGGTATCAGGCGCTGAGCGCATATGCCGGGCTGAGCGATCTCGAACCGAACAGCGAACATTACAAGAATAAGCTCAAAAGCATCAGGCGGCACGTTCGCGTGCTGGACCTGTACGGTCGGACCGCCGCAACGGACGATGATGCCGAAGAAGACAACGGAACCTGGAAGGACTACGTTGCGGGCGTCGACGGAAAGATGGTCAAGGAAATCATATCCGAGGTCGCGCAGTTCTATGTTGCCGAGGTTAAATACAAGAAAATTGCCGAAGGCGCCATCGACGGCGTGCGGATACTCGTCGAGACCCCCCAAGCGGTTAAGAGCTTCCCACTGCTCGGAGACGCAGCCGCAAAGGCGAAGTTCCTGGCGGCCCTCGATGCAGAATCGGATGCCATCGCGACCGACGGGCGGGTAGATCACCTCGATATACAGTACGCGCTGAACCGCGTGCTGCGAGCGTCGGAAAGCACCGTCAAAATTCCGCTCGAAGTGCTGGCCGTAGAGTTTACCGAGGGAATGCTCGATGAACTCGACCGCTTCAGTTCGATGTTCTGGCCGTATGATCTCAACGACAGCCGAAAGCAGATCACGGGCAAGTTCTACGGTGTGGGAATCCAGATCAGCAAGGAACGCGGCAAGCCCCTCAAGGTGGTCACTCCGCTGCTGGGTTCGCCGGCATACAAGCAGGATATCAAGCCGGACGATCTGATCCTGGCAGTCGACGGAAAGCGCACCGAACGGCGAAGCATCGAAAAGCTGGTCAGAATGATCACCGGCGACAAGGGCACGAAAGTCGTCCTGACGATCAAGCGTCCCGGCGATACCAAACCCAAGGATTATTCGATTATCCGTGACGAGATTCGCATTAATACCGTCAAAGGCTGGCGCAGGCTGCCAAGCGGCGACTGGGATTACATGCTCGACCCGATCAACAAGATCGGATACATCCGCGTGACGCAGTTTGTCGACGCAACGGCTTCGCGAACGGGCGAAGTGCTTCGGGAACTTCGCGGACAGGGCGTACGTTCTGTGATACTCGATCTGCGTCTCAATCCGGGCGGACTTCTGCGTTCGGCGACCAAACTGTCCGACGAATTCCTCGCCGGTGGAACTGTGGTTTCGACCGACGGCAGGGCGTCGCGTGCCCACAGAATCCGCGCCAATGCCAGAGGCAGCTATCAGGACGGGCACCTGGTCGTGCTGGTCAACCGCATCAGTGCGTCGGCTTCGGAGATCGTTTCGGGCGCCATCAAGGACTGGCAGCGAGGCACGATTGTCGGCGAACGGACATACGGAAAGGGCAGCGTGCAGAACGTGATCGGTATCGCGTCAAGCCGCGCGTCGCTCAAACTGACGACCGCCTATTACTACCTGCCGTCGGGCCGGCTGCTGCACCGCAAGAACGGTTCGGAGACATGGGGCGTCGATCCGGACGTCGAGGTTAAAATCACGCCGCGCCAGATGAGACGGTGGCTCGATCTTCGCCAGAAGACCGACCTCCTGCAGGAAGTCGATCCGCAGAAGCTTTCGACCCAGTTGGACGAGCAGCTGCAGGCTGACGTCCAGTTGAACACTGCCGTCTTGCTGCTAAAGCTGATGCAACTCCAACAGTCTCGCATCGCCGCCTGAGAAAAGCTCGGAACCGGGCTTGTCCTCCGTAGCTTCAGCGAAGGAGGAAACACGGAAACCGGGAGACTGAAGTGGGGGACCGAAGTTTACTAGCCGCGACCGTGAGGGAGCGGTAAGCGGTAAGCGGAAAACGGGGATTCGCCTCCGGCCTGCCCCTGCCTACCTGCGGTAAGCAGGCAGGCACTTCAGTGGGACAGGATTTCTTCATGCCTGTTCCAAGTTTCCCGCTGTAAACGTTGTTGACGGATTGGGGTTCTATGGTGAAATCTGGATATTAGCAGTTTTCAATCCGGGGCTGTGTTTCCCTTCGGGGGATTCACGGTATTTCCTGCGGCGGGCAGTTTGCCTATTGTGTTCACGAGACGAACGTTTCATAACCCGCAGGAGAGCTATTAGGTGCTTACTCACTTTGCCATTATGAAAGTATTCCAATTTTCCTGTCACATTTGGCCTCAAAGACGAGTCTTGGAGAGTGGATGAGTTGATCGCAGTTCGATAAGGGCTGTGTTTCCCCGCGGGGGGATTCACGGTTGCATTCATCTGCGGGCGTTTAACACAGGGAGCTATGCCATGATCCGTTCGAATCGCATCAGAGGTTTCACACTGAAGGAGTTGGTGGTCGTTCTGGCGTCGGTCGCACTGCTGACGGCCGTCTTGATTCCCTCGTTGACACACGCCATGGTGATGTATCGCAGCGTAAGTTGCATGTCTCGCATGGCGCAAATCTCCACTGCTCTGAGCATGTACTCCGAGGATAACAACGGTTACGTGCCCGGTACATATCCGCACGGTGGTGTCTACGATTCAGGCGGGGTTGGCATCACATGGCCGTCGTGGCCTGCTTTGCTGGTCACCTTTCCAGACGAGGTCTGGGAGATGGACCCTGACTATGCTCCTTCAGGCAAACCGTGGGGGCCGCCCGTGGATTATCTGGACAGCCCTGAACTGATCCAATGCCCCCAGGACGCGAGCGATCGGAACCTCTGGATGCAACCCGTCAATGGATCGTATGGAATAAATGACGTTATGGGGTCCGGGTACGCTCCCGGGGCAAGCCCCGTGGGCGATTTCTATAACCTGCAACTGACCTTGCACCCGGATCAGATGTATCTGGCGTTCTGTAACCTCAACGACGGTGGGGGCACGTATCACGACCAGGCGCATGCGATTGTCAGGAACCTCCCCAATTTCATTGCTAATCCGCTAAACGCCTGGACAATCGCGTTGCGGCACCCATACGGCCAGGCGACGCACGTGATGTACCACGACGGGTCGGTCAGGAGCCTCGGCTGGCAGGATATAAGAACATATGAGGGCTCTGTTACTCTAATAGGTAGTGAATACAGTGTACGTGGGCCGTGGCTCAATGGTGAGGGGCTGACGGACTTCCACAATATACCTGCGAATGAGATCAGTACCATAATGAGGCTGCCCGGCAGCGGGCAGGTTACGAATCCTTTGCCCGGCGATATGAGCGAAGATGGCACGGTGGATATGGTGGACCTGAACATGATTCTGATAGATTGGGGCAATACCGGCCTGGATGTCATCGATCAGCGAGCGGACACCAACAGCGACGATACGGTGGATATAATCGACCTCAATGCGCTCCTGATCGACTGGGGCAAGACGAATTGATTGCGGATTGTGGAATTCGGATTTCGGATTGAAAAAACAACGGATTTACGAATTAACAGCAATAACAAATATCGAACACTGAATATCGAATAGCGAACTGTTCCCGCTCGCTCGCGCTCGCGGCTAGTTAGTAGGGCGTGTCCCGGTCGCGTCGTGAAAACCCTTCATATTGGGTGCCACTACCCTTCAGGGTAGTGCTCGCCTACATGAATCTGTCTCATGCCCGCATTTGCCTACCCTGAAGGGTAGTGGCACCCTGGCGTGAGACCAAGGCGTCAGTACTTATCGTCTCAACTCAGGTGCCTAATCCTTCGTCCGAGGCTGATCGTCGTCCGTTTCTTCATCGCTCGGCGCGGGTGGTTCGATCCCGATAGAATCGGGACTCACCACAGGTGGAACATCCCTTTGGGGTGGAACATCCCCTTGGGACGGTTCTTCGTCGCTTGGGGCGGGCTGGTAGCGTGCGTCGATAACGGTTGTCCTGGCGATCATATCGCCCAGGCGCTGCCGCCGTCGCGTTACAAACACGAGAATGCCCGAGGGGATCACAACCCACATGAGCATGAGTTCCACCATGCGAAACAGGTTTCGCAGCAGGATTGCCCGCGGTTCGGGCGATAGGCCTCTGTCGCCGATTACCCTGAGCTTCATGGCCATCTTGCCGAGAGTCGCACCGTAACGCAGCTCCATGCCGATGCAATATGCGGTGTAGAGCACCATCGTGGAGATAGACGCGTACACCAGAATGGGCGGAACGGACCCGCCGGAGAAAGCTTCATTCACTTTGGCGACGATTTTTTCGGGGGAATCGCCGCTGACCACTAGCACCGTCATCGCGCTGAGAATATGCCACGGCAGCAGGTCGATCAGGAGTGCGATTGCCCGCTTGATCGGGTTTCCGGGTCTGAATCCTTCGGGCAGCATGAACGGTCCGGGCGGAGTCGCCGACTTCATGAAGAACATGGGCAGCAGAATCGCCAGCATCAGCCCCCACATGAATTTCTCCATGATGTGCTCGGCGCTATCGTCGAGGCGGCCTTGGCGAGGTTCGTCTACGTCGAGAACTTTACCGTCGATGTCGCACGTTGCAATCTTGAGAGTTTCGTCGGTTCGCCACGCCACGGCCAGCCCGTCGCCAAGTCGCGCCGCTACAAACGAAGCGTCGCTGTCTATCGCCAGGAGATTGCCCGCATCGAGCCTCAGAGTAGTCGTCATTGAATCTTTGACAGGCTTGAGGGGCCTGGCCAGGCTTAGTTGCCGCCCGTCGCGGTCGCTCAGTACCGCGGTCAGCACGGCGATCAACTCATCTTTCACCGAAACCAGTGCGACGCATCTGGAACCTTCGGGGATTACGTCGGTCGCGACGGCCTGCCAGTTGTCGCCTGACCATGCGAGCAATTGCGCGGACTCCGCATCGCAGATCATCACGTAGAGCGTTCCGCCGTGCGTCGCAGCCAGCAGTTTTGTATCCGGTGAAAGTTCGATCGGGTCCGGGTAGTCGGCTAGGTGTTTCCATTCGCCCGCCGATCGCAGGAACACGCCAAGCCTTTTGGCGGTGGTGAGTTTGTCGGCGGCTTTGCCGAACACTCCGATTGCAGGGGGCGTCTGGGTCGAGTTGGTTCGGCTGGGTTCGCCGCTGTCGGTTCGGCTGGGCTCGCCACTCGCGGTGCGGGCCACTATCGCCAGAATATCGCCCGCAGTTGTCCCAGGCATTCCACTCGCCGGGCACATGGCGATGGGGCGTGCGTCGCCGGGCCAGCGTGGATCGGTTGGGTTTCGGCCGATAGTAGCCGAGTTGCCACGGTGATCGTAGATCGAATACGCAATCGGGTCGGTGAGAATCAGATGCAACTGATCGCCCGTGGCGCAGGCGGCCGCCGGGTCGCCGGAAAGGCCATATCGGATCGACTTCCATTTTGGTTTGGCGGGCTTGTCCGTGTCTGTTTTGGCGTCTTCTGGGCCTGCCTTCGCGGTTCTGGCCATTACGGCGAAGGTCCGCGAGTTGGCGTCGGTTGTGATCAGCCAGAGTGCTTTGTCGCTGCCTGCAAGCAGTCCCGGCGCGCCGGGATCGGCAACAGCCACCGCCGAAAGCGTCAATACGATCAATGCGAGTAGAGTAAGTTTGCGTACCATTACCGCCTGTTATCTCCAGTTAGCAGATCCTGATCGACATCGATAATTTGGCTCGGGCTGAGCCCTGCGGGCAACTCGCCATCTTCGTCGCGGAAGCGGACCGCCTCGACATCGCCGCGGTCCGGATCGACCGTCATATCGCTCAGTACGATGTGGACACTCGATCCGTTGCCCGGCCATGATATTCGGATATCGGTGGGCATGAACGGCGGCGGTTCGTTTTCGCCCACCGCAGCCGGTTGAGCAGACTCGCCCAGGTCGACCGGTTTGTACTCGCCAAGTTCTGCTATCAAGGCGCTGTCGCCGTTTGAGTCGAAGAGTTCCACCTTGAAAGGCCTGCGAAGCTCCGAATCGTCCCAGTTGAAGTACACGTCCCGCGTGTAGACGATCCGATTTGTCACCGCCTGCCTGTCGAGGAAGGTCACCATGTACGCACACGGATTGTGCGACATTCGCATGGTCACGGTGGGCAAAGTCGTGAAATCGTCGGGCAGTTCCAACACGCCCAGTACGCTTACCAGCTGCGTCGGGTCGATGGGTATCCGCGTCCCCGGCGCACCGGCAAGGGCATGCCTGCCAACCCATCCGCCGCGATCGTTTCCGACGGAGTACCAGAGATAGTAGAGGCCTTCGTCGACACTGCTGGCGAGCTTGAACAGCGGGGCTCCCAGCGCCGTCTCATATCCGAGCAGCAGGAAATCCTGCGGGCCTTGGGCGTCGGGCCTCTTGAACAGCAGCAGCAGACCGTTGGGCGGTGATAGCGGACTGGTTGAACCCCATGGTATCGGAAGCTTGCCTTCCCGCTTGAGCAGCAGGCTGATTTTCGCCCTGGCCCATATCTTTGGAATGCGGGCGGCGTTGGTATTGTGCTCGGTTACGAGTTGGTCAACCGAAACGTGCGTTTCGGGGCACTGCACGCAGCCGGTTGCAACCACCGCTATCGCCAGTAGAAACATTGCCACTGCGAGCGTTTTCATATTTCACCGTTCAGTATCTGGCCGAGTTGGCCTGAGACTTCAGCGATCTTGTTTTCGTCCATTTTCGGATCGATTACTTCGTGGGCTTCGTTGGACCCGCGAAGATGCATCAGCCAGACTTCCTCGCCTTCGTCGCGTCGTTCGAGGCGATCGTAGATCAACAGCCGCTTGCGCATCAGCACCAGGGCGAGCACGAAGCGGAACGACATCTTCACCTGGTCGCTCTCACCGTCGAGCCTGCGGAAGAAGTTGATAAGCAGATCGTCGTCGACCAGGAGTTTCTTCTTCTCCTTGGCGAGCGGAACCTTGCTTCGCCATATGCCGAAGATATCCGCACCTTCGGGTTTGTCGGCGGCGTCCCAGCAGGCGATGCAGAAATCTTCGCGGAGGAACTGGTCGGTAGTATCCCGCAGGACAGCTACGAATTCTTCGGCCGGTTCGAGCTGCTTTTCGCACGTGGCGCACAGCCCGGCCGTCTTCGAAATATTATAGTCCTTTGCCATTCGTGTTTACTGTGCGTCGGCGGCTGTTTCGATCTGCGCCAGAAGTTCGGTTGCCTTATCGAGGTCGGCTTGGGAACCGGCGAGCATATCCTTACCGGCCTGGGCGTCGTCGAGGTAGGGCGTGTTTATCATCACGTTGTAATGGCTCAGGCGGGCGGTGGCGGCTGCCAGCGTCGCCGACGCCTTCAGATCGCTCAGCAGGAACTTGTTGCACTTGTCGATAAGCTCCTGCATGTCGCCCATGACCGCCAGTGCGAGCTTGGTCATTTCACGCGGCACGCCGATAGCTGCCGCCAGCGCCAGTTGCATCTGGGCGTCTTTTTTTTCGCCGTCGGGCATCTTGTTGGTTTCGCAATAGTATCCGTAAGCCTGCACGTCGTCGGCTATCAGTTGGGCGAACATTGTCCGTGCTTTGGCCAGTCGCGCCGAAAGATGCTCGTGATACTCGGCGTGTTCGGCGTACTTCTTTTTGCCGATTGTGAAGTTGAGCGACATTTCGCCCAGCGCCACTGCGAGTGCCCCGACCAAGCCCGCGACGGACCCGCCTCCGGGTGTCGGCTGCTTGGCCGCAGTCGCTGCGAGAAATTCACTTACCGATAAGTTCAGCATGTCGTTTGTCTCTGCCACAAAAATTCTCCATCTGCGAATTCTATTGGTCGGCGGGCTTTGTCGCCGGTCCGTCAGGGGTCGTTACTGCCGTCACGTAACCCCGCCCGAGATACTTTTTCGCCACGCGAAGGACTTCGGCGGGCGTGACCTTGCGGTATCTCTGTTCAAGCTGGTCTCGGAAGTCATATCCGAAACCGTACAGTTCGTCCAGCCCCGCCGAGATCGCCAATGCGGGCATGGCCTGTTTGCCCAGCAGCTCGGCGGTCAGGATCGAGTTAACCGCCATGTCGATCTCTTCTTGAGTTGGGGTGTAATTGGCGGCCTTGTCGAGATTTCGCCTGATGATATCGACGACCTGCCCGGCCTTGTCGGGCTCGCATGCCGCGTAAACGAGGAATCCACCCTCGACGAGTCCCGGCCAGTTGTATGCGTGGACCACATAGACGAGCTTCTTCCCGCGAAGTTCGCTGTGCAGCCATCCTGCCGGTAATCGCCATCCGCTTATAATCGTATCGAGCACGTTGATCGCGAAGCGGTCTTGGTTGTTGGTGATCTTCATGCCCGGTGCGCCGATCATGATGGCGGCCTGCTTGTTGTCGGTCTTGAGCGTATACGATTCGCCTTGGGCGGCCACAGTACGCACCGGCGGGTCGGGAAGCGAAACTTCGCCTGCGGGCAAGGCTGCGAATGACTTTTCGATTGTTGCCTTCGCCTCAGCGGCGTCGAAGTTACCGTAAATCGCCAGTACGCTGCTGCCCGCAAGGACGTTTTGCTTGTGGTATTCGGCGACCTGGGCGACGGTGGCGTTGGAGATACAATCGAGGCTGCCCGACGAGACGAACCGGTAGGGCGAATCGGTGAAGAACTTGCCCTTGAAGAATTTGCTCAACTGCCCGTGCCAATGTTCGTCCTGCTTTTTGATCTGCGTTTCGAGAATCGGACGGAGTATATCCAGTTCCGATTCTGCGAACGTCGGGCGGACAACGATGTCGGAGAATATCTCCAGGGCCTCGGAGAAGCTGTCATCCAGCACCGTCGCCTGCCAGAAGATCGTATTGTTACCGCCTCTGCCTGCGATCGAGCCTCCGGCGCCGTCGAAGAATTCGGCGATCTGTTGTGCGCCGCGATCGCCTGCGCCTTTGGTTGCCAGTTGCGCAGTTAGCGAACCCATTCCGTTGGTGGCCTGGTTTTCCAGCAGCACTCCGCCTTTGGAGACCAACGCCATGGATACAAGCTGAACCGTGTCGGTCGGGTAGAGCACGACCCGCAGGCCGTTTGGCAGCGTGAACATGCTCGCGTCATCCGTCCGTGCCTGCTGGGCAGCCTGGGCGTCGCCGGGTGCGGCTGGGTCCTCGGGCGAAAGCCTGGTGATGACCATCGCGTCGAAGGTGAAATACTTCTTCGCCATGCGATGAACGTCGTCGGCCGTTACGTTCTGGATCAGATCGGTGTAGTTCTTCGAAAAGTTCACGTTGCCAGTCGAGAGCATATCAATGCCCAGCGTGGCCGCTACGGACTCAGCCGTCTGCTGCGAGAAGACGTAATCAGCAACCTTCTGCCGCTTGGCCCGGGTGAGTTCCTCCGCGTCGATACCGTTTTTGGCGATTGATCGCAACTCGTCGAGAATTGCGGTTTCGGCGGCGTCGGCTTTTTCGATTTCGGCGCGGAAGCCGATGGTGAACATTCCCGCTCCCCAATCGGGCGTCCATGAACTGGACTCGACCGAAGTGACGAGTTTCTTTTCGCGTTGAATGGTTCTGATCAGTCTGCTGGCGCGGCCTTGGGTGAGGGCATAGCCCAGCACGTCCAGTGCGTAGAGGTCTTCATGGACAAGCGGAATGGTGCGGAAGCTCATTCGCTGCATGACTTCCTTGAGAGCCTTGTGCGAGCGTGTGACGCGGCGAACCCCGGAGATTTCGGGGACCTCAGGCAGGGGTACGTCGCGTGCCCTGCCGCGGGCGAAACCCCCGAAGGCACGGCGGGTCCGTTCGAGCACCGCATCGACGTCGACGTCGCCTGCGATGCAGAAGATCATATTCTGCGGGGTGTACATTTTGGCCTGATAGTCAAGCACGTCCTGGTGGGTCAGTGCCCCAAGCGGCTGGGCGTAACCGATAACCGGTATGCCCGCCGGGTGGCCTGCGAAGAAGTTGGCTGAATGTGCGTACCACATCTGGCGGCCGGGATCGTCTTTGCCCATCTCCAGTTCGCGCTGCACCACGCCGTGCTCACGCTCGAAGTCCTCAGCCGATATCTCGGGCCTCGCCATCCAGTCTGCAACCAGGTCGATGCAATCGTTTGTCTTGGAGGCGGCAGCGGAGATGTAATACCCAGTTCGGGCAGTGGAGGTATAGGCGTTGGATTGCCCGCCGATTTGCTTCACCCGTCCGCGAGTCTGCTTGGCTGCTGCTGCGCCACCGCCGTCGTGCACTGCGCCCTTTGCCACAAGGTGCTCGCTCAGGTGACTTATGCCCGTGCCCAGCCATTTGCCCTCGTAGATTGCGCCTGTGTTAACGAACGCATAGACAGTGACCACCGGTACCGCGCCCATCTTGCGGACGATCACGGTCAACCCGTTGGAGAGCTTCACCACCGTTACACCGGAATCGGCGGTGATCCGGTCGACGATTGTAGCCGGTTCGGCGGGTGTAACTTCGGGCGGGCTCTGGCAGCCGATAATCGTGACAGCGGCCAGGCATGATAGTAGCAGGGTAAATGCAAATGCAAAAGACTTCGGCATGAGTTGATCTCCGGTGTTCCAGGAAGTTTTTACGATGAAGCCGAATCGCCGCTCTCGACCTCGCGGAGATAAGCCAGCGTGCGGTCAAGTTCGTTCTGCAGATGGCGGACTCGCAGCAGGCTGCGTACGCGAGTGAGCAGTTCCAGGCGGTTGACGGGTTTGGATATGAAATCGTCGGTTCCGAACTCCACTCCGCGCTCGATATCGCCGAGTTCGTTCAGGGCGGTGACCATGATAATGGGGATGTCGCGCGTCTCGGGATCGCTCTTGAGCTTGCGGCAGACTTCGAAGCCGCTCATTCGCGGCATCATTATGTCCAGGAGAATCAGGTCGATC
>SDBT01012636.1_pt1 | contig 13567 bp, 11 predicted proteins | sample 2277101 | NCBI WGS metagenome assembly SDBT01 (sample SAMN10404973, study PRJNA504765) | marine sediment metagenome | isolation source: marine sediment core GS10_PC15, 103 cmbsf | place: Arctic Ocean: Southern Knipovich Ridge | collected 2010
GCGGAGGAGTAATGGGGAGGCGTGCGGTCTTCCTGGACCGGGACGGCGTCATCAACGAGCTGCGGGTGAGAGACTGGGTCACCCGGTGGGAGGAGTTCCGGTTCCTGCCGGGCGTGAAGGATGGCATCGCTGCACTGAAGAAGGCCGGCTTTCTCGTTATCATAGTCACGAACCAGAGCTGTGTGACGAGGGGGCTCATCAGCGAGGAGGGGCTCGCGGATATACACCGCAGGATGCTGGAGGAACTGGGAGAGGGCATGGTCGACGGGCTTTACTGCTGCCCTCACCAGGACGAGGACGAGTGCGGCTGCCGGAAGCCGGAGCCGGGGATGCTGGTCCGGGCGGCGGACGACTTCGGCATTGACTGCGGAAACTCCTACATGGTGGGGGACTCGGGCCGGGACATGGCGGCGGCTGCGGCGGCAGGCGTGAGGAGGATCCTCGTGGAGGGGAAGGCGCCAGGCCCGGTACCGGATGATCCGGACATAGGGGTGGTCAAGGACCTCGGCGGGGCGGTGGAGCTGATACTGGCTGGGGCAGGTGAGGGGACGGAGACCGGGACGTGTGCGGGATAGCGGGGGTATTTGATCCGGGGCGGGGCGGAGCGGCCTACGGTGAGCTGGTGCGGAAGATGTGCGCGGTGCTCCGGCATCGTGGTCCGGACGACGAGGGGGTGTACGAGGAGCCCGGCCTCGCGATCGGGATGAGGCGCCTTTCGATCATAGACCTGGAGACGGGCCACCAGCCCATCGCGGACGAGAGCGGGAAGCTGCAGCTGGCGGCAAACGGCGAGGTGTACAACTTCGAGGAGCTGCGGCACGGCCTGGAGGGCCGAGGGCACCGCTTCTCGACACGGACTGACGTGGAGGTGATAGTGCACCTCTACGAGGAGAAGGGTGAGGCGTGCGTGCAGGACCTGCGGGGCATGTTCGCCTTCGCACTGTGGGACGGGCGGAAGCGCCGCCTTCTCCTGGCACGCGACAGGGCGGGCCAGAAACCCCTCTACTATGCAACGCACGGGGGCGCGTTCATGTTTGCATCCGAACCGAAGTCGATACTGCAGGCTCCGGGATTCGAGCGGCGGATGGACCTGGAGGCGCTTGACGATTACCTGACCTACCAGTACGTGCCGAGCCCGCGTTGCATGTTCTCAGGCATACGAAAGCTGGAGCCCGCGCACTACATGACGGTGGACGCACGCGGTGTGCGCAGCGAACGTTACTGGCGGCTGCATCCGGGCAAGAAGACGGCGCTGGGAGAGGACGAGATATGCGAACGGCTGCGCGAACTCCTGGAGGAGGCGACGAAGCTGCGCCTGGTCAGCGACGTACCCCTGGGTGCTTTCCTCAGCGGCGGCATGGACTCGAGCGCGGTGGTGGGGATGATGGCCCGGCACACGCACCGGCCGGTGAAGACGTTCTCGATCGGCTTCGAGGATAAGGCGTACGACGAGCTTGGGTACGCGCGGGCTGTGGCGCGGCACTTCGGGACGGAGCACCACGAGTTCACGGTGCGGCCGGACGTCATCCGGGTACTGCCGAGGCTGGTCTGGCACTATAACGAGCCCTTCGCCGATTCGTCGATGGTCCCGACGTACTACGTGTCGAAGATGACGCGGGAGCACGTGACGGTGGCGCTGAACGGCGACGGTGGGGATGAGTCTTTCGGGGGCTACCCGAGATATCGTGCACTTCTGCTTGCCCGCTCCTACGCACGGCTTCCATCGTGGCTGAGGACGGGGGTCGTAGCACGGCTGGAGCCGTACGTTCCCGACCGCGCGGAGCCGAAATCGCTGCTGCGCCGGGGCAAGCGGTTCCTGCGGGCGATGGCGCTGGGAGGCGATCGCTGCTACCTGCACTGGATATCATCGTTCGGCCCGCAGGAGAAGAGCCGGCTTTACGGCCCGGCGCTCGCGGAGGAGCTTGCGGGCCGAGACGCCGGGCGGATGCTGGAGCGGCTGGTGGAGGAGTCGGGCTGCGACGATCCGCTGGACCGAATCCTTTACGCGGATACGAATTCCTATCTCCCGGAGGACCTGCTGGTGAAGGTGGACATCGCCTCGATGGCGAATTCGCTGGAGTCGCGTTCTCCATTCCTGGACCACAAGCTGATGGAGTTCGCGGCTTCGATCCCCTCGCATCTGAAGGTACGTGGGGGCACGTCGAAGTACATACTTAAACGGGCCCTGGGAGGGTTCCTCCCTGATTCTATCTTGAGCAGGCCGAAGATGGGGTTTGGGGTGCCTATCGCACGGTGGTTCAGGAGCGAGCTGAAGGGATACCTGTCGGACATACTGCTGGATGGGCAAGCCCGGAAGCGTGAGTACTTCCGCCAGGGTGAGGTGGAGGCGATGATCGCGAGGCATGCGGAGGGGAGGACGGACGAGAGCCAGCGGCTGTGGGTGCTGTTGAACCTGGAGCTCTGGCACCGGATGTTCATCGACCGGATGCCGGACACTACTCCACCGGCGGAGTGACTGCATGGTATCGTGGAAAGGTCCGATGACTGAGTACAAGATGGAGGAAGGGAATGGTCTTCTCCGGGGCGCTTGCTGCGCCCAGCAACAAACACTGCACCATGGGCTACATCCGGGAAACGGGGATGACCCTCTCGGGGGCGTTTGTGCCCCCCACCGAGGGGCTCTGCACTTGGCTCCGGCGCTCGCTCGCCCCGCGGCTAAGCCACGGGGCACCCTGGTCGCTCACGCCTCCGACACCCCTCTAGGGCCACCCCCGTCCCCCGGCTGTGACGCGAGCATATGGCCGTTCACACTCTCGACACCGCTCAAAGATCACCCCCGCCCATTTGGTGGTCATGTGTCAGGTTCCCAACCCGGAGTACCAGCCTTATGAGCGGTGCGATCTCGATATTATATGTGGTGACGGAGCTAGACGTGGGTGGGGCGGAGAAGATGCTCTACGAGCTGGCGGTGCGCGCGAGGTCTGCGGGCCACGGGGTGAACGTCGTATGTCTCTACGGGAAGGGCGATGTTGCGCGGTGGCTGGAGCGCGAGGGCATAAGGGCGGAGTCCCTGGGGATGGCGGGGCGGATGGATGTGCGGGTGCTCCCCAGGCTTGTGCGCGTCATCCGGCGGGTGAAGCCGGACGTGCTTCACTCGTTCCTGTTTCATGCAAACGTGGCAGGGAGGCTGGCCGGCCGGATGGCGGGGGTGCCGGTGGTGATAGGGTCGGTGAGGGTGGAGGAGCCGCGAAGGCATCACCTGCTGTTTGACAGGTTGACTGCATGGGCGACGGATGCGGAGACATGCGTGTCGGAGTCGGTGGCGGACTACACGGAGCGGCGGGCGGGCATCGCGCGCTCGAAGCTGGTGGTGATAAGAAACGGCGTGGTGGCAGCGGAAGCCGATGCGGGGGCGCGGAAGAAGGCACGGGCGGTGCTGGGGCTGGACGGGGGGTGGCCGGTGGTGGGCTCCATCGGGAGGCTGGACCGGCAGAAAGGGATGGACGTGCTTCTCTCGGCGTTCCAGGAAGTGCTGGAGAAGGTCCCGGACGCACGCCTCGTGGTTGCGGGCGGCGGGCCTGACCGCAAGGCGCTGGAGCTGGCTGCAGCGAGGGCGGGTATATCCGCGAGGGTGAGGTTCCTGGGGTTTCGCGCGGGCGCGGCGAAGCTGGCTGCGTGCTTTGACGTGTTCGTGCTGGCGTCGCGATGGGAGGGGCTTCCCAACGTCCTTCTGGAGGCGATGGCGGCGGGCTGTCCTGCAGTGGCGACCGCGGTGGGCGGCGTACCGGAGCTCATAAAGAACGGGAGGACGGGTATACTGGTGCCGCCGGACGACGCGGCTGCGCTGGCGAAAGCGGTCACGGGGCTATTGCAGGATGAGGAAAGTGCAGCGCAGATGGGGCAGGAGGCGAGGCGGTGGGTGGTGGAGCGCTTCGGTATGGAGCGGATGTGGGAGAAGACCGCGGCGTTGTACGAGGAACTCCTGGCGCGAAAGGGAGTACGACCGGGGGAGGCGGCATGAAGAGCAAATGGTTGCTGGCAGGCATACTGGTCCTGGCCCTCGCTGTGCGGCTCGCTTATGTCAGCAGGATGGGCCCGCAGCTTCAGTGGCCTGACGCCAGGCATTATGACAGGATCGCTCAGAATCTGGTGGAGGGCAGGGGATTCACTATAGAGCCGCTGAACACGAAGCTCTCCATCAGGCCTCCGCTGTTTCCCGTGATCCTCTCCGCCGTCTATGCGGCGGGCGGAGGGGTGGGTGCGGCCCGGGCGCTGCAGGCTTTCATGGGAGCGGCGCTGGTCCTGCTGGTGTACATGGCGGGGCGCTGGATGTTCAGCCGGCAAACGGCGCTTCTGGCGGCAGCGGGAGCAGCAGTCTACCCGCTCTTCATATACTTCACGGGTGCACTTCTGACGGAGACGCTCTTCCTGGTGATGATGGTGGCCTGTGTCTACTCGATCATCAGGCTGGCGCTGCGGCCTGCGGCGCACGAATCCCGTGCAAGGATGGCCCTGTCGGGACTTGTGCCGGGAATACTGTGGGGCCTGGCGTCGCTGACCCGCCCGGTGGCGATCGTGGGGATCCTCTTTGCGTGGGGCTGGGCGGCGGCATTCGCGGGTGCGGGCCGCAGGCGGCTGCTGCACGCGTTCCCGATGATGTTCGTGGCGGGCGCGGCGGTGGTGGCCCCGTGGACGGTGCGAAACTACGCGGTCCACGGCTGTTTCGTGCCGGTGACGACGCAGGCGGGGTGGGTGCTCTATGAATCGGCAAACCCGCTGGCGACGGGCGGTACGTGGGAAGACCGCGAGCCTCTGATAGCGCATGAGCTGGTGGGGTTGAGCGAGATAGAGTGGTCGAGGCACCTGCGCCGGAGGGCGATGGAGTTCATCCGCGAGAACCCGCGCAGGATGGCGGTGCTGGCGGTGAGGAAGCAGGCAAGGTTCTGGAGCCCGGTGCCGAATGCGAAGGAGCTGCGCACGAAGAGGAACATCCTGATAGGCCTGCTGTCCTCGGGGGTGATGCTGGCATGCGCGGTGGTGGGGACGGGCTCGGTGGTGAAGAGGCGCGCGGCGGGGCTCCTGCTGCTGGGGCCGGTGATATACTTTGCGCTGGTGCACTGCGTGTTCCTGGGGTCGATACGGTATCGCTTGCCGGTGGAGCCGTTCTTGATGATCCTTGCTGCACACGGGGTGATGGTGCTGGCGGGACGTCGCCGGGGGGCTGGAGATGGCATTTCGGGAGGCACCAGTGACTGAGCACAAGATGGAGGCAGGGACAACGGGCCGGGAGCGGGGACGGCCCCCTCGGGTATGCTCGCCGCCCCACCGTGGCGGCATCGCTCTGCCTGTTCGTTCGCTCGTGCTTCGACTGCGCGCAGCACACCCTGGCCGCTCACGAACAGGAGGCCCCTCAAGGGCCGCCCCCGCCCCCGCCCTTGAGGGACGTATCGTTGCTCGCGCTACGCAGGTCGCTCAAGAGCTATCCGCGCTCTCCCCTCATGTCGCGAGCGGAGGGCCCCGGCGAGATCCCTGATTGGTGAGGAGGAGATATGATGATAAGGGTGGCGGTGGTGGGTTATGGGTACTGGGGTCCGAACCTGGTGCGGAACTTTTCCGAGATCCCGGGCGCGGAACTGGCAGCGTGCTGCGATGCGAGGAAGGACAGGCTGCAGGCATTCCGGCAGCGCCACCCGGAGGTGAGGGCTACGGCGGAGTATCGTGATATCCTGTCGGACGGTTCCATCGACGCGGTGGTGCTGGCGACGCAGGTGGTGACGCATTACAAGCTGGCACGCGAGGCACTCAAGGCGGGGAAGCACGTGATGGTGGAAAAGCCGCTGTGCCACAGGTCGACCGATGGGGAGAAGCTGCTCAAACTTGCCAGGGCAAGACGCAGGGTGCTTATGGCCGGGCACACGTTCGTGTACAACGTGGCGGTCGAAAAGCTGAGGCAGCTGGTGCAGGGCGGAACGCTCGGGAAGATATACTACGTCCACTCGACCCGTGTTAACCTGGGGCTCTTCCAGGAGGCGCTCAACGTCACCTGGGACCTTGCCGCGCACGACATCTCCATCCTTAACTATGTGTTTGGTTCCCGCCCGGGGCGTGTCCAGGCGGTGGGGAAGTCTTACATCCGCAGAGGGATCGAGGACATAGTCTACGTAACGCTGCACTACCCGGGCGGGGTGATGGCTCACCTGCACGTGAGCTGGCTCGACCCATGCAAGATCAGGCGGATGACGCTTGTGGGAGAGCGGAAGATGGTAGTCTACGACGACATCGAGCCGCTGGAGAAGATAAAGATATTCGACAAGGGAGTAGAACTGCCGTCTCCGCACGATTCCTACGGGGAGTTCCAGTTGTCCTACCGCTACGGCAGCGTGGTAAGCCCGCGGCTGTCCCAGGTGGAGCCTCTCAAGGCGGAGTGCAGGCACTTCCTCGACTGCATACGCAGGGGCAAGGCTCCGCGCTCGGGCCCCCGGGAGGGGCTGGAGGTGGTGCGCGTGCTGGAGGCTTGCGAGAGGTCGCTCCGCTCCTCGGGAAGGTTGGTGAAAGTGTAGTGGAAGGGACGGGTGGGAAAGTAGCTGCAATAATGCCTGTCTTTAACGAGGCCCACCGCATCGAGAGCCTGCTGGAGCGGTTCGTCCCGGGGCTTGTCGACATGGTGCTGATGGTGGACGACGGCTCGACAGACGGCTCGGCGGACGTGATCTCGCGCTACCCGGTGGCGACGGTCCTGCGGCACAAGGAGCGCCGCGGGGTGGGGGCGGCGCTGCGAACGGGGATACGCCACGCGGCTGCCAGCGGCTGCAGCACCGTGGTGATAATGGCCGGGAACGGGAAGGATGATCCACGGCAGATACCCCTGCTGCTGGAGCCGATACGCCAGGGCGTGGCCGACTACGTCCAGGGGTCCCGTTACCTGCCCGGGGGGCTGCGGACCAACACGCCGGTGGAGCGGCTGGTATCGACGAGGCTCTTCACCCTTGCATGGTCGATCCTCATGGGGAGGCGGCTGACCGATGCGAGCAACGGGTTCAGGGCATACCGGACGTCGCTCTTCGACGATGGGCGCATAGATATCGAACAGGGCTGGCTCGACAGGTACCAGTTCGAGTACTACCTCCACTACAAGGTGCTTGCGCTCGGGTACCGGTTCCGGGAGGTGGCGGTAAGCAAGGTCTACCCGGAGGGCCGCACGATAAGCTACTCCAAGATACGGCCGGGCCGCGACTGGTGGGAGATCGTGGCGCCGCTGCCCGCTCTCAAGCTGGGGCTTCGGAAGTGAAAAGCGGGCAGGAACACGGGAGGTCTGCGTGACAAATAGGGTAACGTCCCCGTTTTCGTTCGGGAAGAACTGGCAGGGGTTCCTGGAGAGCATCGACGAGGAGCGCCACGCTAACGCGGAGGCTTCGCTCGCCGGCTTCCTGGGCAGGAAGAGCCTCGAGGGCATGAGCTTCCTGGACATCGGGTGCGGCAGCGGGCTGTTCTCGAGGGCTGCGCTGAAGCTGGGCGCGGAGAAGATCGTCAGCTTCGACGTGGACCCCTTCTCGGTGGAGTGCTGCAGGTACCTGCACCGTGAAGCGGGTGAACCACCCAACTGGAAGGTGCTGGAGGGCTCGGTACTGGACCGCGAGTTCACCGGGCGGCTGGGCACCTTCGACATAGTCTACTCCTGGGGCGTCCTGCACCACACGGGGAGGATGTGGGAGGCGATAGCGAATGCCGCGGGCATGGTGCGGGCGGGCGGGTACTTCTATATAGCCATCTATAACAGGGTGCCGGGTGTCTTCGGGTCAGGGTTCTGGCTGCGGGTGAAGAAGGCATACAACGCGCTGCCGGGGCCGGGGAGGCGGGCGATGGAGGCCGGCTATATGGCGGCGTACTGTGCTGCCCAGCTTGCCCGGGGCAGGAGCCCGCGCAAGAGGATTGCGGAGTACAAGTCCGACAGGGGGATGGATTGGAAGACGGACATCACGGACTGGCTTGGGGGCTACCCGTACGAGTACGCGACCGCGGGGGAGATACTCGAGTTCATGGAACGAGAGCTCCCGTCTCTTGCTGCGGCGAAGACAAAGAGGACTTCGACAGTGGGGAACAACTGGTTCCTTTTCAAGAAGAAGGCCGCGGCTGTTTCCGGCGGGGGAAAGCCGTGAAAAGGGCCCACGCTGAAATGCGAGCGCGCGGCACCGCCGTAGCGGCGATAGTGACCTGGTTCGTGTGCTACGTGGTGTTCCCGGCCTGGTACGTGCCGGAGGGGTCTGCTGCCAGGGGGTTTGTCCTGGCCTTCTTCCTGCTCTATTTCACGGCGAACAGTGTTCTCCTGTTGAGATGGGTGGTGCGGGACGTGGGGTCCACGGGGGACTTTCCCCGCGGTTCTGACTGGCCCGGACCAGAGCCTGGCGTGGCCCTTCGCAACCGGGTCCTGCTCGCAGCGGTGGCCGCGGTGGCGGTTGCGCTCCACGCCTATCCGATGACGCTGCCGATCCTGACGCGGACGGACGCTCATTACCACGCGGCCGTCGCGATGCCGATACTGAAAGCGCTGGACGGCATGACGAGGAGCCTGGTGGGGCTGGGAGTGCGCCCGCTGGCGTGGGCGGTGCTGTTGGGGACAGCGCTCGTCGTCCTGGCCCGGCGCCGCATGAGCAGGCAGCGGGAGGTGGTTGCACCGTCCGGACGGGCACGCAGGCCGCTCAGGATCGCAGTCGCGGCATCGGCGGTATGCTGCGCCGCCGCGTACTTCGCCCTCATCTCGCGCAGCGGCATGGTGGAGGGTCTGGGCCCTGCCAGCAGGCACCTGTTCCGCTACCCCCCGCTGGGGAAGATGCTGACCCTTGTCCCGTTGGCATTGCTCGGTGCAAGCGAGGTGTCGGTGCGCATGCTCCAGCTGACGTTCACCGTGCTGGCCGCTGCCTTCTCCTACCGGCTTGTGCGGCTTTATCGCTCCGAGCGGACTGCCTGCCTGGCATTCGCGCTGTGGCTGTTTGTCCCCGTCATCTTCTACTACGGACACAACTCGGTGCTGGCTGCGGGAGTGCTCTTCTTTGCGGTGGCGGCCAACTTCTATTTTCTCAGGCATCTCAAGGAGGGAAGGAGGGAAGACCTGGCTATCGCGTGCCTGGTGGCCGGTGCGGGATTCCTCTACAAGCGCCTTCTCGGGTGCCTGCCGGTGATGTTCTGGGCTTACCTTGTGCTGCTTCACTGGCGGGGAAGGGGAAGAGGGCGGCTGAGGGAGGAGCTGGGACTCTACCTGCGCTGGAGCTGGATAGCGGTTGCGCCGGCGCTGCCGTGGCTTCTGCTCGGGAGCCGTTATACGTACCGCAATTACGACTTCGACCCGGCGCGTCTCGCCTCTGTATCTGCATGGCTTGATGGCGTGCGCCTGGTGCCGCAGGCGGTGACCCTGCCTGCAGCGCTGCTCCTTGGGGCCTCTCTCGTATATGCCCTCTGGCGGCGGCGCGACACCTTCACCGGGGCCATGGTGATATGGTTCCTCGTCTACTATTTCTTGATAAGCCCGTCAGCAGGGGGCGGGGGATACGTCCGCCACTCGCTGATATTCTATCCACCGATGATCTACCTGGGAGTGCAGATGCTTGCTGACGCGGGCGGGTCCGGCCGCAGCCGCATCGTGAGGATGGGCGTGCCGGCGGCGGCTGTTGTATACCTGGTGGCAGCTTCGGTGTGGCTGAAGCCTGCCCCGGCCTCATCCCCGTACACTGGCGCGTACGTCGACACGGGCTCACGCTACGTGCCGTACGATGACGCGATTGCTTACGTGCGCGACCGCCTTCCCCGGGGCTCGCGCGTACTTGCCACGATGGCGTGCGAGCCGAGCCACTTCTACCTGATGATGTACGGCATGGAGGAAGACGTGGTGTGGTACCGGAAGAAGTGGGCGGAGCCGGCAGAGCAGACCGTGGACAACCTGCACGAGTTCTGCGAGCGGGAAGGCTATGAGTACGTGCTCTTCCCCCGCGGCCGGGAATGGCTGTGGGACTTTGTCAACGAAGACATGGTGGAGCAGCTGATAGAGGGTTCCGATCACAGGTTCAAGCCGGTCGCGACTTTCAGGTCCGGGCGGAACCGCATCGACCTGTGGAAGGTCGAACTGAATGGCACGAACCCGTAGGGCTGCAAGACAGCTGCAATGGTTCGTGCTGCGGAACTCACTGCAGGTGTTTCACAAGGGAAGGTGAGTTCCGGTCAAGGCCCATACGGGGGCGAGATGGCACGAACCCGTAGGGCTGCAAGACAGCTGCAATGGTTCGTGCTGCGGAACCCACTGCAGGTGTTTCACAAGGGAAGGTGAGTTCCGGTCAAGGCCCATACGGGGGCGAGATGGCACGAACCCGTAGGGCTGTAAGACAGCTGCAATGGTTCGTGCTGGGGAACTCACTGCAGGTGTTTCACAAGGGAAGGTGAGTTCCGGTCAAGGCCCATACGGGGGCGAAATGGGAGGTGTCAAGAGTGGAAGCAAAACGTGTCGAGGTCACGGTAGTCATCCCCTCGAAGAACGAGGCGGACGGGATCGCGCGGGTGGTAGAAGCGGTGCTCCCTTACTGCGACGAGCTGCTTGTGGTTGACGGGCACTCGGACGATGACACGCGCGAGATAGCCATGCGCGCGGGCGCGCGGGTGGTGCTGGACCACGGCAGGGGCAAGGGCGACGGCCTGAGGACCGCGATAAGGGAGGCGCGGGGGGAGATCATCGTCTTCATAGACGCGGACGGGTCGCATGAGCCTTCGGACATACCGAGGCTGACGAAGCCGATCATGGACGCCACGGCGGACATGGTGGTCGGTTCGCGCTGCAAAGGCGGGAGCGATGAGTTTGTGATGGACTTCGAGCACTTGCTCAGGCAGGTGGGCAGCCACATAGCGACCACGCTGGTCAACTACCGGTGGAAGGGCGAGATGACGGATATACAGAACGGCTTCCGCGCGATACGCAGGGAGTCGGCCCTGTCGCTGGGGCTGACCGCGGAAGACTTCGATATAGAGGAGGAGATGGTCATCAAGTGCCTGAAGCGGGGTCTGCGCATCGTGGAAGTGGCGTCGCACGAGTACGCCCGCGCGTGGGGGGTATCGAAGCTTCCCAACGGTAAGGCGTGGGTGCTGGCATGGAGGCTCCTGAAGGAGATGCTCTGCTGAAACGGGGTCCGGGCGAGAGGGTATTGAGTTGAAGGTCTATTTGATCAACCCGCCTGCTGACCGGGGGGTGAAGCAGGTCAGGGAAGGGCGCTGCATGCAGCGTGCGGGCGCGTGGACGGCGGTCTGGTCGCCCATTTCGCTCGCGACCTGCGCCGCGGTCGTGCGGGAAGAGGGCTTCGAGGTGAAGCTCACGGACTGCATCGTCGAGGAGGTGGACGTGGCCGGCATCGCAAAGCTGGCTGCGGAGTTCAAGCCGTCGCTTGCGGTCTTCAACGTGGCAACGCCATCGATAGAGAGTGACATGCGGACCGTCGAGCGGGTGAAGGAGGCGGTGCCGGGGGTGGTGACTGCGGTCATCGGAATACACCCGACCGCGCTCCCGGAGCATTGTTTCGAGCTCGCAGAAGGGCTCGACGCTGTGGTCCGGATGGAGCCGGAGTACACGGTGCGCGAGCTTGCCATGAGGGTGAGGAGCGGGGGCGACCTGGCTTCGGTAGCGGGGACCTCGGTGCGGGCGGGCGGAAGGGTGGTCCGCAACCCGGACAGGCCGCTCATAGAGGACCTGGACGGACTTCCCCTTCCTGCGTGGGACCTGGTCGATACGTCGCTCTACAGGATGCCTTTCAGCGGGAAGAGGTTCCTGCTTATCGGGACGGCGCGGGGGTGCCCGTTCAAGTGCACGTTCTGCGCTGACAGCGCCTACTACGGGAAGAAGCTGCGGATGCGTTCCCCGGGCAGCATCGTAGCGGAGATGGAGCGCAACATCGCTGAGTTCGGGGTGGATGATTTTCTCTTCTGGTCGGAGTCCTTCACGCTGAACCGGGAGTTTGCCGCAGCGGTCGCCCATGAGATCATGGACCGCGGGGTGAAAGCGTGCTGGGTCTGTAACAGCCGGGTCGACCATGTGGACGAGGAACTCCTGCGCCTTTTCAAGTCGGCGGGATGCATGATGGTGGGCTACGGCGTGGAATCGGGTGTCCAGCGCGTGCTGGACAGGGCGAAGAAGGGTGTGAGGGTGGAGCAGACCAGGAACGCGGTAAAGGCCACGCGCGCCGCGGGCCTTGATGTGGCGGCTCACTGCGTGCTGGGACTTCCCGGGGAGACCGCCGCGACAGTCCGTGAGACCATCGAGTTCGTGAAGAAGCTTGACCCGGACTTCGCACAGTTCTACTGTGCGGTCCCGTTCCCGGGTTCCGAGCTGTACGGGGAAGCGTCGGCCGAGGGCTGGATAAGGACGGGCGACTGGTCCATGTTCGAGCAGAACTACAGTGTCCTGGACACGCCTCAGCTCGCGGCGGACGAGGTGATGAGGCTGAGGCGGACGGCATACCGTGAGTTCTACCTCCGCCCGCGTGTGATCCTGAGGACGCTGGCACGGCTGCGTACATGGAGGCAGGTCGTCGGCTTTGCCCGGATGACGAGGGATTTCCTGACATGGGTGTGATCTGCGCAGCGCCGCAGCGCGGCGACGGGAGGCAGGCTGCATGAAGATCGGCAAGATGCGTGTTGATCCGGTGGATTGCGGGCGTTTCAAGCTGGACGGCGGGGTCATATTCGGGGTGGTGCCTCGCCCGCTGTGGGAGAAGGCGGCGTCTGCGGACGAGCGCAACCGTATCATCCTGGCGCTGCGGGCCATGCTCATCCGGTCGGACTCGAGGCGTGTCCTGGTGGACACGGGCGTCGGGGACCACATGCCGGAGAAACTCCGGGATATATACGGCCTGGAGGAGGAGACGTGTTCCGTGGGACGGGCGCTTGCAGGTGCCGGCCTTGACTGCAGCGAGGTGACCGACGTCGTTCTCACGCACCTGCACTTCGACCATGCGGGAGGAGCGACTGCGCCGGGGGGCGGGGGCGCGGTGGTGCCCGTGTTTGCCAACGCCACTTACTACGTCCAGGAGAAGCAGTACCGGTGGGCTCTTGATCCCAGCGAGCGCGACCGGGCCAGTTATTTCCGGGAGCAGTTCATCCCGCTCGAAGATGCGGGAGTGCTTCGCCGGCTGGACGGGGAGCAAGAAATCATCCCGGGGGTGACGGTGTTACCGGTGGATGGGCACACGCCTGGACAGCAGCTGGTGAAAGTGGCGTCCGGCGGGGAGTGTCTCCTCTATTGCGCCGACCTCATCCCGACTGCGGCCCATATAGCGGTGCCGTGGACAATGGGCTACGATCTCCAGCCGCTGGTCACACTGAAGGAGAAGAAGGACATCCTCCGTTGCGCTGCGGCCGGCGGGTGGACGCTGTTCTACGAGCACGACCCCCAGATCATCTCCTCACGCGTGTCGGAGACAGGGAAAAGCTTCGAGATCGCGGACCCGGTCACGAGGGCCTGACGGGCCGCGCCTTCCAGGCAGCGGAGCAGGCTTCCTGCCCAAAACACGGGTGTTTCACGCCAGCCCGGATGACTCTTAAGGCTTGATATTCCACGTCTTACGCTGTATAGTCCTGC
>SDBT01012638.1_pt1 | contig 13566 bp, 10 predicted proteins | sample 2277101 | NCBI WGS metagenome assembly SDBT01 (sample SAMN10404973, study PRJNA504765) | marine sediment metagenome | isolation source: marine sediment core GS10_PC15, 103 cmbsf | place: Arctic Ocean: Southern Knipovich Ridge | collected 2010
GGGTGTAGGCGCCGGGGTTGATGATGAGCGCGTCATATTTGCCGCCGGCCGCGCCTATTTTGTCGACGATTTCACCCTCGCTGTTCGACTGAACAGCCGTGGCGGTCGCCCCCAGCGACTTCGCGCGCGCTCGGATTTCGGCGTTTATTTCCTTCAGCGTTTTGCTTCCGTAGACTTCAGGCTCGCGCTTACCGAGAAGCTGAAGGTTCGGCCCGTGTATCACCAGTATCTTCATGATCTTCTCCTTAGATTACTTCACCTTGTAGTGCTTTTTCAGTTCTATCTTCTTTAGGTTTTCTTCATTGGCCTTTTTCTTGTCGCCCAGTGAGACATACATCTGTCTTAATTTCTCGTGAAATTCCGGGTTCACCGGAAAATTTTCGGAAGCCCTGAGTTGGGCTTCGAGACCCTTTTGAAACAGCTCGCGATCACCCGTCGCGTTGCCCATCATCCAATAGGCCATGGCGAGAGAGCTGAAGACGTAGGGTGAATACGGACTCAGTTCGCCGGCTCGCTTGAGCTGCCTTACCCCCTCGTCCAGGCGCCGCGAATCCTTCTCCAGACTGAACAGCTGCAGATAGACGTCTCCGAGAATGTGGCGCGTCTCGGAGTCGTAGGGAAAATGCCGGATCGATTCCTTCAGAAGCGGTGTGATTTCCCTCAGTGTTTGATGTTGCCTGGCGGGGTCGGCTCGAATCCCTTTTTCGCGAGCATACTCTGTCGGGAACGCCTTGTTTCGCTCGCTCTTGGCGTTCAGGGATATCCTCAAGCCCTGGTAGGATTCAAAGACGATTCCCAAGAAAACGCACACGGCGACTATCGAGCCTATGCCCGCGAACAGGGAGAACCTGAATGTGAATTTGTCGCCCTCGGTCCTTTCGCTTGGGATGGCGACGAGAAATCCCATTATCGCGTATACGAAATACATGAGCGGCGGAAGATACAGCGCAAAATCGACGAGGCTGTTGACAAGAAAACCTATGCCCCCCGCGCCTAGCCCGCATGCTATCCCGCGAAGGTCTCCGACCGCGCCGGGTCGGGCCTTGCGGTAGGCGCTGTACAGGAAAACGAGCCACATACCCACGAATGCATTTAGCCCGATCGTGCCCGTCTCCGCCCAAACCTGGACATAATTATTGTGGGCGAGCTTTACCGGGTACCCGCCAAGGATCATATAGCGTGGATACGCCGCCTCGAAGGCGCCCGAGCCGACGCCCAGCCAGGGGCTGTCCTTGACCATCTCGAGGCCGGCTTTCCAGTATGTGAATCTTTGGGTGATACCGACGGAATCAGTGAGCCGCTCCATGAAAGATGTGGTAACTTCGTCGCCGGGCTCCGCAGAGTAGACGGCGCCTCCCGAAAGCAGAGCGGCGGAAACAATCACGACAATCAGCGCCGCCGCAACCTTCTCGGAGACCGGTTTTTTTCGGCCCCAAAGACCCGCCGCCGCGAGAACAAACAAGATCGCTATGGTCGACAGCCATCCGCCCCGCGATCCCGTCAGCCACAGGTTCCAGGGAATGAGGACGCACGGCGCCACGCACAGCGCGAGGAAAAACCATCTCCCAATCAGCGCTACCGCATTTTGCGCTTTGAAGCCGTCCGATTCCGCCGAAACAGGTTTTTTGAAGAGCCCGCGGACGAAGCCTTCGATCTCTTCGCGCATGCTCCAGATGAGCCCTATGGCGAGGGCCACGGAAAGCGCCAGATAGAAACCGTATGCGTTGGGATAGAGAAACGTTGAGAAAACCCTTGCAGATTGTAATCTGTATAAAATCCCTGAATTCAGCGGTAGTCCATTGAGCAAGTCCTGGTTGCCGCTGGCAACGATGCCCTTGACGTAGTCCCTTGTCGCCTGGAGGGTGACATATCGCTGATAAACTCCGTAGATGTTTATGATAATCCCCGCCGAGAGGATTGCGAATATGCCGGCTTTTATTGAGGCGCGATCCCTGAAATTGTTGGCGATTACAAGGAATAATAGGGTGTACGTAATGATTTCGTAGATGTACCTGAGCGTGATTCCTTTATCGATAGTCGTGAAGAACGTGATCGAGCACACCAGGACAAACGCTAAGGCGAAGCCGGTCAGCAGGCGGTCATTGAGTTCGAGAGTTCCTCGCCGCCAGCTCTTAACAAGCCAGAGGATTGTCGCCATGCAAACCGCGATATGGAAGAAGTGGTTGTAGTGCGGATACGTGCGCCCGGAGAGAAAGCCCCTGAGGAAAAGGATGAGCAGCACGAGAGCGAAAAGGAGATTGTCGGCAAATGCGTAAATGCGGTCCGGTTCGGGCTCGCTGCGCTTATCTTTCTTGCGGTCGTTGCGTGAGTCGGCTTTCCCTTTTTTCGACTTCGCGCTCATTCGGGCTCGTCCGATTGTTCTCGGATACGTTTTTCGCGGTCGGCGACCATCAGGAGAATTATGATCGCGAAAATGCCGAGCGTCTGAACAAACAGGGCTATGACGCCTAAGAACCCGAGATATCTGAGAAGCGTGGCGCCCAACCCGACGGAAACGGCGACAAGGTATATGAAGATTACGGAATCTCGCTGGCTCATGCCGAGATGCACAAGCCTGTGTGAAAAATGCCGATTGTCGCCAACGTGGATAGGTATCCCGGCGCGAAAGCGCAAGTAGATAACCCCTATTGTGTCGAAGATGGGCACGCCGAGCACAAAGATCGGAGTCAGCAGGCTCCAGGGGCTCATCCCGTAAGAGTTATAAAAAGAGCCGACCACAGTCAATGAAGCAATCGTGAATCCCAGAAACATTGCGCCGGCGTCACCCATGAATATCCTCGCCGGATTGAAGTTGTAGTAGAGAAACCCCAGAGTTATGCCGGCGAGCGTCAGCAGAATCGCCGCGGTCAGCGTCTGGCTGAGCGAAACCACGACGAGGAAAAAGATGAGCGCGGCGATCAGCGCGACTCCTGCGCACAATCCATCCATATTGTCCATGAAGTTAAAAGCGTTGATGACGAACACAATCCACAGTACCGTCACAAAAGAGGCAAAAAGCTCGGACTCGAAAAAAAGCTGCAACCGAACTCCGAAGAGCACGACTATAACTCCCGCGACCACCTGGGCAAGCAGTTTCCACCGGGCCTTGAGCGTGAAAAGATCGTCGATGAGGCCGACCGCAAAAATGAGCGTGCCTCCGATCACTATGCCCAGCGCCCTCGAATAAGCGGGCATCTCACCAAGCGAGACGCTGTAGTTGAGATGCTCGGCGATCTTTGTCACGAATTCCACTTTGCCATTGAGCGTGTCAAGGAGCCACATATGCCCGGCGATGACGCTCATGAACGAAATGTAGATCGCGGCTCCGCCGAGGTACGGAACCGGCTCACGGTGATCTTTTCGCCCGACGGGTATGTCATACACACCCATCCTGTGCGACACATGGATCATCACCCTGGTCAGAGCAAGACCGGTTACGGCCGATACGCAGAATATGTATAAGTAGATTAGGTACCACATAGGTTTTGCCAATTACTCCCTTGAACCGAGGCCCATGTTAGCACACTTTGCGGCGCTCAATCAAACCTTTCCTGAACTTTTCGTAAACTTTTTGGAGGTGACGCGGTACTGGGAAAACTGTTCTCCCAAACCCGGCTTTATCTTTGCAACCGCCCCAGGAATTGGAGAATAGAGGCATTAAGGAGGTTTATATTAACCCGTCCGACAATAGATAATATCCACACTTGTCGGCTACAAGCCGGTCGAATTCCTTCGACCACAAACGCTTGCCGGACAGGCGCATTTTCTTAATGTTTCTTCGCGAGGACCCTGTCGTAGACCGCTTCCACTTTATCGAACATGTGAGCTAGATCGAATTCGCTCCGGGCGCGCCGCCGCGCGAACTCTCCCATGGTTTCCCTGCGCTCCGGTTTGGAAAGAAGTTCGTTCACCGCGCCGGCCAGGGCCGCCGGGTCGGCCGGAGGAACAACCAGGCCGGTCTTTCCATCCATATTTACGAACTCGACGCCCGTCCCCAGGCGGGTACTTACGACGGGTTTCCCGCACGAATGCGCCTCGAGCTGTACAAGACCGTACGCCTCGCTCCTGAAGATCGACGGCAGGACGAGCATTGAACACGCGTGGTAAAACGCGGTCAGATCGTCTTCGCCGACTTCTCCCACGAATCGCGTCTTGTCGGAGACCCCATAGTTCGCGGCCAACGCCTTGAGGTCGCTCTCCATCGGGCCGGTACCGATGATCACGAGCTGCGTGTCTATTGAAGACATAGCCTCGATGAGGAATTGGAGCCCCTTGTAGTACCGGAGCTTCCCGACAAATAGTACGAATTCACGCCCGAAAACGCCGCGCAGTTTCTCTATCTCAGACTCCAGACGAGCGCCTTCCTCCGCGAATTTTCCCGTATCCACTCCGAGCGGAACGACTTCGAGTTTTTCCTTGAAATCGCGCAAGAACGGCGACTGCTCGGCGTAAACCGAAGAGGTCGGCATTATCACGTCCGCCGCCTTAAGGAACCTGCGCAGCGACGGCCCATAAATCTTCAGCAGGAATTCCTGCCGTATTATGTCGCTGTGATAGGTAACCACCACGGGTCCTTTCGGTCTCGCCAGCAGATGCGAGAACTCGCACGTGGGATTCGGCATGTGGTAGTGAAATATGTCGGGCTTGATCTTCCTGAGCCACAAGGGGAATGTCGGAGGGATCGGCGCCGACTGAATTCTTCCAAGCTGGCCGACTTTGATCACCCTGACTCCTTCGATGTTCTCTATGCGCGTGAACGGCCCGGTGTTGCACACGAGGACTTCCACTTCATGTTTGTCCTTGAAGTGATTGCACACCTGCGCGATATGCCGTTCCACGCCGCCAACGACTGGCGGATAATAATCTTTATAGACATGCAGAATCTTCATAATGCTTCCGCCATTGTCCGTTCGTAAATCTCCAGAGTCTTTCTGGCGGTCGTCAGCCACGAGAAATGCCTCGCACGCTTAAGGCCGCGCACGGACAGCTCACGCCGTTGGTTGTCGTCGGAACAGATATCGTGAAGCGCGTCGGCCATCGAGTCGATCGACATCGGGTCGACAATCAGCGCGCAGTCGTCCACAAGCTCGGGCAGCGATGAGCGGTCGGACGTTACGACCGGTGTCCCGCACGACATCGCCTCGAGACACGGAAGCCCGAATCCTTCGTACAGTGAGGGATATGCGAGAGCGCGGGCCATGCTGTACAATGCCCCCAGCCGCGCAGGCTCGATGAAGCCGGGGAATCGGACCCTGTCCTCGAGGCCCAGAGCGCGAACCTCCCGGAATATCTCGGAATACTTCCACCCCTTCCTCCCTGCAATCACAAGATGTTGCGGCAAACCTCTCGATACGACGCCAACGGAGAATGCCCTGAGGAGTCGCGGCAGATTCTTGCGTGGCTCAAGAGTGCCGACGTAGAGAATGAAATCGTCGGGCAGGTCGTGGGCCTTTCGCAACAGCGCGCGCTCTTCATCCCCGTGTATGTAATAGAAACGGGCCGGATCGACTCCCAGATGGACGGCGCTCACGCGGTCGGCGTCCACGCCAAGGCGCTCGAGAACGTCTTTGCGCGTGGACTCGGAGTCGGCGATAATGGCGTCACAGCGCCTCGCGCTGCGCGGGATTATAAACCTGTAGTAGTGTCCGCGCAAAGCGGAAAAGGCCTCCGGGTAAAGCGCGAAGCACAGATCGTGGATGGTTACGACGGACGGAATGTCGATTCTGAGGGCCGCAATGAATGCGGGAAAATGGAACAGATCGATGCCGAGCTTTTTAATGTGCCCGGGCAGCGAAAACTGTCTCCACAGCGCTATCGCCGCAGGAGATTCAACATTGAGTTCTATTACCCGAAAATTGGGATAATCGAATAATCCGGGGCGTTCAAGGCGCTCGGCATACCCTTTCGGACAGAAGAGGATGTATCTGTTCTCGCAATCGGCGCGCCCGAGAAATTCCAGGAGCTTCTGGGTGTAATAACCCGTCCCGCTGAGATTCGTTATGGGTGTCGCATCTATCCCGATACGCATAGTGGCGGCTTCCTCGTCATGTTCGATCCGGCGCTCTCGAAAGCGCCTGCCGAACGGCTGTCGCTATCCCCTGCTCGGCGGCGCGCCGAACCAGACGCCTCCCATTGTATACTATCATGCGTGGACGGCGCAGCAATAAATTGTCGCAATACAATACACCTTCGATTTCTTTGTCCGAGAGCTGAGGCTCGACGCTGGAATTCTCCCGCGCAAAGGCGACTATGGCGTCGGCGGCCTCTTCCGGTCCGTGGCGTCGGGAAACGTGATCTCTCGCCGCCCCGCCGATACGCCTGCAGCGCTCTTCGTCCCGAGCAAGCGCAACCAGCTCGCCGGCAAGAGCGTCGACTTCGCCTGGCCCGACGTCGATTTTTATGCAAGTCGAATCGGGAAACTCGGCAAATTGGGCGTAGTTGGATACTATGACGACCTTTCCCAGCCCGAGCATCCGCATCAACGAGGCGGACATCTCACCATTACTGGGATACCTGAGGTTTATGCAAACGTCCGCCCTCAGCAAAAGCCGTTCGGCTTCTTCGTCGTCGAGATACCCAAGGTAATGGATATTCTTGGATGCCTGCTGTGAGATAGCCTTTTGGATCGGAAAATTCGGAGATTCTTCGCCGGCCAGCAGGAAGACGGCATCGGGGAATTCCTTTTCAAACCGAGCGAAAGCCGCGATTGCGACGTCTATCCGTTTGGCAGGCGTAATGTGTCCGAAAGCGGCGACAACAAACCGCTCGGGCGCCAGTTCGAGCCCGCCGATCGACCCATCGGCATCCCTGGGCCCCGCCTCGGATGAAAAGTGGGGAAAACTTATCTTCACTGTCTGTGTTACCGGAGATTCACGGCGGACGATTTCCGCGCCGTATTCGCTCATTACGATCACTCCCCGGCTTCTCCGGGCGACGACGCCGGCCATCGGAAACTCATAGGGGTCGCCGTCCCCTCTAATAAATCGGGAAGCGGCCCCGGAGTCGTCGTAACATAACCCAAATAGCCTCCGGAATACCCCAAAGTTGCCTTTTTCTAGCGCATATTTGGCAAAAAAATGGTTGAGAACGCAGTCGTGCAGCAGCACAATGCCGGGAATCCTCCAGAGGGCTTCGAATACGCTCCGGTGATAACGATAGTGGTTGCCCATGTGATATAGGACCGTGTCGAACTCACCGGCCTCTGAATACAGGTCGGATATGGGCGCAGTCGCAATTTTCCTGGAAATGCGGTTATCGGCGGACGTACAGGCGTCGCTGTACAGCTTAATATCGCACCGCTCGGCGAGAAACATCGCCAGATTCTCGCTGAATTGGGCCACCCCCGTCCGATAGGGGCTCAAAGGGCCAACGACCGCCATCCTCATGGTCCACCCTCTTTAGCCACAGGAGCCGGACGTCCTCGAAGATCGACACCGCCCAGGACAGAGAGGTTCTTCACGAGCATCTCCTCGATATATTCGTCGGAAGCTCGCCTGCGCCGCTGAATCACGCGCCGTTTGCCCAGGGAATCCCCGAGGCGCGCGAGACCTGCCAGGTAACCTAAAATTGCCGAAATATCACCGCTCAAAGCTGGCGAACCAGCGCGTTTGACCATCTCCCATATCAGCGTGTGAAAATGCCTGATGAGCAAACGCCGTGGAAAGTTGTGGGCGATCACGGCGACCGCGTTGCGAGTGAAATAGTAATTTCTCGACCGTGGTAAACTTGCCCCGCCGGCGCCCTCGATATGGTACACCCTCGCCGACGGGACGGATATGCATTTGTGCCCCGCAAGCTGCGCCCGGAAGGCCAGATCAACGTCCTCATAGTACATAAAGAAACTCTCATCGAGTGAGCCGACATCCTCCAGCATACTCCGCCGGTACATTCCCGCGCCGCCGCATGGGCCGAAGATTTCCCGGCTTTCGGCGAAATTTTCGCCATCCTCGCGACCGAAACCGATGTCGTGGTTCGTTCCCGTAACGCAGTAGCCCAGCCCCATCGAGTTGATTATCCTCGGATCGCGAGCGAAAAGCATCTTCGGAGCGGCCATTGCAGCTCCGCTTTTGACGATAGATGCATGCAATTCCTCAACAAAATCCGGCTCGGCGCGTGTATCGTTATTCAGCAGAATGACGAATTCGCCCGCGGACGCGGATACTCCAGCGTTCACCGCCGCCGCAAACCCTCGATTCAGCGCCAACCGCACCAGGTTGACCCACGGATAATCCCGCTCGACCTTCTCGGGCGACCCATCGCTCGACGCATTATCGACAACCACCACTTCAACATCACTGAGCGTTTGCTCAGCCAGCGAGCCAAGGCAATCCCTCAAATATTCTGCCCCGTTGTAATTCGGAACGATTACGCTGACCATGGCTTTCTTCAACTAGAATCTCCGTATCCAACGACGACGCCTGCCCGAACTAATACCTCATAAATCTGTGCCGCCTCCGGGCTCATCGAGCATGAGAAGCCGTTCTATAGCATCGGCTGAAACCTTTGTAGTCGCTTTGTTTACCCTGTGCTTATTAATAAACAACCTTAAGTCTCGCAGGGCCGCCAAGTAGCCGCCCAGCACAGCCGGCTTGCCCAGAAGAGCCATCTTTATCGAATGTTTTATGAACACCAGGATCATCCGAGAAAAATATCTGAAACGCAGCGCGTCGGGCAGGTTTTTGACCATTACCAGCGCCTGATTGCGAGAACAATAGTGCAGATGCAGCGTGCTAGCCGACGAGGCTGTCCCTCCACCGACGTGGTCGATGACCGCCGTTGGCACGTATACGCATGTATACCCTGCGAGTTGGGCGCGAAAGCTGAGGTCGACATCTTCGTACCACATGAACAAGTCTTCATCAAATAGACCAATCTCGTCGAGCATCGACCTCCGGTACATGGCGGCGCCCGCACACGCTCCGAAAACCGGTCTCGAACGCGCGAATTCGTCGCCGTCCGGCCTGCCGTAGCCCACATCGACCGCCATTCCCGCCCGCGTGAACCCGATCCCGATCGAGTTTACGACGCCCGGCCTGTCGGCAAACATCATTTTCGATGAACAGAAACCGACCGATGCGCTCTGCTCATCGAGCGTTTTCGCAAGCTCCAACAACCAGCGCTCATCGGCAATCGTATCGTTATTCAGCAGCGCGATGTACGTTCCAGTCGCGCGGCGGATCCCCACATTCACGGCCGCGGCAAACCCGCGATTCGATTCCAGCCGAATACAGTCGACTTCCGAGTAGCGCTCGTCTACCATTGAAGCGCCGCCGTCCGTCGATCCATCGTCGACAACGATAATCTCGTCGGGTTTTCGGAGCTGTTTTCGCAATGAATCAAGGCAGTCGGCGATATATCCGATGCCGTTGTAGGTGGGAATGATTACGCTGATAGTCTCCAGAGTATTTTCGGCCAAGTCTTTCCTCTATCCTATCGCGCAGTCAGCCGCGCAATCATCCAAACGCCCGGCGACAAGACCAGTCATCCAGCGGCCTGCAACAAGGCCGAATGAGGACGAGACGGAATGTTAGTCCTTGCCACTCTTCATTTTAGCAGAACGGGGCATGACTTTCAATACCGCTGGAGCCGGCTGCCGCTCTATTTCGCTATTCCAGCAAAACCGGGAATCCATCCGCCATGCCGGGCCACGGAGAAAAGGAAATCCTCACTGCCGAGATAACGGGAAGAACAAAAGGAAATGTCTGACTAAAGATACGCGTATTCGGAATGAATGCTGAGCCTGTATCCAGGATCAGTTGATGAAGGCGGCGCCGGAAGCTCTGACAACAATCCCCGTGGCCATAAATTCAGTGGCCACAGGCGACAGAGGGGCCTTTTTTCTCTATCCCCTGCTGGGCATTTCGAGGATTATTTTGAAGGTGGGTTCGCGGTCTTTGTTGGTCATGGCTTCGACGGCGCGGCGGATGTCGCTGATCGGGAATCGTTGCGTGATGAGTGGAGCGATCTGTATCTTCCCGTCGCGGATCAGGTCGATAGCCCATTCGAACGAGGTGCGCGAGACGGCGTCGAAGCGCTCTTGCCCGTGACAGTTGATGCCGGTTATGCGGATTTCCTGGTGCCAGATGGGGGTGATGTCGATATTTGACGATGCCAGCTCGACGCCGCTGAAGACTATGGCCCCTTTCCCTCTCACCCATCTGAGCGCGTCCTGAAACGTCTTCCCCGAGCCGACGCTGTCGTGGATGATGTCGTATCCGCCGAGGATCATGCGGCTGCCGAGCATCCCGTCGAAGAGGTTTCCATCTGTATCTTCGGCGACCGCTTTGTACAGGTCGCCGCCTCGGATGACTTTGTCGGCGCCAAGCTTTTTCGCCATTTCTTCCTGCGAGGCGTAGCGCGCGATCACGGTCACTTTCGCATCCGGCTCGACGGCCTTGACGACTTGCAGTGTGTTGAGACCGACGGTGCCGGCCCCGATGACGAGAACCCGGTCGTCGGGCTTAGGCGGCTCTTTTAAAACGGCGTGTACGGCGACGGCTATGGGTTCGGTCATCAGCGCCTGCTCCTCGCTGAAGTCGTCGGGAAGTTTTATCCATTGCGACTCATGCGCGACCATCAGCTCGGAGAAACCGCCGCCGCGGTTCATCGGGAGCTGCCCCAGATGCTGGTTTGTGCACAGCGTGTAGTTTCCCTCGACGCACGGCCCGCACGGCTCGATCCCGAGGGCCCTGCAATTGGGGAAAAATCCATTGAAGCTGACCTTGTCGCCGGGCTTGAGCGTCTTGACGCCGGCGCCGGCCTCGACTACTTCGGCAAAAATCTCGTGACCGAGAAAGATACGCTTCATACCGGGGATTGCGGCTACGCTGACGCGGGGGTTGACGCCGATGCGGAGCATATGCATGTCGCTGCCACACAGGCCGCACGAATCAACGCGCACTTTGACCGATTCGGGGCCTGTCAACTCGGGATCAGGCAGTTCCGTTATTCGCACGGGAGACACGCGCGACCATATCGCGCCCTCGGAGAGGCGGGATAAAACCTGCGTGAGGACTATCTTCCACGGAACGACGTCGAAATAGACCGACAGCATCGGCGCATCCTTTCGTGACAGCGGCTGAAGCGGGGAGAGTCGCGTTCGATTGACAACAGGCGATCGGGAGCGACAAAACAAGGCCGAACACTAGTCTATCCCCCGCCGCGACTGATTGCAAATAGAAATACGACCTGCCCGGTGTGGACAGGTCGTATTTAAAGTTTCGCCGCATCGCGAACTTGCCGCGTCGCGACCTTATTCTACTATGATCGCCTCGACGGGGCACTCATCAGCAGCTTGCCTGACAAGTTCCTCGTTCGCGTTGAGATCGGCATCCGCCTTCACGCTCGCGATGTCGTCCATATCGAACACGTCGGGGCAAGTCGCTTCGCACAGGCCGCAGCCGGTGCAATCGTCGGTAATAGTCACACTCTTAATAGCCATGTTACAGCCTCCTTCTTCTTGATATTTTTTTTGACTTGGCTTAACGCCGCGATTGGTAATTATACAAATCTTCTCGCCAAAGGGCAAGCGTTTTCTTCGTTCGGGATAGATATTTTTTTCCAAATGCGCCCAATAATTCGGATAACGATGGCCGCGTCGTCCCGAAAAGGCGATAAAGCGCGCGCAATCTCCGGCTGTGCTTGCTGGATTCGAATAGGGGAAGTTTTTTTGCGGCGCCGGTGTGTGTCAGGATGAGTTGTTCGTGGAAGCTATGCCCTGTCGGATCATTTCTATCGCTTCTTCGACCGAATCCGTAAGATCTATCAATTCAATATCCGAAGCGTCTATCGTCCCTTCGGCGACCATCGTCTCGCTCATCGATTTTCGGAGCGCTCCCCAAAAAGCGCTTCCCATGGCGACGACCGGAAACGATTCGATCTTATTATTCTGGATCAATGTCAATGTTTCAAAGAACTCGTCGAGCGTGCCGAATCCTCCGGGCATGACGACGAACGCCTGGGAGTATTTGACAAGCATGACCTTGCGGACAAAAAAATGTTCAAACTCGACAAATCTGTCAAGGTATGGATTCAGTTCCTGTTCATGAGGGAGTTCTATGTTGCATCCGATGCTCAACCCGCCGGCATCCCTGGCGCCGCGGTTGGCGGCCTCCATGATTCCGGGTCCGCCGCCGGTCATGACGGTAAACCCCGCCTCCGCCAGCCCCTTGCCCAGCTTGCGCGCTAATTTATAATAGCGATGATCCTCGTTGAAACGCGCCGAACCGAATACGGTCACGCATTTTCCGAGTGTTCCAAGCTCCTGAAACCCTTGAACGAATTCGAGGAAAAACCTGCCGGCGCTTGCCAATTCCTCGGGATCCTCACGAGTTCCCCTCAGAAATTCCTTCTCGTTCTTCCCCCGAAGAAAAGCAAGCCGATCTCGGGGGCCGTCTTCAGGAATACTGCCGTTCTGCATATTTCCGCACCTCTTTCAATAGACAAGCGCAATTTATATGCCCGACGGAGGGAAACCGTCGAAGCGTCTCATTCATGAGTACTATATCATATTGCCGTTTTGCTGTTACGACCGACACCGACTGCGCCGGAAATTCTCAACACGGCCGGAAAACTCACAGCGCCGTTCGATCTTATCATCAGAACGGATCGCGGAAATTAACGTTGAGGCTCTCCAGGCGTTGCAGCAGGCGCGGGAGGCGGTCCTTGAAATCGTCGAACTTGAGCGCACCCGGCCCCGTCCACAACACTTCGGCGAGGGCGAACGCGCGGGGGAAGGCCATGTAGTCGAGCTGTCGCTCGTCGGGAATGTATTCGGTCCAGAGCTGACCCTGCGCGCCGAGGACATGCTTTGACAATTCGCCGACCAACTCAGGGGGCACAGGATCGAACTCGTAGACTGTTTCCAGCGGTGTGCAGCCGCCGATCGCCGGAGGCTCGCTTTCCTGGTCGTCGGACTGGTAGTAATCGAAGTAGGTGTAGTTCAGCGGACACATGATCGTATCGTGTCCGAGGGTGGCCGCCTCGATGCCGCCGCCCATTCCGCGCCAACTCATGACGGTGGCGTCGGGCGCTAGCCCGCCATCGAGTATCTCGTCCCAGCCGATCAGGCGCCGGCCCTTGCCGCTAAGGAACTTTGCGATGCGGTCGATGAAATAGCTTTGCAGCCCATCCTCGTTTTTCAGCTTTTCATCCGCGATGCGCGCCTGGCACTTCGGACATTTTTGCCATCTCGCCTTAGGGCATTCGTCGCCGCCGATATGAATATATTTTCCGGGGAAAAGCTCGAGCGTCTCCGACAGGACGTCTTCGAGAAACTCGAACACCTTTTCGGAGCCGGCGCAATAGACGTCCTCTTCGATTCCCCAGAATGTCCGGACCTTGTATGGGCCGCCTGTGCAGCCGAGTTCCGGATAAGCGGCCAGGGCCGATACGGCGTGTCCGGGGGCCTCGATTTCGGGAAGCACGGTCACGAACCGGCTCGTGGCGTATTCGACAACCTCTCGCACTTGCTCCTGTGTGTAGAACCCGCCGTATGGCATGCCGTCGACTTTGCTTGCGTCCGATGGAAGCGGCGTCGCCTCGCGCCTGGAGCCGACCTCGGTCAGC
>SDBT01012639.1_pt1 | contig 13565 bp, 13 predicted proteins | sample 2277101 | NCBI WGS metagenome assembly SDBT01 (sample SAMN10404973, study PRJNA504765) | marine sediment metagenome | isolation source: marine sediment core GS10_PC15, 103 cmbsf | place: Arctic Ocean: Southern Knipovich Ridge | collected 2010
AAGACCAAGAGGCCCTTGAACCACTCAGGGAAACGTGCATGGCAATAGACATTCAGTTGATCAAAGATTCTGCAGAGCAGATACGACTCAGCCGTGAAATGCTGCGTCGGCGCTTTTACGATATTCTCTTTGAGGAACACCCCGAACTTGAGTCGGTGGTCTCATCGAAGGACAGACTCATGCTCGGCGAGTTGTTTGACCGGGCCCTGGGCGCGCTGGTGAGCGAGTTTGACCAGCCCGAAGCTCTGGAGTCTCAACTGCTCGAATTAGGTCGCAAATACTGCCGAACATGCATGAAATCGGAACATTTCTCGATCCTCGGGGAGACACTGCTGCAGGTCTTGTCCGAAATACTCGCTGCCTCCTGGACTCAGCAACTGGAAAAGGCCTTTGACGAAGTGATCGGCCTGACATTCGCCATCATGGGGCGAGCCGTAGCCACCGCCAAATCACCGGTCAGTTAAGATAACTTCGCCCCCACCCCGCATACAGCAAACACCGGCTCCCCGAATCGCCGGCACGGTCTCTTTGCCGACCTGATCCACGAAATCAGATATTCCCCACCGCCAAGTGGAGGATTGTTCATTTTCTGCCGACATTAAATGTGTAGGAACTGCTCAAACACAAGGGGTGATTATGGATCTGTTCAGCCTGTTTGCAAATCTCACTGAGAAGTATCGAAACCACTATCTCAGTATGTCCAACCAAACGCCGACGTATTGTTCTCCCACCAAATCTGAATCGCCCGTTCAGGCTGAAGCACCAGCGACCGTGACTCCGCAGGATAGCTATGTTCCTTCTCCGGAATCAGACGGTGTGCCCGCGCAGCCCTCGACAGATACACCACCGCCTGTGGTCGCGGAGCCATCCGAACCTAAGGTCGGCGATTCCTACGTGCCTTCAGGTGATGCAGTTGCCGGTGATGACGCGACCGATGATGATCTGCCCGCCCCGCAGCCTGCTACTTACAGTTTCCAGCGCAGCGCCCGGATGGACTATGGTCTTAAACTCAAGTTCAACCTGGGGGCGATGACCTCAACGCTCGAGAGAATGTCAGAGGATGGCGAAGTGCAGGAGCTGAGTGAGTTCGCCGCCGCCGGATTCGGCCTTAAAGCCAAGATGACCATCAGAGGTTCCCAGACAGTAACCACCAGCGCAATGAATGCCGCAGGCGAGAGCCTTCTCGCGGAAGGGAACTCGAGGGTGAGAGGGAGATCGTGGTCGAGATCACGCGCCGTCAGCCGATTTGCAGTGCAGGGCCGCAATTTCGCCGCCCAGGGTTTCTCTCGTGAAGCTCAGAAAATACGCCACTCCCTCGATATCCGCACCCATGACGGTCACCGCCGCGCCACCAACAAGCTGTCGATGCGCTTCCGGCTGGACAGCCGTTTTAGCATGGCCTACCTCAACCAGTTCAATGTACAGACCCAGCAGGTGGCCGAGACCACTCCTGACGCCGTTGCGGGCTACCTCAACAGCGCCGGTAACGTAGCCGAGAGAGGAACGCCGGAGATGATGTCCGCGTTCTTTGGCGCCGTCGACGGATACCTGAACCAGGCGGAGGAAAAACTCCTGGCCAAGGTCACCGAATTCTTCGACATGGCCGCCAAGGAGTTGGGTTTCTCAGGCGAAATGGTTGATGCCGCTCGTGAACAGCTTCTGGGGACAGTAGAGAGTTTCTTTGATCGCGTGGATACCGCTGTGGAGATGCTGCAGTCGAGGTTCGCACCGCAGGCCGTAATCGAGCCGGCGGCACCGCTCGACAACATTGAGGTCATACCGGTCGCACCGGTCATCCCGGTCGATCCCGCGGCCGTCGAGGACCAGGCGTACCTGGCAACGGCCTGACGCACACCCCGCGGATCGTCGAACCATCAAGATACCGGGGGAAGTATTGCGTATCCATGACCGTGACAACGACCGAACCATCGCCGACGCGGCCATCTATCTGACTACGCGCGAGGCCGCCGAGCTATTGGCTCGCCTGCACAAGTTCATCAACGACTACGGTGTCAAGCACTTCAGTATCGCCGACGCCGAGTTTGACCACGATTTGCATTTCTACAAATACAACGAGCACGAACTGCACGCCTTTGACGCCCGCCAGAAGCAGATTATAACGTCCGATCAGTAGGTGGCCGTGGATTTTGGAATGAACGCTGAGATTCAGCGGGCACCAGTGAATCTCGCAAGGACCCGTCAATATCCTATTGTCTCGTCACGGGTTAGCGCGGAGATTGGGTGCCACGACAGTGTTTCCCCCTGCATTACTGTACATTTATGCACACTCCGAGGCACAAAACGCTTGACAAAAACGTATTAATGACGAACTTAGTAGTAACTCATCAACCGTGTCGTTGAAGGAGTCTCAGTGCCGCTTACATTATTGTGTAGGCGGTTTCTGGTTTTCGGCACATTTCTTATATTGCCGCAGGATTTTCTCCCTATAACTTCCGTAAATGATTGGAAAGGCAGTGATGAGCTTATAACATGTAGGTGTCTGCTTGAGCACAATCAAATAGTCACCTGGGAAGAGAAACAGTTTTGTCTTGAGGTTTCGCTTTTCCAAAATCTCCCAATCTAGTACTCCAGGCGTACCGCGATTCTCAATGATTGGCTTTATCCAGTGGATGTATCTGCATCTCTCAAGGTCAATCTCGCGATTCTGTTCGAAAGCACCTGACGATATGATATGCCAAAAGGTTTTTTCCTTGCCCCGGATCCAGAACGGATCTGCCAGCCTGACAACCTTGCCTGTCAACCTGGGTTTACTCCATACAAAATACCGCCTGAACTGTGTATATAGGTCCTCAAGTAACTCTTCGTTATAGGAGGGAATCTTCAGGGGCGCAGGCAACCAGGTCGGCAGTTCAGACATACTTACTTTACACTGGATTCCAGCAGAAGACGTTGAACTTCGGTTCTTTCATCAATGTCGAATTGACGAGGCTGTATCCAGATTTCGTTTGGACCAGTGTTACTAAACCGTTTTTTGCCCTGCTCGTATTGAGATCTCGATTCTTATATGAGACAGCCCCGAGCAGAATGTCCGCTAGCTGCACAAGTTCGACCTCTTGGGACCTAACTATTTGGATATTCGAGAGTATCTTCTGCTCGAAGTCATATCGGCTGTTGCATAGCACTTCATGCAGTTTTCTTACCTTGGCACCTCCTCGAGTATCCTTGATATCCAAGTACACGCTGTAGGCGTGACCTGGTGTGAGGATTCCGTGCAGGAGCACGAAGAACATTTTGTAATACCAGGTATCGTGATCTTGCCCGTATCGCTCGTGATCCAACTTCTGTTTGTCCTTAATAACGACACAGCGAAAACCCAAGCTCTCGTTGTCGAAGAAATAGTCGATAAGGTCTGTGTACAGAGACTGATTCCCCGGCGATACTTTGCCCCACTTCACCTCACACCTACCAAAACCGTGACCTTCCTTAATCCGACGAATGTCCTCAAACACGTGTTTAGCCAAAGCACGTGGGCACCAGACTGCCCCCAAGACCATTGTACTCTGATGGTCGTGTTCTAGATGACAACTCTCATCGCAATAGACATTGTAGATCATGGTGCCTTAGGTTGCACTCAAGACGCGGCAAAGTCAATCACAAAAGAACAGCCAGCCGCGCGGTCTGGTCAGGTTCATGGGGGGCTTTGATCCCGCCTGCCCTCCAATGCCCACCACCACACACACACCCTGACAACCACCTGATTTCCCTTGCGCATCAGAGCCGCCTAAAAGATATTGGCCGCAGGTGAAAGATCTACTCGCCAGAAACCTGATGGAACTCCGCGGCCGAATCGCCGAGGCCTGCCAGGAGCATGACCGCGATGCCGACGATATCACCGTGGTGGCCGTCACCAAGACGCACCCGGCGGCTATCATCAAGATGGCGGTAGCAGCCGGATTGCATAATATCGGCGAGAGTCGCGTTCAGGAAGCCGAACCCAAGATCACCGATGCCGGGCGTATCGCTCGCTACCACATGATCGGCCACCTTCAGACGAACAAAGTTAAGAAAGCGGTCGGGCTGTTTGACGTCATCCAGTAGGTCGATTCGTACCGGCTGGCCGAGGAAATCAACCATCAGGCCGGGCGCATTGCGCGACGTATCGAATGCTTGATAGAGGTTAACACTTCCGGTGAAGAGCAGAAGTTCGGCGTGATGCCCGACGACTGTCTTGATCTCGTTGGCAAAGTGGCCGCCTTAGGTTGGATTGAATTGACCGGTCTGATGACAATCGGCCCTCACACCAACGACGAGAACCGTATCCGCAGCGCCTTTGCGCTATGCCGCGATCTGTACCGGCGCGGACGGGACACTGTGGGCGGTACTTTCGATACTCTCTCGATGGGTATGACAGGCGATTTTCCGCTGGCTATTGCCGAAGGCTCCACCATGATCCGTGTGGGCACCCTGCTTTTCGGCGAGCGGCAGCCCTGGCGCGAATCACCATCATAGATCTTTCGCACACTTTCGGGCCGCACCGGGGTTAATGTTTCCCTGAGAAATCACGATACTAATTGTAGGACTCCGAACGGCCGGTCTGCTCAGCCATTGAACAGCCGCCCTCAGGAGCCGCGTACTGTGCTGGAAGAAAAGAAAACCTGAAGATAAGCGAGAGACTCATGGATTTGTCACCCAACGATATCCGCAATTACGAGTTCCCCTCTCAGATGCGCGGATACAGCAAAGACGATGTTGACAGTTTCCTCGAGACGGTGGCGGCCGCGCTGGAACAGGCCAAACAGGAGAACCTGAAACTGTCGATGGAGATTGATTCCGTCAAGAGCCAGTTGACCGGTCTGCGGCAGTTTGAGGACACGATCAAGAGCGCCGCTATCGACGCCCGACGCAACGCCGACATGACTGTCGCCAACGCCAAGAAGGAAGCCGAGCTGATGCTCTCCCAGGCGAAGTCCGAAGCCGAGAGAGTAATTGGATCGCGTACACAGGAACTCCAGCGATTCGAGTCCCAGCTTACGAAGGCGGAGATGGTCAAGAAGTCGTATTTCGCCAAGCTACAGAGCCTGATCAAATCCCACCTGGATATGGTCGAGAGCATCGCCGGTGTAGGGGAACCGCCCGACGTTCGCGACGACGATGATCCCGAATCTGCCAATACTACCGACAGCGTGCGACCGAGCCCGGATAGAATTGAAGTCACGGAATCGTCCGAGGTGGACAGGCAAACAATGGAGACAATCGCCGGCGAACCGTCGCCCTCGAAACCTCTTACCATGGAAGAGGCCAACGCAGCCGAGCGGATTGTCACTGTCGAGGACGAAACCTCCCCGCCACCGACGCCCGACGATGAAGCGGCCCACGCTGAGATGGCAGCGACGACTGACGATTCCGTCACCGACGCTGAAGAGGAGCCAAAGCCCGTTGACCCCGAACTGGCTACCGCCCTTCAGCAATACCAGCAAACCCAGACCAAACAAGACAGCAAGACCGAAGCTCCGAGCACTCCGGACGAGCCACCGCCCAAACCGGGCGCTTTCGTAGTAACCGACCAGCGTGCCGAGGATATCCCTCCCGGTTTCGTAGTCGGGGAGGCCGAGGCGGCGGCGCTGTTGGCGGAGGACCCGTCTGATCCGGCTACCGATCGTGTCCAGGTCTCCAATTCCCAGGCCGAAGGGCCAAACGGTGAACCGGGTGAGCCCATCGCGCCGGAAAAACTGGCCGATGAGCTGGACAAAGTCGTCGCCAAGTTCGAAGAAGAAATGGACAAAGCAGCCGAAGGCTAAGATCTTACTCACCTTCTGTTTTCAGGCCGGCCACCCTACTCTCACGTGGCCGGCCTTTTTTGATGACAGCAAACTGCCAACCGCTATATTCCCGAGTGAACAGCAATACATCGTCAGACAGATTGGGAGTGCCAGATGAACACGATAGAGGAAACCAGAAAAATGCTCACCGACGCTGTGGCAGCCATCAGGGACCGCATTACTCTCAAACCGCATATTGGAATCATTCTCGGTACCGGACTTGGCTCGCTCGTGGACGGCATCGAGATGGTCGGCACCGTCGACTACGACAGTATCCCCCACTTCCCCGTTTCAACTGTAGAGTCACACGCCGGGAGGCTTCTTTTCGGGAAGCTGCGAGGCAAACCGGTAGTCTGCATGCAGGGGCGGTTCCATTTCTACGAAGGATACTCGTTCCAACAGATCGGTTTCCCGATCAGAGTGCTCAAAGCACTCGGCATACAGACACTCATCGTATCCAATGCCTCCGGCGGACTGAACCCCAATTTCGCGCCCGGTGACATCATGGTCATCAAGGACCACATCAACTTCTTTCCCGGCAACCCGCTGATCGGCCCCAACGATGATTCTCTCGGCGACCGCTTCCCGGACATGTACGAGGTCTACAACCAAAAGTACGTAGAGCTGGCCAAAAAGGTGGCGCTTGAGCAGAACTTGCGTCTTCAGGAAGGGGTCTATGTCGGCCTGACCGGACCCTGCCTTGAAACAGCGGCGGAGTATCGGATGCTGCGCACCTTTGGGGCCGACGCGGTGGGGATGTCTACCGTGCCGGAAGTCATCACCGCCCACCATCAGCACAACAAGATACTCGGCTTTTCGATCATCACCGACATGGGTCTTCCCGACAATATGCACCCGTGCTCGCTTGAGGACGTGATCGGCACTGCTTCTGCTGCCGAACCCAGGCTCCGCGACCTCATCGCCGGATGTGTGGAGCGGATGTGAGGGGGAGGGGTGTGCAAGAAGACGAGCGCAATAGACTGTTCCTCAAGGTCCTAGGTGAAATCGAAAAGGATGTCGAGAGGCAGCAATACAAATGCTTGTTTCCACGATGCGGGGAAACGGCAGTTCAATGTCACTCCCAGCAGCGGGAAGGGCAGCTGCGGGCGATCTCAGAAAATGGCGTCGTGTGCGCGCCTTCGTGGAACATTTATAGAATGCTCAAATATAGAATACTCAAGAAGGCTGATACAGAACTAAGACCGCATTATAATCGAATTGGTATTAGCAAAGCTTCGGTCTTCCAAGGGTACTGTGCTACACATGATAAACAGCTTTTCCATCCGATCGAGTCAGAGACCCTGAAGCCTAGCAACAGCGATCACGCATTCAGTCTATATCTTAGGGCCGTCAGCTATGAGTTCTGTCGGAAGCGCAGAGGTCATTTTCGTAACACTGAGACATTGAAGAAGTGTAAGGGCGTTTTTGACCAAGAGAAACTACACTACCTTGAGTTAATAAAGTGGGGTATGGAGTTGTATCTACGACGTGATGGGGCGCGCTATCTCAGTGAAGCATTCCGCATGTATAGAGATGGTAACACTTCTGAACTGATCACTCGGTGGAAAGCGGTTCCAAGGAATCTGCTGGTCTCGACATGTATCTGTGCTAATCCGATGTTAGAGGCGTACGGCTCTGATACATCTGATTTGCGGGTGGATCGTGTCCAGCCAAACCTAACCTTCAACATTGTGCCAAATGAGAATGGTACTCACATCGTTGCCTCATGGTTACCCGAGCATGATTCCTCGTGTGCCTGGGTCCAGGAGGCCTTTCAGAGCAAAGATGGGTTAGAGATGCTCGTGAATCGACTCGCTTTTGGCGAATCCGAAGAAACATGCGTGAATCCTCCTTTTTGGGATTCACTGCCGAGCGAACTTAAAGACGCCGCTCTGGAAACACTACGGCATTCCCATGTTTCATTCGAACCCCTGAAGCCTGTCCCCACATTGTTACATCTCTGATGCGCGAGCGTAAACCCCCCCTCTCCCCATCTTGACTTTTTCGGATGTTCGGGCTTTCTTGCCGGTATGAGTGATATCCGTATCATCCCCGATGAAGACATCGACCGGTTTCTGGAGATCTTCTTCGACGCCTACCCCGGCATGAGCGCCGGCACCGAGAAAGAACGAAAGAAAATCCAGGAGCGCTTCCTCCGACGTCATGACGACCCCCGCATTTCGCTCTACGGTCTGTACCGTGACAACAAGCTGCTGGGAGGACTCAGGCTGTTCGACTACCGCATGAACCTGTTCGGCACCAAAGTTCTCGCCGGCGGGGGCGGGTGTCTCGCCGTCAGCCTGCTGCACAAGAAGGAGCGCGTCGCCAAGGAACTGATGGAGTTCTATTTCCGGCACTACCGCGACAAGGGCGCGCCGCTGGCCGTGCTCTGGCCGTTCCGCCCGGATTTCTACAAGCAGATGGGGTGTGGGCTGGGCGCCAAGATTCATGTCTATCAGGTCAAGCCGGAGAACCTGCCCCGGGGTCCCTCCATGACCCACGTTCGTTTCCTGACCAAGGACGATCTTCCGGCCCTGAACGATTGCTACAACCGGTTTGCCGAGCGCACCACCGGGATGATCGACGAAACCGCGCTGGGTCGCCAGATCGGTCACGAATCGGCCGAGAACCTGAAGATTGTCGGGTATGTCAAAGACGGTCGTGTACTCGGCTATTTGACATTCCGGTTTGAGAAGGGCGGCCGCGACTCTTTTATCGACAACCGGATTGACGCCTTTCTAATGATCTACGAGAACAGCCGGGTCCTGTCCGAGCTGCTTACTTTCCTGCACACCCAGTTTGACCAGATACGGTTGATCACCATCCGCACTTTCGATGACTCGTTCCACCATCTGCTGAAAGATCCCCGCAACACCAGCCGCGACCTCATTCCCCCGGTGTACCATGAAACCAATGTCTCAGCGGTAGGGCTGATGTATCGGGTTCTCGATACTAAACACCTCTTTGAACTCCTGAGCAACCACAGTTTCGGTGACCAGGACTGCCGGCTGGAACTTACGGTGAAGGACTCCTTCATGAGAGCCAACGAGGGTGACCTGCTGCTGCATTTCACGGGTGGCAAGCCTCATGTCCAGGCAGTTGGCGAGCGGTACGATGTTCAGATGACTATCGACGTGTCGGATTTCTCGTCATTGGTACTTGGGGCGGTCGACATGAAGTCACTGCACAATTATGGGCTGGTGGAGATTAGCGATGCCTCATATCTCGACACGCTCCACAAACTCTTTGCCACCGACGCCAAGCCCGTCTGCACGACAGTGTTTTAGGGTCGCAACCCAACACACACCCGCAAGAAACAACCACACTGTCTTGATTTCCCTGCCCTTTCTCCTCTTATTACCTTCAATGTGAAGACAAGAGGCCCCCGAAAGGAAAAGCATGACTACCGAGACTAAGAAATCGCCCGCGGCTATACCCGCTCGTGACGATATCGAAACCGGCCACAAGTGGAACCTTGCCGATCTCTATACTACCAATGAGTCTTGGGAAGAGGATTTCAAGAAAGCGCAAACGCGGATGGCGAAGGCCCGGCAGTTCTCCGGGAAATTGGCCGAGTCACCCGGCCTGCTCTACGACTGTCTCAAAACACGCACCGAGCTATCCCTCATCACCTTTAACCTATACCAGTACGCCCATCTCAGTCGAGACCTCGACAACCGCGTGTCCCTGTACCAGGCGATGGTGGACAGGGCGGCAATGCTTTCATCCGAGGCGGGGGCGGCGTTTGCGTTCGTAGAGCCGGAACTGCTCGAGATCGACGAGACACGTCTCCGAGAGATGGCAGACAAATTTGAGCGAACCGACGAGTACGATTTCTATATCAAAGAGCTGATCCGCTCGCGAGAGCATATACGCTCCGAGGAAGTGGAAGAGCTGCTGGCTCAGTCGGCGGTGGTCGCCCGCGGGCCGGACTCGATCTTTACCATGCTCAACGACGCCGACCTGAAATACCCGACGATCCGGGACGAAGACGACAACGAGGTAACGCTTACCAAGCAGCGGTTCGCCAAGTTCATGGAGTCGAGCGACCGGCGTGTCCGCAAGGACGCCCATGTCGGCTTCTATTCCGTCTACAAGGAGCACCTCAACACGCTGGGTGCCTCGCTGGCCAGTTCTGTCAATGCCGATATTTTCTACTCACGGGCGCGCCGATTCGATAGCTGCCTGCATACCGCTCTCGACGGTGACAACATCCCCACCGCGGTCTATCACTCCCTGCTTGACACTACCGAGGCCAACCTCTCCCACTTGCACGAATACACATCCTTGCGCAAGCGGCTCCTGGGTCTTGATGAGATCCGCCCCTATGACCTGATCTGCCCGCTCTTTCCCGACCGGGACTACGAGGTTCCGTATGACAAGGCGGTGGCGGAGGTGCTCGCGGCGCTGCAGCCCCTGGGCGAGGAATACTGCACCCGGCTTAAAGAGGCCTTTCAGTCGCGCTGGGTGGACGTGTACGAAACCGAGGGCAAAGGCAGCGGCGCTTATAGCTGGGGCAACTACGGTTCACACCCGTTTGTTCTGATGAATTACAATGACACCGTCGACAACATGTTCACCCTGGCGCATGAAATGGGCCACGCCATGCACAGCTTCCGAGCCAACGGCTGTCAGCCATATACCAAATCGCAGTACTCTACCTTTGTGGCCGAAGTCGCCTCGACTCTTAACGAGGGTCTTCTCATTCACCACCTTTTGAAAAAAGCCGCCGACAAGCAGGACAAGCTCTATTTGCTGAACCGCTACATTGACAATACCATGGGCACTTTCTTCAACCAGGTCATGTACGCCCGCTTCGAACTGCTCATACACGAACAGGTCGAGAAAGGCGGCGCCCTCTCGCCGGACATGTTAAGCAAGCTCTGGGGTGAGTTGACGCGGAAGTACTTTGGGCCGGACCTCGCGCTCGAAGAATACACGCCGCTCAAATGGAGCCGGGTCCCGCATTTCTACATGACTTTCTATGTCTACCAGTACGCCACTTCGTATGCGGCCTCACAGGCAATTCTTGATATGATTATGAAGGGAGAGAGCGGCATAATCGACCGTTATCTCCAGTTGCTTTCGGCCGGCGGGAGTGATTACCCGATCGAACTTCTGAAAAAGTGCGGCGTGGACATGTCGACACCGGGCCCGGTACAGGCCAACATCCGTCTCTTCGGCGAGCAGGTGGCAGACATGGATAGCCTGACGGTGTAGGGCTACAAGCGCAGGAGACATTGTGTTCCGGCGTTGGCGTCGAATAGTCGGGCTGTGGAAACGCACCGATCATGCTCACTGCGCGATCTCACAGCAAGCTGTGAGGCACCAGCAAGACACAGCCTTACACAGGGTCCTGACCCACTTACCGTAAACCATATGGCGGTCGGGAACAGAAGTGAACGACACGTAGGCACTATGGCTATGCAAGCCTCATGACCACCGCGTGTTATGTTTCCCCCAGTATAAAACTTTCCATGCTGTCCGGGTCGTCAGAGATTAGGCCTTCGGCACACATCTCGCGGTGCCAGGCAATCAAGGCTGTCTCCATTACCTCCATGTTGCTTCTCCAGACCGGCTGTAAGTGCTTGATCCAGAGGGTTATCTCTCTTTCTGTCACTTTTTTCCTTGGCAGCTCAACCTCTGCAACACTGATAATCGCTTGTGCAAGCTTCCTGTCTATTACGTCGTTTGGCCTAGACCAGTGCGCTTTTCCCAAACAGTCTGTGTAAAAACCTAGTTGCTTGACGTTATCTAAGACATACGGATGATCAGCGTCCTTGTCTGTAATGGGCCGAAAATCACTCAGTTTCCTCGCACCACTGACAAAGAGGTCCCTTACTATCCAGCCCCGATTCTTGCATGTGTGAGAGCGATATTGTCGCCAAGCAGAGTGTACTTCCTCTTGATTACGAGCCAAGGCTATTTCTCTGAGGACGCTAACCTTGCCCGACTCCTCAACGGATAGCGCAGCAATAGAAGTAGCCGTTGAGTACCTGTCGTTCTCGAAGAGAAGCTTTGCGTCACAAAGAAGTCGCTTGGCGTTATCGATAGCGGCATTCATGCCATCGGCTATTTGACTTGGCGACAGACGCTCCCTGTACTGAATGAGTTTTTTCTTAGCCACACTGGTGTCTCATTATTCAGTTGTCACGATTGACTTTTCTTCTAGTTCGTCTACCTTCTCGATGAATTTGCACACGAACTGCTCACTGGCGGGTTATCAGAGCCACAGGCGTCTTGACTGACTTCTCCAGATGGCTTGCCGGAGCCGCACCCTATGCCCTACCCTTAATCCCGCGTGATGACGGCGACCGCGTCTACCTTGCCCGTCTTAACATCGACCCACAAACCCGCAATATCAACCGGCAGGTCCCACGACCGAATCAACTCCATCCCACGACGCAGATGCCCCAGGTGCTCATCTTCTGAGACCGGGTTACCTGCGCAGTCGCCGTGAGCCACCAGGGCGATTGCCTCGGAGCCATGCTTCTCCACCGAGATCAGAACCCTGTTCTTGATTGCGGCCACCGCCTCGGGAAACCTCTTCGCCATAATGCCGTCCGGCCCCGGCTCGGTGATCATGTCAACATACTCAACCTGGCAATGTTCCTTCATCCACTTGATGACCGGTTCCTGTACTCGGCCGTCCATACAGTTTATAGCGGTCGCAAACTTGCCCTCTGCCATACGTTATCTCCTTGCGCAATGACTTGGCGACTGACTCTGTTTGGAATCAAGAAACGGCCATCTACCACCGTTGTCAACTTGAACCCACCCGGCGGTGTAGCTCTGGGTACCTAAGTGAATTGGAACGTAGACTCTGATCCCACCATGAATGGTGGGCCACTCATCCGTTGCGTTGGGCCGGGACACTCGACACCAAGCTTACATGACCGCTGAGCGCGCAGCGCGAAAAACCGGCGAAGACAAGATGGATTCCGGGTCAGGCCCGGATTGACGAAGAGGGGGGCAAGCCCGAAGTGACGATGGCGTTCTTGCGATGCTCCCCGGTGTCACCGGTAGCATCAGACCTGGAACAGATACTGCAGTTTCATAAAGAACCGTCGGGAGTTGAGCTCCCATCTTGTCCCCAGGTTCGTTCCTCCTCGACTGAATCCGTTTTCGTATTCGCGATAGTCGTAGGTCGAGCCAATATAGAATACCGAGAAAGAACTGAGTCGGTATGTGATCAGGGGATCGATATTCCAGGCCCCTCTTCCGTCGTTGTACTGTACCACCAGGCGCAACGAAAGCTCGCGATTGGCCTGGAAACTCACGCGCGTCCGGGCGATATACTGGCTAAACAGCTCCTCGTCGGTTGCTACATCGGTGGAGCGGAGGTAGCGGAAGGTCGGCTCTACGGTCAGTCGGTCGATTGGCTTGAGATTCATCGATGCGTACAAACTCGTTTCGTTGCCTTTGGCGCCGTCAAATCGAGCAATCCCGACACCCCGACTCAGGTTGAGGTTAAAGCCAAGTTGATCAAAGGGTCGACTGTACAGACCGAAGCTCGCCGACCACAGATTGTCGAAATCCACTCCGGACCAGACCTCGTCAGACCGATGGTAGCCGATATTGAAGCCGGTTTGCGCCACTCGCGTCTGAGCATCGATGTTAAATCCCGATTCATTCTCTTTGCGGACGCCGTCGTAGTCCCAGTTCTCATGCACAAACACGGAGGGCGTGATAGACTGGAAGACTGTCTTTTCCGGTCTGATCTCATACCAGCTGTTCACGGTCAGGTTGCGATAATTCACCCACGGATCGTAGCCGGTCTTTGTC
>SDBT01012640.1_pt1 | contig 13565 bp, 12 predicted proteins | sample 2277101 | NCBI WGS metagenome assembly SDBT01 (sample SAMN10404973, study PRJNA504765) | marine sediment metagenome | isolation source: marine sediment core GS10_PC15, 103 cmbsf | place: Arctic Ocean: Southern Knipovich Ridge | collected 2010
AAATAAAAAACAAAAAAAATGAAAACACTGCTTATCACGTTGATTGCTGGTTCATTATTTACCATCAACGCCTGCGACCAGGTAGAGGTGGGCATAGGGGCCAAGGTCCCTGCAGGGGCTGAATTACTTTTTGATGGCAGCCGTGAAATGTTGGATGGCAACTGGACTTACTGGGAAGGCCCGCGGTTTTCGTCAGAGTTACCCATTAATTGGAAGATCGTGGATGATCCGGTTGATAAGGGCACTGTCATGAACAGCAATGATCCAACTGCTGAAGGTGGAAAATATGGAACAGCCGATATTGTCACCAAGAAAGCTTACCGCGATTTCAGATTACATGTGGAATTCCTTATTGAACATGAAGGGGGCAACTCCGGGGTCTATTTGCAAAACCGTTATGAAATCCAGGTATTGGACGGTGACTCCAGCATGCATGGGTTGGGTGCAGTCATCAATGAAATAGAGTCACCCTATTATGCTTATCACGGGATTGGAAAATGGAATTCCTATGATATAACTTTCCGGGCAGCCCGCTTTGAAGATGGCAAACGGAGTGAAAAGGCTCTGGTTACCAACTATTTTAACGGAACGAAAGTCTACACAAACATTGGCATCAACCAGGATTGGGGAGGAGAGAATTCTTGTATCGATGGTGGCAATGACGGAGGTAAAGGGATTACCGATACACCCGGCGGTTTAAAACTACAGGCGGAGGGTCATCCGGTGCTTTACAGGAATATCTGGATCAAGGAACTGGACCTGGTGGAAGCAGATACAGATTTTTAAGCTTTGTTGGTTTACTTAGACCATAAGGATTCAATCTCCTCCAAAGATTTCCCTTTGGTTTCCTTTATGAAGAACCAGGCAATCAAAAGCTGTATAACCGACATGGCCGAGAGGAACAGAAAGGTCACAGAACCTCCCAATGCCTTCAGTACATAAGGGAATAGCAGAATAATCAGGAAGTTGAAAACCCATTGGGTGAAGGATGCCAGTGCCACTGCCTGTCCGCGTATCCGGTTCGGAAACATTTCAGTCACCAGAGTCCAGTATGCCGGACCTATACATGATGCAAAAAAAGCAATAAATGCCATGATGCAGATGGTGGTGAAAATTGGATTCATTTCAAAATGAAATGCAGCGGACAACATCAGCAAAGTGATGGCCATTCCAGAAGACCCGATAATGTAAAACGTCCTTCTTCCCACCCTGTCAATGAGCCAGACCGCAAAAAACGTGAAAGCAAAATTAACCAGGCCAATGAGCGAAGTTTGAAGCAGGGCATTGCGTATTTCCAAACCAGCAGCCATCAGTATTTTCGGAGCATAGTCCACCACGGTATTGATTCCGGTAATTTGTACAAATACCGACAACAGCAATCCAAGGAATATCACCTTTCTGTACTTCCGGGAAAATATAATTTTAAGGCTCGAACCGGTGCCGGTATTTGTAAGGCTATTCTCTATTTCAGTGATCTCGGAATCAGCAAAATCGGTTCCTCCAATCCGCTCTAACACTACCCGTGCCTTTTCCTTGAATCCGGCTTTTACCAACCAGCGGGGACTTTCAGGGATAAAAAATAGTCCGGTGAAAAAGACAATTGATGGGATCAGACCAGTGGCAAACATCCATCGCCAGTTATTGTCTACTTCGTGAAGCCCAAAATTAACCAGGTATGAGATCAAAATTCCCAAGGTGATTGCCAGCTGGTAGATAGTGACCAGAGTTCCTCTGATCTTTGCAGGGGCTACCTCTGCCACATACATTGGAGAGAGTACTGAAACAGCTCCCACAGCTAGTCCACCTAATATCCGGAAGGAGATAAAATATATTGCGGTCTTGGCCAATGCCATCCCTGCACAGGAAACCGCAAAGGAAAGTGCCACCGTGATTAACAATCGCTTTCGACCATATTTCTCAGTGAGGGTTCCGGTTCCGAATGCACCCAGAATAGCACCAACCAGAATGGAGCTTACGCCCCAACCCAGCTGAAGTTCATCCCATCCAAAATAGGGCTGAATAAAAGGAATGGCACCGGAGATGATGCCCACATCGAATCCAAACATCAGTCCACCGATGGTGGCGACGAGACTGATGAAATATAAATATGCCCGGCCCTTCACTACAGTTCCTTGATCTTAATGTTTTTGAACCATATCTTACTGCCGTGGTCCTGAAGGCATATTTTACCTGTTTTAGCAAATCCATAGTCAGGAAAGGCATCCCACTTACCACTGTTGCGTCTTTCGTTCCAATCCTCACTCCAGGGAACAAATTCCACCACTTTTTTCCCATTGATCCAGTATTCGGCCTTCTCTTCGCTGAAAACGATTTTGGAACTGTTCCAATCCCGCAGGTTCACCTGTTTTTGATCATTGGCTACATACATGGCATAATCGGCAGCTGTTTTCTGCCAATCTTCCAACGGATAGGGTTCGCCATGATCTCTAAAGTCATCATCTTCGATAAGCTGGTACTCAGGCCCGGTTTCATAGGGGGCATTATATTTCTCACCTTCCACCACATGATACATCACCCCGCTGTTTCCATTGGGGCCCAGCTTCCACTCCCACTTCAGAATGAAATTGTCATACTGCTTGACGGAGACAATATCTCCACCGATGTCACCACCAAGTCCCAATCCAATAAGGGATCCATCCTCTACCTCCCATCCGGAAATATGATCTTCGTTAAAGCTTTTCCAACCGTTGGTAGTCTCACCATCGAATAGAAGCACCCATCCGTCATTTTTTTCCTCTGCAGTAAGTGAATTCATCACCGGTTGTTCTTCAGGTTCGATTGCTGAAGTGCTGGTGCTCTCTGATTCTTGTTTGTTCTGCTGGTTGCAGGAAATGGTTAGTAGAACCATCATTGCAATTGCTAATAGATTGATTGTTCTCATTGGACTAAGGTTTGATAATTTTAGTTTGGTTTATTCAGGCAGGTTCCAGCCCTCTCTGTAATTGTGTTTGATATATTCCTTGACGGTCTCTTCAGCGTTGAGTGTTACATATTTGGTATCGAAATGAGGATGACCGTCAATCACATTGAAATCATCAGAAGATACTACCCTTAATTCGTCGGAACTGGAGATATTGGTAAAGCGCATGTTTGCTCCATCCCATTTTAGCTCTCTGTCCAGGCTCTGCAGGCGGACAGCCAGCACACCCATAACAATCATCTCATTGAAGGGCCCTGCCATGTCAAAATTGGACATGGGTTGAATGCGATTTTCAGGATTCTCTTTGCAAGACCGGATCCAGTCCTGTTCATGCGGACCGTCCTGGATACCACCGGTGGGATAGCCTATCACTCGTCTAAGGGTCTCAGGAACATTGGGTTGTCTTCCAGATAAAAGTCGTGGGTGAATTCCTCCCAGGTTGCAGATCAACTTGTCTTTGGTACCCACAAAAATACAGCCACCCATGCCGTCTTCCATGATGGGGGCTCCATCTGCCAGTTCCAACGGTCTGGAGGGCATCATTCCACCATCATACCAGAAGGCCTTCACCTCAGGCATATTGATTTTCACATGGGAAGATCGTTTCTTTCTTGCAGGAAATGTATATTCAACTACTTCTGCCTGCGGAGCTGATTCAGTATTCACCAACGTAGATGAGCCCTGAATTCTAGTGGGGTATTCAAGCTGAAGTGAAGAAAAAACAGGATTGAGGATGTGGCAGGCCATATCTCCAAGGGCTCCGGTTCCAAAGTCCCACCAACCCCGCCAGTTCCATGGGGTGTAAATTTTATGGTAAGGCCTCATGGGTGCCGAACCGATAAAGAGATCCCAGTTCAGGGTATCTGGTGGAGTCATAATTTCTTTAGGCCGTTCCAATCCCTGTGGCCATATGGGCCGGTTGGTCCATGCATGAACTTCCGTTACCTCTCCGATTTCACCAGCCCAGATCCACTCCTCCACTGTACGGGCCTCAGGGGCTGAATTGCCCTGGTTGCCCATCTGGGTGGCTACTTTGTATTGCCTGGCCAGACGGGTAAGGAGCCTTGACTCATATACTGAATGTGTAAGAGGCTTTTGACAATAGACATGCTTGCCCATTATCATAGCGGTGGCAGCAATAGCAGCATGGGTATGGTCTGAGGTGGCAATCATCACAGCATCAATATCGTCTCCCATCTCTTCAAACATTTTCCGCCAGTCCCAATATTTTTTTGCTTCCGGATAATCATTGAAACAACCCTGGGCATATTTCCAATCCACGTCACAAAGGGCCACAATGTTTTCACTACTCATGGCTTTCAGGTTGACCCTGCCTTTACCACCAACACCGACTCCCGCAATGTTCAGTTTGTCACTGGGAGCAATATGCCCCAATGATCGTCCCATCACATGGCTGGGAATAATGGTGATACCCGCAGCAGCAGCAGTGCTGGTTTGGATAAATCTCCTTCTGGGAATGGTATTCTTTTTCATGGTGGCGCAGTATTGAGTGAAAGGTAATTGACCAATAAAAATAGTAATATTTTTGTGTAAATTGATCAATGATTAAAAGCATTCCTTACCGATCCGGAAATGGTCACCATGGAGATTGATCTTTATGGACCCACAAGGACGGGTTTAAGCATCTGATCGTGGAGTGTGCACAGAGCAGCATTGACTACCTCAAAACCCTAACATTCTAACTTTTAAACTCATAAGCCATGAATACAAGCCGCAGAAAATTCATCAGATCAACAACTGCCACCGTTGCAGGCCTGGGACTTACCAATACCCTTTCTGCCTCTGTACTGGCACATTCCAAGGTGCTTGGAGCCAATGATCAGATCACCGTGGCCCTGATCGGTGCCCGGAACATGGGGTGGTATAACCTGACGGATCTTTTGAAGCAGCCCAATGTAGTTTGTAAAACCCTGTGCGATGTGGATGATTCAGTCCTTGCTGAGAAGTCTGAAGCACTGGTGAAAAAGGGACAAAAGAAGCCTATTCTTGAGAAGGATTATCGCAATGTGCTGGAGGATAAAGATATTGATGCTGTGATCGTTGGGACACCCGACCATTGGCACTGCCTGCCCACAGTGGAAGCGTGTGGAGCAGGTAAACATGTGTATGTGGAGAAACCGTTGGGCAACTCCATCGGTGAGATCAATGTGATGCTGGATGCTGCCAGGAAGTACAAAAGCATCGTACAAGTGGGGCAACAACAGCGAAGTGGTGTTCACTGGAAAAGTGCCATAGCGTTTGTGCAGTCGGGCAAGCTGGGCACAATCCGACAGGTGAAGTACTGGGGTAATTTCAACTATGGGGCAGGGAATTTACCGGTTCCTGACTCAGATCCCCCTGAAGGTGTGGATTATGACCGGTGGTTAGGTCCAGCACCGAAGCGTCCTTTCAATAAGAACCGTTTTCATGGTTCATGGAGAATGTTCAGGGATTATGGCGGGGGACTGATGACCGACTGGGGAGTGCACCTGATTGATATGGGTCTGTGGGCCATGGATGTGAAGAGTGCCCCCAGGTCTGTTTCCTCCATCGGAGGAAATTTCGCAAACAATGACCGGGCACTGGAGATGCCTGATACCCTGACTGTTCTTTATGAGATGGATGGATATAACATGCTCTGGGAACACAATGGAGGAGTGCAAACCGGACCTTATAATCAGAATTATGGCGTGAAGTTTATGGGTACCAATGGAACACTGGTGGCAGACCGCCAGAAATGGCGGGTGTTTCCCGAAGGGGAAGGGGAGGAGCAGCGTATGGAGGCCACCAGGGAGCAAGTCAGCGACAACAAATCACACATCAACCACTGTGAGAATTTTGTCAGGGCCATCAGGTACGGGGATGAGCTGCATGCAGAAATTGAAATCGGGCACCGGGCTGCACTTTATGCCCATCTGGGGAACATCTCATTCTGGGCCAAGGATCGTGTGGTGTATGATGAGAAGAGCAGAAGAATTACCAACTCGGAAATAGCTGATGCACTCGTCACCCCTGATTACCGGGCACCCTGGAAGTTCCCGTCATTATAGAATTCTTAGCCGAAGGTTCGTTTTTAGTTACGATATAATGCCATTAATGCCATAAAGTATGGATGCTGCACTTATATGTATGTACAACTTTTTAAGACCAGCAGATTACCGGTGATGACTGAAGGCGAATAGATTAAATCAAAACAAAAGTTACCAAAATAGGTAACTATTATGTATCTTTACAAAGAATGCGGATTATTAAGGAGAAAACGCTGTGGGAATATTGTTGTAGTAGCAAGTATTCTGTTGCACGGGCATCCTTACAGGCATGGATCTCTGAAGTAAGGTATTCTGACTGGAGCAATCCAGCTGAACTGAAGGCAAGCTACAAAGCAGCCAGCATTATTGGAGCGAATAGAGTAGTATTCAGTATTAAAGGTAATGACTTTAGGCTTGTGGTTGATGTCGATTACAAACACAAAATTGTTTATGTGATATGGTTTGGTCCACATGGTGAATATGACAAAATAGATGTAAAAGAAGTAAAATATGGAGGTTAAGATTATAAGGACTGAGGAGGAGTATGAGTCAGGGTGTAAACGAATCTATGAACTGATGCACTCCGGCAAAGATCAGATACCAATAAACTCACCAGAAGGGGATGAATTGGAGTTGCTCGCCATTTTGGTAGAACAATATGAACAGAAACACTATTCCGTGGGCCCGCCAGATCCCATAGAAGCTATTAAATTCCGGATGGAGCAGATGGATTTGAAACAAGTGGATATTGCACCTTTGTTCGGAGGGAAAACCAGGATATCGGAGGTGTTGAACAGGAAGCGTCCCTTGTCTCTGAAGATGATTATGCTCCTGAACAGATACCTGGGGATACCTCTTGAGTCGTTGATCACAGGAAAAAAGGAAGTTTATCTGAATGAGTCTGAGCAGGAAAAGGTGATGGAAAGCTCAGCTATAAGAGAATATTTGAATAGCAATCCCGGGAATTTGACCGATTGAAATTGTAGACAGCAATATCAAAGATCAAAATGGAATTTTTTCCTCCCCAAATAGACAACGTGATACACCAGCTGGAATCCTTTTCCAATTGGATTGATCTCCATATGCACAACAAATTCAGGGCTATCTATCAGGCAATGAGTTGTATTGTACCTGATGGTGATGATAAGGTCAGGAGTTTGTGGTTAGAGATTCCCAGGGGAAGCATTGATAGTTTTGGAGAGTATGAAGAATTCAGGGACGAGGGCCTTGTTGAATCTCCTGAAGATTTTGTAAAGTATTGGATGGAGGAGTATCCTGATGATTGTAAATGGTACGGGTTTACAACTGCTCAATACAAAAAAGAGAGGTTTTTCTACATCGATTCCAAACTGATTTTTTCTTTTGACGAAGCAAAAGCAACCGAAAAATCTGTCAAGAATGAAAAGTATGATTACAGGCATATATACGATTTTCTGGATTGGCTATTATTTCGCGTGAAAGAGGAAACGGTGAAATTGAAACAGGATGTTGCTGGATACAATGATTATTTGGAAAAGAATCTCTCCTACCACAAACGGACCGGTCGTTTAAATAGAAAAAAGCATTGGGATATTCTTGGAAGCGATGCAGTTCGACTGGATGTACGTCTTGGTCCCTACAGGATCAATTCACTTCGGCAACTAGTTGAGTTCCAGGAGTCTTCTGTAGATTCGGCCACTATGAAGGAGATTTCTGCAGCTGATTTCTTCAGGTTTTGTGAGGTTTGTTATAATGCCAATGATTATTTCAATGATGCTGAAACCGATCTGTCACCCATTGAAAAATACCGGCGCATGGCAGATCGTCGCGATGGGGGACTTTGCTCCATTGATCTTAATTCAAAATCAGCCTTTCATAACTGGTATCATAAAGAGGATAGTATCGGAGCTCATCCATGGGAAATATGCCGTGGTGGTAATTCAACCCACATTTCACTTATGGTTTCTGATACAAATAATGGTTGGATCCTCTGGCTTGCCGGATCAAGTGTCGTAAGGGTTGAGGAGACCGTCAGAATGGCAGTTGCGCTTTATAAGAAGAAAATTCCGGTCAACCTTTATCAGGGAGAAGCTATTCTGAGCATGGTTACCGGGAACGATTTTATTGGTATTGTTCCTGAGAATGTTACCCCGAGATATTGCCACAGTCTGTTCCCGGAAGAGGACAAGATCATAGATTTCATGAATCTGTGGTATGAAAACAATGATGAAGTGATTAGTCATGCTTACTGGTATCCTTTGAAGCGGATTACTATTTAGTACCCAAAGAGAATATTCTTATAAAAAACATATATATTTGCGATTCAATCCGAAAATATATATGTTTATATTCGATTGAAATCAACAAATGATAATATTGTTATGGTAATAGTTTATCGTCACCTGAAAGATATAATTGATAAATACCTTTTTAAAAACAAGGCCATAATTGTTTATGGAGCGCGTCAAACAGGTAAAACGACCCTGATAGAACAATTGCTTAAACCTAATGCAGATGAGATATTGTTACTTAACGGAGACGATGCCGATGTACGCGAATTATTTTCGAATCTAAACTCAGCAAAGCTCATTCCCATCATTGGAAAATCTAAGATCATTGTACTCGATGAGGCTCAGCGAATACCTGAAACCGGGCTTGTACTTAAGATTATTCATGACAATTTCAAGAACGTTCAACTCATTGCAACAGGATCCTCTTCATTTGAACTTGCCAATAAAATCAGCGAACCACTAACCGGAAGGAAATTCGAATTCACACTTTATCCGTTTTCTTTTAGTGAAATGGCGGATCATCATGGATTCCTGACTGAAAGAAGACTACTGGAGCATCGGCTGATTTACGGATATTACCCTGATGTAGCCCTTAACATAGGAGAGGAGGATAAGATACTTAAATCCCTTGCTTCCAGTTATATATATAAAGATTTATTGATGCTGGATACCATTAAGAAACCTGTTTTACTTGAGAAAATACTACGGGCGCTGGCATTACAGGTAGGAAACGAGGTTTCATACAATGAGATCGCTCAACTCCTTAATTCAGACAAAGAGACCATTGAAAAATATATTGACCTGTTAGAGAAATCCTATATTATATTCAAGCTTGGAGGATTAAGCCGAAAAGTCAGAAATGAGATAAAGAAAACACGCAAAATATACTTTTACGATAACGGAATTCGAAATGCAATCCTGGGTAACTTTTTTTCTTTGTCCTCTAGGACAGATAAGGGCGCATTGTGGGAAAATTTTCTTATAAGCGAGCGCTTCAAATTTCTGGAAAACAATGAAATGGAAGTAAAATCCTATTTTTGGAGAACCTCCCAACAGCAAGAAATTGATTATATTGAAGAGCATCAGGATAGGTTTCTTGCCTGGGAGTTTAAATGGAGCCTGCACAGAAAACCATATTTATCCAAGACTTTCGCAAAGGCTTATCCCAATACTGAATTTGAAGTAATAACTCCGGAAAATATGCATCTTTTTCTGCAGAAACCAGATTCAATGATTGCAGATAAGAATTAGTTTCATTTTTGAACAGAATCCCAGTACTTGCGCCAGGTAGTACCCTGTCCGGGCCGAGGTTCAGGCTTGATCTCCACATAGAGAATGGTATCGGCATCCTCCCCGTAAGGAGCATTAAGTACCTCCTGACCATCGGGCCCGATTACCATGGAACAACCGATCCCTTTCCATCCTTTCCACGGACCCCCTGTCATCCACCCCACATTGCTGGAACTGGCGATCCATATTCTGAAATCCTTTGCCACAGGTTTATATGCCCTTCGCCAAAGCCCCCCGTAGGGATTCTTTTCATTATCATGATCAGCCTGCACCGCCCAACTGCTTGGTGAGAGGATCACATCGGCACCCATGTAAGCCAGTGCCCGTGTTAGTATATAGTCATCCGTATTGGCATCAGCACAAATCATCAGTCCGATGGTTCCAAATTCGGTGTGGCATACATTGAGCCTGTCACCCAGGGCGTAATATGGATGTCCGATACCAAGCTCATTGATCTTTCGATGCAACAGGATCACCTCTCCCTGCGGATCTAATATGATGGCAGAATTGTATACCGTTTCACCCTCCTTTTCTATGAGACCCGAACAAATATACACCTGATATTTTTTTGCCATTTCTGAAAGGAATCGGGCAGTTTTGCCTTCCGGAACCGGTTCTGCCTCAGTTAGAGCTGAAGGATCGGTCCAACCCAGATCCATGGCTTCAGGAAGCAGGATAAACTGTGCTCCTTTACCTGCCGCTTCATGGATCATTTCACCGGCGTGTTTGAGATTGACTTTTCGATCACCGCCTATTACTTTCATCTGTGCCAGAGCAAGCTTAAAGGGTTTTCTTTCAGTCTCTGTTTCCTGTGAGGAACACCATACCGGGAGTAACATGATTAAGCCCGTTAAAAGGGCCAATTTTCTGATTGCCATCATTATCCCAAGATAGTAAAATGTCTCCTCAAATGAATCCTATTATTCACTACTCCGATTAATCCCAAAAAATGCAAAATAATGCTCAATTTGTCCATTGACCTAAAGCTGGCTTAATGTTAGATTTACTTTGCAAAAAAATATACAATGAATTATTTAGAGTCACTGGTCGAAATATCGCACTATTACGGAAATAATCCCTCATACGTAATTGCCGGAGGAGGAAACACTTCATATAAGACCAAGGAGAAATTGTGGATCAAAGCGAGTGGGGTATCCCTCGCAGATATTCGTAAAGAAGGATTTGTTACTCTGTCGAGGAAAAGACTTGGACTGATGGAGGAAAAAGATTATAGTGAGGATCCGGGTGTTCGGGAACAAGAAGTTAAGAATGACCTCACTGAAGCTATGCTCTGTAAGGAAAATCTCAGACCTTCTGTGGAAACATCATTGCACAACCTGATAGGTTATTCTTACATCATTCATACGCATCCAACCATTGTGAATGCCATGATGTGTGCAAAGAATGCTCAACAAGAAGTGGAGGAACGTTTTGGAAGTGAGGCCCTCTTTGTAGAGTATACAGATCCGGGATACATTCTTTTCAAAAAACTTCAGGAACAGATACGGACTTACAAAGTTAATTTTGGACAGGCACCGAAGATCATCTTTCTCCAGAATCATGGGATTTTCGTTGGCGCGAATTCTGCCCGCGAGGTAAAAGCCATCTATGATTCTATCGAATCAAGGATCAGAGAGAGAAGAAAACTTATTCTTCCTGAGCTTGAAATAAAGGAATATGTGTCCGACTTTTCCCTGGCTGTGGCTGAATACTATGCGGTAAAGAGCCTGGTGTCAAAGGCCTTCAAAAGTTTCTTATCCGACCATTTTTCGGCCAGCCGAGAAAGCAACGAGAAGATCAGCAGACCTTTTACACCGGATATCATTGTTTATTGTAAGTCAAATTACCTGTTCCTGGAAAAAGGAACAAACAGGGAAGAGACCATTGCAAAACTGGAGCAATTTGAGGAAAAGCATGGCTATTATCCAAAGGTAATTGTGGAAGAACAAGGGGGTTTGATCCTGGTTGAAGAAAGTGAAAAATCCATCCAAACAGTGTTGGAAGTATTTACCGACATGATGAAGATCAGTTACCTGTCGGAACAGTTCGGAGGTCCCCATTTCATGACCAATGAGCATATCAGCTTTATCGATAACTGGGAAGTAGAGAACTACAGAAGACAGGTGGCCAAATCGTAACTACCAATCCAGTACGTCATCACCCGCTGTGGCAAGGGTACTGGTAATCCAGTCAGCCCCGGATAACTCTTCATGTGAGAAAGAGGTGGTCAGGGCCAGCACCATTGCACCGGAAGCTTTCCCCGAGGCCACTCCACTGATGGCATCTTCTACCACCAGGCAACATTCGGGAGAAACTTCCAGATGTTCGGCAGCTTTTAAGAAAATATCCGGAGCCGGTTTTTTGTGTTCAATATCCAATCCGGTTACTATGGCCCCAAACAATCTCCTGTCTAATCCAATCTCATCAAGGTTTATATTCACCTTGACAGGATCAGCACTGGAAGCCACGGCCAGTTTCAGGCCTCTCTCCTTGCACAAAGCAATAAAGTGATGGACACCTGCCATGGGCTCCAGCTTTCCACGGACCAGATCAGCATAGATCTCATAGGTTCTTGCTTTATCTACATCAAGATTGAAAGGGATGTTGTGTTTTTCTGCCACACCCCCCAGGTAGCGGTTTTCCCCCATGCCGGTGAAAGGAAGAAAATCCTCTGCTGAGACTTTGTATCCTTTTTCACTGAACATCTCAATGCCAGCCCGGCGGATATATTCCTCAGAATCTACCAGTACCCCGTCCATGTCGAACAGCACTGCTTTAATCTTATTATTGTTCTTCATCTGTTACTTGTCATTTTGAATACTATTGTTCTTGCTGTTTCTTTCTGTCCAAAATATAATAAATATTTGTCGCAATGGGATCCGGAGGGATAAACATGCCTCCATACATACCGGTGGTGCTGTTGTGGGTATCCGGGTATGTGTTGTCATAATCACCATTTTTATAACCCTCATAGGTAGCCGGAATGTTATGTGGTCTCCAGTTGTCATTGGTATGATCGACCATCCATTGGATGGCAGCCTGGGTGATCCCCTCCTGGAAGCGGTCCCAGTCAACCTCGGGGTCAATGTCCCCCCAGTGGATTCCCAGTGATGCAGATTCATTAAAAACCCTAAGTACTTCCCACTGTACATGGTCCCTTACCCAGTTGGCGAAGTACCAATCACTGGAACTCCGCACTGGTTTGGTATTGTATAGCATGGGCATGTTCGGTGGTTCCCACATATTTGTGAATGCCAGCATGGTACGTATCCAGTAAATGGCCTTCTCTCTGTATTTTTCCTCTCCGAATATCCGGTAAGCCTCATAGAATCCTATGGCTGCATGGCCCGATGCCAGAAGGTTTGCTGCATGTATGGGGGTTTCCCAGTAATCACCGGCTTCCGGCCGGGTCATGTGCATACAATATTCAAAAGCTTTGTGTGCGGCTTCTGTGTATTTGGAGATTCCGGTCTTTTCACCAACTTGAAGCAATTCAATGGTTGGCAGCATGATAATCTCCAGTGCGGTATCACCGGCATATCCCATGGATTCAATAAAAGAGGTGGCGACCATAAAATCATCTTTTTTGTAATGCTTTCCCTCGGGATCGAAGATAAAGGAACCATCTTCGCGTTGAAGTTCAAGCAGTTCATCCCCATGCTTTTTGATTGCATCCATATCATCACCCTGCTGACCCTTCTTTCCGAGCTGAGCGCGGGACCATTCCACTTTCTCCTTCAGCTCCTTTCCCAAATCTGTCTTTTTATTTTCTTTGATGTACCGGTCCATGAATTGCGGTACATTTGGCTGTACCCGGGTATTCCGCTGGTAAAAACCGAAACCTTCTCCTTCATGCCAGAGATTGGTATTGTATGCGTTAGCGATCCGGTCAAGTGTTTCCTCATACGGCCAGCGCGGCTCTCCGGGATCGGGAAGCCCGTTCTGATTTACCCATCGGGTCATAGCGTCAACGCTGCTGCCACTGGTGATCATAATTTCTGCATCGAAGTTGATCTCCTGGTCGATCTTTAGTTC
>SDBT01012641.1_pt1 | contig 13563 bp, 10 predicted proteins | sample 2277101 | NCBI WGS metagenome assembly SDBT01 (sample SAMN10404973, study PRJNA504765) | marine sediment metagenome | isolation source: marine sediment core GS10_PC15, 103 cmbsf | place: Arctic Ocean: Southern Knipovich Ridge | collected 2010
ATCCTCATCCCACCATATTCTCTGCGCCATCAGTAATAAGTCTGTTCTGTTTCTTCTATTTCCTGGCAGTCTCACCTATCGTTGAGTCTCAACTGAGAAGGACTTCTGCTTTCCTCAGCTTCTTAATGATCTGCTCAGGTCTGTAGCTTCTTCTAGCCATTCTTTCCCCCTTTTTTAGATCCCTATACTAACATAGAATTAAGTTAGTATAGGGATCGATTCTAGGGGGCGGTCACTTGACTTTTTCATTTTTTCGATTATTATATGTAATAATGAGAGAACGATATCACATCTTATCTTAGGAAGTTGAATGCGAAAGACTCTAAAGAATGTCGCTGATAAGGCAGGGGTTTCTACGGCTGTAGCCAGTAGAGTTTTAGGGAATTATGGATACGCCAGCAAAGAGGCTCGAAGGCGGGTTCTTAGGGCTGCCGAAAAAATAGGCTATCAAACTGACATTATTGCCAGAAGCTTGATAACTCATAAGACATACACTATCGGCGTAGTAATTTCTGATATAACTACTCTCTTCTTTACCTCGGCTGTGCGAGGTATCGAGGATGTAGCACGGGAAAATGACTATACTGTGATATTGTGCAATAGCGATGAAAACCTGCGAAAGGAAACCGAATACTTGGAGGTCGTCTATGAGAAGAAAGTGGATGGCTTGATTATCTCTGTATCTGCTGAAAACAATAATTATCTAGAAAAGCTAATCAGAGGAGGCTTGCCTGTAGTATTGTTGGATAGAGGGCCAAAACGAATAAAGGCGACTAAGGTTGTGGTAGACAATATCTTAGGGTCATGTGAAGCAGTCAACCATATGATTAAGCTAGGTCACCGACGGGTTGGAGTGATAAACGGTATTGATGGAACTATGACAAGTAACGAGAGATTGGAGGGGTACAAGAAAGCTCTACAGGACAATGATATCGCGATAGATCCTGAACTTATCAAGTATGGAGAGTTCAACATGGAAAAGGCCAGAGAGTCCGTCCAAGAGTTCTTAAGAATGGAAAATCCTCCCAATGCTCTGTTTGTGGCAAATGAAGTAATGACCGTAGGTGCCCTACTGGCTCTAAACGAGAATAATATTAGGATTCCTGAGGAAATGGCTATAGTGGGATTTGATGATCCTATATGGGCCCGTTTAACGAGGCCTGCTTTAACTGCGGTTAGACAACCTAGTTATTCTGTGGGCATCATAGCCTGCCAGGCTCTTCTGCAAAAAATGAACAAGGGGGGTAGGGGGAAGATATCTGAGGAAGAGATAATCTTGAGGCCCAAGTTAGTTATAAGAGAGTCGTGTGGAGAGAAGTCTTCTAGAAGGCGAGTTTGATAAGAATAATTACCGTTGGCTTCTTCAGCGTTATTGAGAAGAAGCAAGAGCAAGTCATGAATAAGTGTTGATTGGCAAGGAGTCAATTACTTTTCACGTTAGAATGGGTCCTGTCCATATTTCTATTATCGGGTTCATTTTGAATTCACTTTGTCCTGCCATTCTAGTATATGCAAATATATTAAAATTTCTGCATTTCGAACGCAGAATCCAAAAATAAGGCCAGAAGGAGGTGAGAGTTGGACAAACCGTTGTATGAGATAAAGGGAATCTTTCAAGAAAGAGAAATGTTGAAAGATTAGTTCTATCTTTGGTCCCTTTAGGAGTAAAACAAGAAAAGTCTGGCAGGAAAAGAAAAAGATCATAGATGCTGTGATGTCAGACTACAGAGAAGAATACCTGGATGAATCCAGACTCGGATAAAGGTCTGCAGAAAGGAGAACCACGTGAAGTCTGTTAGTGCGCAACTTGCGCGAGTTGCAGTCGGTTTTTGGGACATTGAATTATCGGAACTCCCAAAGGAAGTGGTGCTAGAAGCAAAGCGGTGTCTCCTGGATTCCATTGGAATTGCCATCGGAGGCTACGGAGCACCTGCATGTACAGTTGTCTCGGAATGGGCCAAGGAGACTGGCGGGAAGAAGGAAGCGTCCCTGATTGGCAGTGGTTTCATGCTTCCGGCTCCTCAGGCGGCGCTGGTGAACGGGACCCTATTGCGATACCTAGACTATATGGATAGTTATGGTGGGGATGGCAAGGGGGGATGGCATGGCGCTGAGATTATCCCGGCAGTTTTGGCGGTGGGAGAGCTGGTCCATGCTAGCGGCGAAGACATCTTGAAGGCTATAGTGCTAGGCTATGAGTTGGGCGCAAGACTACTGGATGTTGCCGGAAATAACATCGGATCTTCAATCGGATCAAGAGGGCTACACCATGCCACAGTGGGATATATAATCGTGCCGGCTATCATTGGTCCACTGCTGGAAATGAGGCAAGATCAGATAGCCAATGCTATCGGTAGCTCCGGTTCAATGGTAACGCTTGGTATCTTGGATGCAATGCCTCACGAACCCAATCCAATGGCAAAGAATGTAGCATTCCCGCTGGGTTGTCATATTGGCATAATTCAGGCTCTTTGGGCCAAAAATGGATTTACGGGGCCGGCCAACCTTTTTGAGGGACACAGAGGATTGGTGCAGGCTGTTTTTGGCGAAGAATATGACCTAGTGACTCTGAGAAAAACACTGTTATTACCGTGGAAGCGATATGCTATTTTAGAAAATATGCGCAAAATATTTCCGGTTGAAACGTCGGCCTTGGGTTCAATCGAAGCGGTTCATAGGCTCGTCAGCGAACACGAGATCAAATCCATTGAGATTGAACAAATCAACATTGTGGCTAGTGAACGCTGTGTGTTCCACAATGGCGATCCCCACCGATTCTACTCGCTCAACAAGGAAACAGCGGATCACAGCCTACCCTATGCAGTCTCCATGGTGGTATTGGAAGGAGATATTGGGCCTGATCAATTTACAGCTCAGAAATTGAAGGATCCCAGGGTACCTGAAATTGTGAAAAAGATAAACTTACGGGGAGATCCGGTCAAGAAGGACAGTTTAGGTATGGTAGAAGTTGAGATTAAGACAAAGGATAGGGGAAGTTTTTCAACTAATATCAAGTGTCGCAAAGGACATAGCGAGAATCCTATGAGTGATGACGAAGTGAGAGGGAAATTTCTAAAAATGGCTAGAGGACATCTGGGTGGATCAAGAGCCCGTGAATGCATAGATAGAGTATACAATTTTGAGGACCAAACAGACATCGTTGACTTTATGAAGAGTCTTGTTTTCTAGTAATACAACATCTCCGGCAGGGCGGATTATGGTTCTGGAAGGAGAGGTTTTGCTTGAACGAACAGGAGAGATTTGAAGCACAAAATCTTGTCAAAGGAGGTGAGAAGCTAGGAAGTCGATATAAAAAGAGGAAATATAGTGTAAGGAAACAAAATCATGCATAAGGATTGGAGGATGAATATATGAATAAGAAGATTCTCGTATTGATACTTGGGCTAGTGCTTGCTTCGCTTGTGTTCTCCACCATCAGCGTTGCCAGTACAAAAGAGATAACGATATGGGTGTCGCAGTCTCGTGACCCTGCTATGAATGAGGCGATGAAGCAGATCTGGAAGGATTTTGAGCAGATTCGTCCGGGGGTAAAGGTCAATGGCGTGGTGATGAGAGAAGAGGATTTCTACCAAAAACTTCCCGCCGCGATTGAAGGAAATGTGCCGCCGGACATCTCTTGGGTAGTTGCGCCTATGCTACAACCGTATGTAAGGGCTGGTTTGATTATGGACGTGAGTTCCCTCTACGATGAGATAACGAGTCGGGGTGGAGGCATAGTTGAGTCACCAGCGAAGCGCGCAGTCGGTAGGGGTGGCAAGTACTGGGGCATTCCTTTGTCCTACTCGCCAATTCCTTTGTACTCCCGCAAGGATCTCTTGGCGGATGTTGGACTGGAAGTACCAAGAACTTTGGACGAGTTGGTGCAAGCGGCCCAGAAGGTCAATAACCCTCCTGATGTGTATGGGTTTGGTCAATCCTTCGGAGGCCTGGAATCGGATTCGGAGTGTCTCTACTATCCAGTCATGTGGAATTTCGGCGGCAGCTATGTTGCCGAGGATGGGGTTACCGTGGTATTTGACTCTCCCGAGAATTCAAAGGCGTTCGACTGGATAAGGTATATATATGAAGATACCAACATTCTACCACCCGGAGTAGCCTCTTGGGGAGGCTCCGATAACAACAAAATGTATCAGGCTGGAAAAATAGCTCTGACGGTCAACTCTCTAAGTGTATATGGATGGTTGCTAAAGAATGATCCTGAGCTGCTCGAAAAAACGGACATTGGTCCGTGGGTTGCGGGACCAGCCGGGTCGTTTACCACTGGAACTACTGAGGCTTTGGCCATTTTTAAGGATAGCAAAGAGCCTTTGTTGGCCAAGAATCTACTAAGCTTCATCTTCGATCCCCTGCGGTACTCGGATCTGATGGAGGCTTCCGGCGGTTATGCGATGCCTATTTTCAACGATCTTCGCAAACTGCCCTTCTGGACGGCAGGTGCGATAGGAGGAGCAGCAAAGTCTGTTCCATCTATTAGCGAAATGGGAACCGGGTATCCGGGGCCAGTCACTGCGGCGGCCGGAATTGTATGGAGCAGAGGGGTTATCCCTGATGTGGTCCAAAAGATTGTCCTGGAGAAATGGACAGTAGACAAGGCTTTGGCTTGGGGTCAGGAAGAAATTGAGAAGATATATGCGGAGTTTCCACCCGAGTTGTAGGTTCAATTTCGAAAAGATCCGATACTGATTGTTATTGTCTGGAGCACGTTATGTTGTAGCAAATGCGTGCTCCAGGCTAAAGCTAGGTGCAGTTTTAGGCAGGCGGGGCAATATACAGAAGAACAGTTGGCGAACTCAATTAGAATATTTATCAGGGGAGTAGGTGAGAAAGCATGGGAAATTCTAGATTTTCGAGATTTAGGTACAGGGGAGTATGGATGGGAATCCTATTTCTCATACCTGGGGCAGCAATACTGGTAGGGCTAATAGGATATCCTTTTATTTACTCAATCTACCTTGGCTTTACCAGCAAGACAATCGGCAAAGCCGCAGAGTTCGTCGGACTTGCCAATTATGTGTCTTTATCTCGGGACCCACGTTTCCTACGGGCGCTCTGGAACACAGTCGTTTTTGTGTTTGGTGCAACCTTTCTCAAGATATTGGTGGCGCTGGGTCTTGCCGTCGCGGTGAACACCAAATTTCGAGGTCGGGGGGCCGTAACTGGGCTTTTCTTCATTCCAAGAATTATCCCTATGGTAGTGGTGGTTCTTACCTGGCGTTGGATATATGATGATATATTTGGAATACTGAACTATGCATTGCTAAAGATTGGCATCATTAGCCAGCCAGTCCCTTGGATAAGTTCGGTTGAGTGGGCGATGTCCAGTGCCATATTCGTTGATGTGTGGCGAGCATGGCCTTTGTATTTTGTGACATTCCTGGCAATTCTCCAGACAGTTCCACACGAAATATACGAAGCAGCAGAGGTTGATGGAGCTGGAAGATGGCGGAAGTTCGTCAACATCATGGTCCCATATCTCCGATACATCATCATGTTCATGACGGTCTACTCGATCGTGTTGACTTTTGGCAATTTTACCGTCATTTGGGTCTTGACAGGTGGAGGTCCTTCCCACGCCACCGAAATTATTCCGATATTGACCTTTCTATCAGGAATCAGGGACATGAGGATCGGCTATGCTATGGCCATGTCACTCTACACGGTTCCTTTTCTGATTGCAATAATCCTCTTCATGTCCAAATATATGGTTAGGGAGTTAGAAATTGACTAGACAGCGTAGGATCATCCTTACTGTAGTTGTTGGAATAGCCCTATTGGTAATAGTAGGTCCGATCTATTGGTTGGCTGTGACTTCCCTGAAGCCACCCAAGGACCTTTACTCGGCGGTGTCGATTATACCGCGGAGGGTAGTTTTTTCCCACTTCGTAGAACTTTTTACAAAGACCGATTTCCTGGTATATGTGAAGAACAGCCTCATTGTATGCACTTTTTCCACGGTCCTAGCCGTAACCGCCAGTGCCTTGGTGGCCTACAGTATCATTCGGGTAAGACTACCTCATAGAGCCCAGATGGCCAAGGCGATAATATTCGTATACTTGATACCACGTTCTCTCCTTTTTATTCCCCTTTTTGTTCTAGCCCAGAAGATGGGTTTAGTGGACAATATCTGGATCCTTGTGGTGACATATCCTACGTTTCTTATTCCGTTTTGCACATGGGTTCTGATGGGGACGTTTAAGGCAATACCCAAGGACGTAGAAGACGCGGCTTCGATAGACGGGTGCAGTTCACTGCAGGCCTTCAGGAAAGTTGTTCTTCCTTTGGCCAAGCCTGGAATTATTGCTGCCACGATATTCGCCTTCACTTTGACACTCAACGAATACCTTTATGCCCTGACCCTCCTGCATACTCACCGGACCATTCCTACAGGTATAGCTTCCTTTATGCTGGGGGATGCTTACTCGTGGGGCAAGATCGGTGCATCCTCAGTGGTTGTCATCATACCATTGGCTATCCTGTTTGGATATGCCAGCAAATACCTCACGTCGGGTCTGGCCGGAGCTACCAAGTACTGAGTCTCCTGGCGTGATGGGGGGGAGGTCTATTTCGGTCGTACCCGGGGGCGCAACGCATTCAGGAACCGTTTTGTCGCGCGCGCGGGTGAAGATTTAGGGACTTTCCTAGATAAGAGAAAACAACTGCTTATTGAATAGGAATTTGGGTGAGGTACAACAAACAGTCAGTCGCACAGAGCAATGTTGTGGCTCAATTTGCGTCAAGTGGGATATAGTGGTGCCAGACCGTTGTTTTCTTAGTATCTGTCGGGTGGCCTTTGGGTGGAACTATGACAATCCGGCATGGCCTCAAAGATCTGGGAAGAAGGAGGTATATAGCATCGATATGAGAGAGAACAAATTGAGGAAAAAAATCAGCAAGGGAGAGCCAACTCTCGGGACTCGGGTTCTCAGTGCTTGGCCAGGCGTGATAGAGATCGTCGGACAGTCTCGACAGTTCGATTATGTTGAGTTTCTGGCGGAGTATGCCCCGTACAATTTATACGATTTCGAGAACCTGGCAAGAGCCAGCGAGTTGTACGATATGTCTTCCATGATAAAAGTTGGGCAGGGTCCTTGGATGCATGTTGGGCCAAGAGCTCTTGATTCAGGGATTCAAAACGTGCTGTTTGCCGATATTAGAACAAAAGAAGATGCTAGGAAGTGTGTTGAGATGGTACGGGCAGAAACGCCGCGGGCCAAAGGTATCCACGGATCATCGATGGGACGGAATGTCGGCTATGTCCTTGAAGGAGGATCCTCTGCTTTTGTTGATGCGATGAACGATTCAGTTGTTGCGATAATGATTGAAAAAGAATCAGCGGTTCGAAACCTCAAGAACATTCTTTCTGTAGAGGGGATTGATATGGTTCATTTCGGCGCCTCTGATTATGCCATGAGCCTGGGACTTCCTGGTCAGGTGACGCATTCCAGAGTGCGGCGGGCTGAACGGACGGTGATTGCCACAGCACTAGAGATGGGTATAGCTCCGCGAGTTCATGTCGACACGGTCGGTGATGCCGAAAAATATATTGATCTCGGTGTTCGTCACTTTACTCTTGGCGTGGATCTAAAGGTGCTGTATAATTGGTCAATGCAGAACGGGGGAGATCTCCGTAACAAGCTACTGGGGAAAAGAGAGTGATCTCTTCAAGATAATCACCGGCATGGACTGATATGTGAGCGACCACTTTTATTGCTTGATTCACAGCATTGTACACACTAAATACGGAGAAGTGAGAGCTAGAATCCTTACTCGGCCAGAGCAAGGAGAGAGCAGTGCGCGTCATCTAAGGAGGGATAAATAGCATGGCCATGACCATGGCAGAGAAACTCTTGTCGCGCAAGAACAAGACAGGCGAACCGGTAAAAGCCGGCAGCATTATTGATGCAAGAATAGATAGGGTTATGCTTAACTCATCTTTTGCCCGAATCTATGACACACTAGTAGGGTCAGGAATGCAAGGAGGGATCCCCAGTGTCTGGGACCGGAATAAGGTTTACCTATTCCTCGACCACTTTCAGCCACCCCCAACACTAGAGGTAGCTCGCGACAATCGCATCAGCCGCAACGAAGCAAGACGCCTCAATCTTAGATATTTCTACGATACTGTCTGTGGTATTTCGCATCAACAGATGTTCGACTTCGGCTATGTGCGTCCTGGTGAGTTGATTGTCGGAACTGATTCACACTCTACGATCTATGGTGCGCTCAATGCTGGAGGAACTGGCATCGGACAAACGGATGCTGCGTACGCTCTAACATTTGGCGAGCTATGGTTTCAAGTACCTGGTAGCATAAAGATTGTTCTGAACGGGGGTGGGCGATCCTATCCCTTTGCCAAAGATGTGGCTCTCTATCTTGCAGGGGAGTATGGAGATGATTTTGCCCAGTACAGGTCTCTCGAATTCACCGGTTCGGTGGCAAATTCTATGGACATTTCGGAACGCATGTGCCTTGCCGCTCACGCCACAGAGCTCGGAGCCAAATTTAGTTTTTTCAATGCAGATCCCGTTGTCATCGAATCAAATACAAAAAGAAACAGCTGTCCATTTCAGATCCTCGAGCCCGATTCCGGTGCCAGCTATGAGAGGATCATTGAAGTGGATGTTGATAGTCTGGATTTCTATGTCGCGAAACCTCACCATTTTGGAAACGTCGTTTCGGTAGGAGATATCGCAGGAACCCGCATAGATCAAGCTGTGGTCGGAGGCTGCTCCAACGGGCGTTTGGCGGATATCCAAGCGGTAGCGAGTATTGTGAGGGGGAAGAAAATCGCGCCACATACCAGGTTCCTGGTTTCTCCTGCGTCATGGGAGGTATATAGGCAGTGTATGAGCGCGGGGCTGATTCCCACCCTGCTTGATGCGGGGATTCAGTTTCTTGAGCCTGGATGCGGTGTGTGTCAACCAATGAAGGGGTGTCTGGATGAGGGTGAGGTTGCCATAACTTCCACTACACGCAATTACAAGGGGCGGCTTGGAAGTCCGAAGGCCTTTGTCTACCTTGCAGGACCGGTGACTGTTGCCGTTTCAGCCCTGGCCGGTGAGATCTCAGATCCAAACGAAACATTGAAAAAGGATCTTCTTTATGAAGCATAGCCTTGATTTGATCATGAGAGGAAGGGTGTGGAAATTTGGCGATTCTATTGATACTGATATCATAGCCCCTGGTGGCCAGCGCGGGGAACAACTGAGGCAAACAACAATGGAGGCGGTACGGCCAGAATTTGCCCAGAAGGCAAGACCTGGAGATATTATTGTTGCGGGGAGAAACTTTGGCTGCGGATCAAGTCGGGAGAAGGCGAACGTCATTCTACGGGCAGTGGGAATCCAGGCTATAGTCGCAGAATCAGTGGCTCGCATTTTCTTTAGGGTGAGCGTTTCCATTGCGTTTCCGAATTTCATTGCTCCCGGTATTGCTCAAATTGTCGAAGACGGTGAGGAATTGGTGATTGACTATGCCTCGGGCGAAGCAAGCAATCCCGTAACTGGTAGAGCAGTCAAACTCCTCAAATTTTCCCCTTCAGTAGAACACATATTCAATGCCGGAGGACTGGTGCCTCTACTCAAAGAAAGGTATGAACGGGAGTATGGACATCAACGCTAGCCGCCAGGTTTGTTCTGCTCACCAGGAACCGTCGAACTCTTATTTAGAGCTTGAATATGGTCGAATGACGACCATCTGACCTTGCCTGCGTTGATGATTCTGTTGAGCCCAGCCTAAGAAATAGTACACTAACTAGCGGGTGGAGACACTGCCTGCCTTCGAGTACAAACAGCAAGAGAGCAATTTACCAAGTTATACTGAATGATTCACAGCACATACTCTTGAATGAGAAAGGAGATTTTAGTGAGGAAGGTCGCTTTGGTATCAAATGGTGATATGCGCCAACCCCTATCACAGGTTTGTTGGCCAAAGCAAGAGGAGGCGTTGCGTTTGACCGAAGAGTCATTCCAAAAACTAGATGTCGCTACTTTTCGGGCCAATCCCTACAAAAAAGAACTGGGACACGGTTTCATCAATACCCAAGCGGAGGCCTGCCAGCTTTTTGCATCGCTAGACCCCTGTATCCCTATAGTAATAGTATTGTCATCCTGGGTTTGGGCCCATCACGTTGCAGGGTGTCTAAAACTGCATAAAGGGCCGATATTGCTTATTGGTGACTTCGACGGCACATGGCCTGGTTTGGTTTCGTTACTGAATCACTCCGCGACTCTTGAGAGGATGAACATTGAACACTCAAAAGTATGGACGAATTCTTTTGTTGATGATCCGAATTTTATGGAAAACCTGACAGTATGGGTGCAGACGGGGAAAATCGATTATTCTCAGGATCACGTCACTAGTGCACACGACCTAAAGATACCGGACGCTTCTGCCCAATTGGCACGGGAAATCGGACAAACCATCCTCAGAGATAAGAGAATACTGGGTCAAATGGACCCCGGGTGCATGGGAATGTTCAATGCTGTCATCAGTCCGGACAAACTCGCCTCCATCGGAATGCCATTAGAATTGTTGAGTCAGTCAGATCTTTTGGCAGAAATGTCTCAAATATCTGACGAAACGGCAAATAGGAATTTGGAGTGGCTTAAGCAACGAGGGGTTACCTTTCACTGGGGCACTGTTCCACATAAGGAACTTGTGGATACGCAGGTCCTCGAACAAATGAAAATGTACACCGCCGCTGGGATAATCTATCATCGATACGGTCTTGCCGCCATTGGAATACCATATCAATATGGTCTTGTTCGCTGCACCAGCGCATCTGATCTTCCGGAAGGAATGTTGAATAATAGTGATCGCCCAGAAATCATTTGGCCTGAGACCGACCATATCATAAATCAAGATAAGCCTATTGTCCATTTTAACGAGGGTGATCTCGGTTCGGCCGTACCGCAGGTCTTGATGAATGAGATCCTTTCCAGAAAAGAAATGCCACTGGAGACTACTCTGCACGACGTAAGATGGGGAGACTGGTGGAAAGAAAAATTTTTGTGGGTTTTTGAAATTTCAGGCGGGGCTCCAGCCGAGCATTTCGGAGGTTGGAGCAAAGTGCATGTCTACCGCCAGCCTGTAGGATTTTTTCCCAGGGGAGGTGGAAGCTGCAGTGGCGTTTCCAAGCCAGGCGCAGTAACCTGGGCAAGATTCTATGAGAGCTTTGGTAAGATAGGCATGGATTGTGGGACTGGTCAGGTGATTGAACTACCTGAATCAGAGGTACACAGACGCCTTTCCGCCACGACCAAAGAGTGGCCTATTGCTAATGTGTACATTCCTGGATATGGCAGAGATGAGCTAATGAGTAGTCACAGATCGAACCATATTACCATATGCTACGGAAATATATTAGCTGAGTTAGTCGCTGTCTGCGGAGTCATTGGTTTAGATAGTAACGTTGTTGGGGATGCGAGAGAGGATTTTCGCTGATACGTTCAAGGGCAACGGTGATGATATCCTTTCTGAATACTGAGCCGGAGCCTTGCTTTGGACAGAAGAGAATTTGTCTCAACAATTAACCGTTCTCCGGAAAACGTCCTAGTCTTGATATTGCGCTAGGGATCGAGAAAGAGGCTCTAAATGCTCAGGGCGGGCTATGTCAAAAAGCAGCTACTGTTGTCTTGATTTCTACGCAAACCCCAGGAACACTTTGGCAACTCCGGACTTTTGGCTATGGGTTGGAATCAAAGATTAGTCTTGGCAGAAGATGAATGTTGTGAAACGATGAGCAAAGGAAGGGGACAATGAATCCAAAGGAAAGAGTGATAGCGCAGATAAGACATATCGAGACTGATTTTATACCATATACTTTGTCTCTTGGGGACGAGTTCGATAAGGCTTCTGGAAGCGGTGTACTGAAACGTGTGAACGCTTATTATGGAAATGATTCCTGGCAATCCAGATTGGATAGCCATATCATACGCGTCGAAACAACTCATAGAGTTGTGAAACGTGAGGCAGGTGCGGCTATTGCTGTAGATAATTATGGTACCGAGTGGCGGTTGGACAGGCGGCCTTGGCATGTCCTGAAACCAGCGTTGGAAAAGCCGGATTTGAGCAACTACAGGTTTCCCGATGTTGAAACTCTCTTTGATGCAGATTGGAGAGAGAGGGCCCTGCAAGAGATCAATGTGAATATGGATCATTTTCTGGTTCCCGATTTTAGTTTTGGTCTTTTTGAACGAACCTGGGCCATGAGAGGTTTTGAGAATGCGCTTGTCGATTCAGTGGCCAACGTGGATTTTTATCAGGAACTCATTGAAGGGATCTTCCGGCTGCAAATGGATATTCTGGACAAACTACTACCCCTACCTTTTGACGGGATTATGTTCGGCGACGACTGGGGACATCAAGGTGGTATCATAATAGGGGCTGAACGCTGGCGAAGATATTTTAAGCCCTACGTGGCTCAACTCTACCAAAAAGTGCGTGAAGCGGGAAAGTACACCCTCAATCATATATGCGGAAGCGTAGTTGAGATATTGCCTGATCTCATTGAGATAGGGCTTGATGTGTATCAAAGCGTGCAACCCGAGGCAAAAAACAACAGCCCCTATCATTTGAAAGAATTGTACGGGAAGGATATCACTTTTTGGGGTGGACTTGGTTCTCAAAGTATCATTCCCTTCGGTAGCCCGTCCGAGATAAGAAGAGAGGTTAGGAATTTGTGTAGAAGAATGGGAAAAGGAGGAGGGTATATTTTGGCTCCGGCAAAAGGTCTGCAGCCTGAGACTCCAACAGAGAATGCGGTGGCTGTTATTGAAGCGTTCGCGGAACAGGCGGGAGTGCGATTCTAGTAAGAGTACAAGTACATCTGGAATGCTTCTACCAAGGTCTTGCAAGATTACCATCTTCCCCACATGAAGAAATATGCAAAGATCCTTCATCGGATAAACAAGTTCTATCTTCACCTTGTCAGTGCTATCATGCAAATGATCAGGGAGTCACGTGCTGATGGACCATATGGTTTATCCTATCGACCAAATGGTGACATGAAGATTTTTGAGGCAATTCAAACCCCTCTGATATCCATCCCTACACATATGTTTCAGTGAGGAAAGTACCGACCGTATCAGACACCTTTTCATGCTTTGGAGTCGATAGCTCATCCATTATACTATTCTAAGAAGTTCTGACTTTCTTCTGTCCTCTCCCTTTCTTGGGTCTACGCATCAAAACGAACAATGCGTTAGCATGTACATCACAGGTGCAGGCTCAACCGTGTTTGCTAGCGGATAGATTGGTAAATGGTCGGTTTAGACCGCAATTGAGGAATATTCTTTAACGATATCGTTGATGTCGTTGCTCATCAAAAAGTTGCGAAAGTCGTCCAATGAGGGGAGCCAACGCCTGAAACGTGCTTTGTGAGAACATCTTCACGTTCTTGGTCAAGGAATACCTTCCTATTTCCTACTCAAAAATAAGTTAGCCAACTCAAATACTTTCGATTTTGCGACTACTCCAATCCTCATCCCACCATATTCGTCCGTCAGCGTAACGGTCATTTCGGCTACTTCGATCTTTCCA
>SDBT01012642.1_pt1 | contig 13563 bp, 13 predicted proteins | sample 2277101 | NCBI WGS metagenome assembly SDBT01 (sample SAMN10404973, study PRJNA504765) | marine sediment metagenome | isolation source: marine sediment core GS10_PC15, 103 cmbsf | place: Arctic Ocean: Southern Knipovich Ridge | collected 2010
ATGGAAGATGCGGCTATTACTAGTCTGGTGGTATATGATAATGCACAGGTCGTTGGGCTCATTCACCTACATGATTTGGTAAAAGCGGGGATTAAACGATAATCATGCCTATTCTTTTAATTGTCTTTCTTGCCGCGCTATTTCTTGGATCGGTGCTTAATGTTATTGCCTTTCGTGTTATGCATGACCAGGCGTTTATAGCTCAGTGCTTTTGTCCTTCATGTAGTAAGAAGATTAGTATATTCGATCAACTTCCCGTTCTTCCTTGGCTCCTGCACCGTGGCCGCTGCCGTGATTGTGGCAAGCCATTATCAAAGATTAATCCATTTATTGAGCTTATGACCGGGCTTATTATGTGCATGCTGGTATGGTGGATTATCTATCCAGGGCTCGATTTTTCAGAAGTGCTTGTCGCAGGAGTGCTGCCAACTCTTTCGTGGCACCAGGTAGCGTTCTTCTTTACCCATGTTTTCGTCTTTAGTGTATTGCTGCTCGCAACACGTACTGACCTTGAAGCGATGGTTATACCACAAATCTTTAGCATTATGCTTGTACCAGTTGGCTGGCTTCTTTCATACCTTGGGTTTACCTCGATTGGGCTATTCGATAGTGTCCTAGGTGCGTTCTTTGGCTATGGGTTGTTATGGGCTGTCAATGTATTCTATTGCTATCTTGCGAAAAAAGAGGGTGTGGGGATAGGTGATATGGAATTACTTGCTTTTATTGGATCGTTCTTTGGTCCACTTGCGGTATGGTACTCACTTATGATTGGTGCCGTCTTAGGATTATGTGGCGGTGGATTATATGTGCTTGTTGCCCGCAAAGGCAAAGATGTACATTTCCCGTTTGGTCCGTTTTTGGTACTGGGAGTGGCAATCTATTTTTTCTTTGAACCGTGGTTAAAGGAAGTCTGGTAACGTTCTTCTTATTTTTTGTGTCGATATAGTAGATATTGCGGCTATCGTTCTATCTAGAGTTGCATTTAGAAGTTGGGTGTTCTTGGAATTGAGAGTGGGGCAAAATGTTTCCTTGGGTACCATACCCTTAATTTCAAGATTTATTCTTCCAGCTACTATATCCCATATAGTTACCGTTTGATCGACCGTAGCATATATAATTTTGGTGCCATCAGGGCTGAATTGATAATCTGAAATTGGGCCAGCATAAAGGTGAGGTTTAATGGTGGGATAAATTATCTGAGGATATTCTGCCAATTTTAGATCATCAAAATATTCGGTAATCATTACTATCTTTGTGCCACTGGGACTTAGGAGGGAGAAAACGGGGTTCTCAACTATAGTTTGTTGCGCGGCTTGGTGAATATAGTTATAGTCCATCTTTTCAATTGATTTTCTTGCATTCATATCCCATTTTTGCCTTACTCCTTGCGCTGAAACAGTAATGAGTACATTGTTGTCTTCTGGATCTATTTGCGCCGAAGTAACATTAGCTATGTCTAAAAGGCATAATGGAAAGCCGATATTTCTAACCTTACAAAATTGATGCGGTGCTATTGTCACAATTTTAGTATTATCAGGACTTATAAGTGCATACTTAACTGGTTTTTGTTCAAGGAATGAAAAGATACATACGCCGGAGAATATATCCCATACTTTTACTCTCAGATCTTTTCCCGTGCTGATGAGCAACCTGCCATCTTGGCTAAATCGCAGAGAAAAAATATGGTTTGTATGTTCATGTAATCTATCGAGAATAATACCCTCTTGATTCCATATAATGATCTCGCCATCCTCTGCACCTGTTGCAATCAAAGTATCATCAGGACTAAACGTGCCGGCACAGATGGGACTTCTATGTCCTATGAGTATAGTAATTGATTCATTTTCTTCTTGCCCAATGGCTTCATTGCTCCAGATGTTGCCGGTTTTACTTAAATTCATAGTGCATGGAATGAGTACTATAACGGTTATGAAAAATCGTAGATGAGTATTGATATATGCTCTCGTCGGTTGGGGGTTCATGGTTGCATTCCTTGCATATCGTTGTTGACTATTGTCGTCATGTCTCATTTAGTATTTTAGTCTTGGGCAAAGGGTACTTCGTAAATTACTGCGGTGTTATGATCATCCCCACTGGCCAGAAGTACCTTGGTGTTATTTGCGTTGAGAGGTGGGCATAAGAATTTCTGGGATTCTGGTGTGCAATTGAATATTATGTCAGTGCCATGTCCTATGTTCCGGATATATATTGTTTTGTTATCAGTTACATAAATAAATTTGGTACTATCCGGGCTAAATTGAAAATGATGAGCGATCCATTGTACACAGCCTTCTTTTCCGTTGGGAGAGAATATTGGAAAGGATGAGCGGTTAGAAATAGTATCGAGTATTTGAATTACTGGCTCTTCTTGAAAGCGATATCCAATTGCTAACTTTTTTGTATCTGGGCTCATTAATATTGAGTGGGGATATTCATCGGGAATCAATCGAACTTCACGGGAAGATGCTCCCTGTATTTCTAAATCCCAGGTGGTCATGACACCTTTAGCGGTGAGCGTTACCAGCATGTTCGGCCTATCAGGTAAAAATTGTGCAGAGATGAATCGTGATTTCTCAAAAATACATCTTCCTGATACAACATCTAGTACTTTACAGGATAATTGTGCTGTTACGATAACAATTTTTGTCTTATCTTGACTTAAATATGTAGAGCGAATGGGGTCTCCATGAAACACCTCATTAAGCTCACTTGTTTCAATATTCCATATCTTAACTTGACTAGCTAATGGTGCATGGCATCGGAATAGGAGTAACGAGTTGTCTTCACTGAATTGTACCGACCCAATTTGGTTGTCACTGCCTGAAAACTGATGTTTTATAGTACCGTCTGCATGCCAAATTATAATCTCGCCATCTTCTGAGCCGGTAGCTATCAAAGCGTCATCAGAACTAAAGGTTGCTGCTGTGATGGGGCTATTATGTCCTTCTAGGGTTATCTCTGCTTCGTGGCCATACATACCACTCGGTGCATTACTGAGCGCAACTACCATGGCAATGAATACATACTTGTAGATAGTGACCGCTTGTTTGGTGATGTTTTTGTTCATGATTAGGCTTCTTCTCTGGTTATTTTTGTGTTTCGGGTACGGAGAACATTACTGCGGTGTTATCATATTCCTGACTATCCATAAGTATGTGGGTGTTGTCTGAGTTGAGGATAGGGCAAAATTCATGATCGTATTCACATTCGATCTTGGCATCAATACTACCACTTTCTATATCCCAAATATGTACTGTCTTAGAACCAGTGACATAGATAATTTTGGTGCTATCCGGACTAAACTTGAGATTCGTGATTATAACTTCAGAATCCTTGTCTCTTATAATGGAAGGATAGGCTTCATCAGAGGAATAATTACCTATTCTTACCTCTTCACTATTACCACCGGTGGCATATGTTATAGCTACTATTTTTGCGTCTGGGCTTAAACATATACCGGTTGGTTGTCGATCCTCCATGTATATTTTATCATTTCGCGATCGAGACATGATTGAGGATTTGGTTTTCATGTTGAAATTCGTAAAGAGGCCGTTATCCGATACCATAAGAAGTTTTTCGTTATTTCCAGGACGAAATTGTGCAGCGATTATGTCTTCTTTTTTCACAAGGCAATGTTTCGTTATTATATCCATTACCTTACAAAAAGGAGGTATATCATGAAAAGGCGGTGTTATCACCACCATTTTTGTGTTGTCAGGGCTTAAGAATGCACTTTGGATCGGTTCCTGCATATCTATTCTTTGACGTCGGTAGTCAGGAGTATTAACGTACCAAAGGTTTACGAAGTTATCTCCTTGTGCCGTACTTACAAGAAATGAGCCATCCTCACTGAATCGTAAAGATTGAATAGCGCCCTTATGTACCTTACGACTATCCTTTATGGTGCCGTCCTGGTTCCAGATAATAATTTTACCCTCTGTTGAACCCGTAGCTATCAAAGAGTCTTCGGGACTAAAGGTGGCTGCACAAATTGGGCTGGAATGTCCCTTTAGAAGCATGTCCGGTTCGATAGTTGGAAAAAGATACTTACTCATAACACTACCAGTATTCCCACACGTTGCACTTGGTAAAGTACTGAGGACAATTACGGTAGCGATAAGTGTATGTTTGATGATTTTGGTTGCTTTGCTTGTTATTTGGTTTTTCATGGGCTTATTCCTTCAATTGTTCATTAATGTGTTTGATGTATTTATACTAAGGTTGCAGCCTATCATGCTTTATCAACTGCTTCAATTGCCAGCTCTTCTACTAGTTCTTTTACCCACTTTTCTACTGGTTTTTCTTCTGGCTCTTTCTCAACAAAAACTGATGGAGTCAATGTAGGGATTTCCCATATTTTTGCTGTTTTATCAGCTGAGGTAGTTACGACTTTGGTACCGGTCTTATCGAATCGAGCGCAAAATACTTGTTTATCATGTGCTTGTATCGTTGCAAGCAACTCTCCCGTGTGTCTACTCCAGATTTTTGCCGTATGATCAAATGATGCGGTGAGTACTTGGTGGCTATCCGGACTGAATTGAATTGAATGAATTCCCCCTGTATGACCTTCTAAGAAAATACATTCTCTTGTTTCAAGGTTTATTATGCTCGGCGTAGGGCTTCCTGAAGCTATTGCTATATAGTTTCTAAATGGATCCATATCTACACACGTAAGACGCCATTTATACCCTTCAAATTCAACCCCATCGAGATATTCATAGGTTTTAGCATCCCATATCCGCACGATGCCATCCCACGAAGATGTTATTAATTTTTGGCTATCAGAACTAAACGATACACAAGAAACGGTATCTTCATGTCCTTCTATTGTTTGTATGCACTCGCCATTACCCGTCTCCCAGATCCGTACTGTCCAATCATCCGAGCCGGTAATAACTTGAGATCCATTTGAACTAAATTGTGCAGAGCGCGCAATATTAGTATGTCCACTGAGCATAATGGTATCTGCCTCAAAATCAGTCATATCCCATATTATAGCTATACCTTTCCATGTGGCAGCAACAATGTTGTTTCCATTTGGGCTATAGTGTACATCAGTGAAGTGTGTTCCAGCACTTCTGAGTGTATCTATACATTCACCTGTATCACACTCCCATAGTCGTATTGTTCCATCTTCTGATGCGGTTACTATATGTTTGTTGTCAGGACTAAAATCAGCAGCTTGTACCCAGTCTCGATGTTCTTCGAAAATTTGCAGGGGTGTATCAATGATTACTTCTGCATGAAGTATTGTTAGAGTGCTTATGCCCAATGTAATTATCAGTGCAGCTAATAGATAATAGGAAGTATGAACTTTCATGTTTCTGTTCATGATTGTTTCTCTTGAAGGGTTGATCATAGATAGACTACATAAGTAATAATGTGCGTGTGTATAATATACTGCTTATTCATCCTGTGCAATTAAGAGTGTAGATTATGACTCTTCAGTTTCTGGTACTAAGCACAGTACTGCAATGCTTGGGTCTTGCTGCGTTACCAGGAGTATCTTGGTGTTATCTGTATTGAGCATAGGGCCAATGTGAGGTGACAGTGCACGGTCGATTTTAGATTCGATCATACCAGCTACTATATCCCAGACATATATTGTCTTTAAATCAGTTGCATAGATGACTTTGGTACTATCAGGACTAAATGTAAGATCAGTGATTTGTTCTTGAGCATCAGATGGGGTTTTAATACCGGGATATACTTGATTATAGGCGGCATCAACTATTTTAAATTCTCTATCATTGTTACTGAGGATCCAGTTCATACCTATTTTTGTGGCATCGGGACTTAGTTGAGACCCTATTGTTTGATAATCGAAGTGGTATTCATAACCTTGCCTACTGAGTCTTTCACCTGTTTCTAGGTTCAAGTATTGGCTTTCACCTGTCCTTGAAACAGTGACGAGGAAATTGTTTGATTCTGGAATGAATGCAGCGTCAGTTATGTCTCTTTTTTCCAAAAGGCAACTGCCTGATGCGAGATCGAGTACTCTTACTCCACAAATATCACCCTTTGTTATCAAAACAATTTTAGTATTATCAGGGCTTAGGAAAGCGCGATGTATAGTTCCTCGAACTTGTAAATATCGAGGTGCCTCGTCAATATTATTCATATCCCATATTCTTACTATGTTACGGAAATATTCTGCGCTTACTAGCATTGAGCTATCATCACTAAATTGTAATGATTCAATTGGATTCACATGCTCGAGAAACATCATGATAACTTGACCAGTTGGATTGAACTTCCCAATAAGCCGTTTCTTTATCTTACCGTTTGCATGCCGGATAATAATTTCACCATCTTTTGCACCCGTTGCAATGAGCGAGCCATCAGGGCTAAAGGCAGCGGCAGTAATATTAGCTTCATGTCCCTTTAGGAGAATATCTGATGTGCTGGTTGAAAACAAATACTTACTTATACCTCCGACAACATTTCCACATCGAGCACTCGGTGTAAAACTACATGCCATTACGGTAGCGAAAAGTGCCTGCTTAATGATTGTGGTTGCTTTGCTGTTCATGGTTAACCTTCGTGTATAGTTAGTATTATTTCAAATTAAATATTTTCTAATGTGAATTTACATAATATCAACGTATTTATAATGATGCAACTGGTGAGAGGGGTCTATGGATGTTTAGTTGCCTTTAGATTGCTTCCAGAACATTGGTGATTGTTTTAACTACCTCATCTATGGGGGTATCAATGAGAATGCCAGAGGCGTTTTTATGACCACCACCACCATAATAGGCAGCGATTTTATTTACGTCGGTCTTTTTGGAGCGCAGGGATACTTTTGTCTTGCCATCATCAGTCTCAGTGAAGAGGACGGTGACATCAACACCAGAGATTTCTGCAAGAAAGTTATTAAAGCCAATCGTTGCACCCAGCGTGAGGTTTAACTGTGCTAACTCCTCTTGACGAATAACTGACCAGGCAGCCTTCTCGTGCTTTGAAATACTAATATTTTCAAGCATATATCCCCAGAGCTTTATGATGTTGGGATCTTTGTGGGAAAGGAGCTCTGTTTTTAATTCGAAGAGGTTCGCACCCCGATCAACTAAGTCAGCACCGATACGAAGCGTGTTAGCAGTTGTATTTTGCGTGTGAAAAGCTTGACTATCACTTAAGATGCCAAAGAGAAGACACTCGGCGATATAGGTGGTAATTAACGTCTCATCATGCAAAGCAATGATGTTATATAACACCTCACAGGCACTTGAAGCTTTAAAATCAAGAATGTTTATCGTTGCTGGTATTGAGTTACTTATATGATGATCAATGTTGATTGATGTAATTTCTTTAAAACTATTCGGTGCATAGACACGATCCTCATTTGCCGTATCAAATATTATGATGAGATCAGGTGTTTCTTTATGACTGTTAATGAGTATGTTCTTTGGGCAACGTGGTACCTTAAATTCTGTTTCAGATGGATACACCGTTTCAACATATTTACCACTTTTTAAGAGTATTGTTTCCATCGCCGCACATGCCGATATGCCGTCACCATCGGGGCGAAAGTGGGTAAGTAGGGTGATTTTTTGCGCGTTGTCTATATGCTCCCATATTTTTGTGAGTACTTCGGAAGTATATATTTTATCGTCTAAATGAAGTGCCATAGATACGTTCCAATTTTTGTATAGAAAAGAGCCCTTCCCGTACCACACGTATAGTACCAGGCATGGTGCAGTCTAAAATAGTAGACGGCTTATTGTCTAGTGAAACTTTTGTTTTGGTATCAATAAATGCCGGCACACTATCAAGCAAATCTTTCGCAATATCGTGTGCATGAGTTGGTGGCTTTTCTCCTGCTTTATTGGCACTCGTGGAAAAGAGACCGAGAAAATCTACGAGTATTGCTTGTAGGCCATCGTGACGGGGGAAGCGTAGGGCGATAGTGCCTTGTGGGGACGTCAGGTATGAAGGTAAGTCTTTCTTTGCATTTAAGATAAAGGTAACTGGTCCTGGCCAGACTTGCGTAATAAGTGAAAAGAGCTCTGGCGTAAGCGTTTTCGTATCAATAAGTTTTTGTAATTGGCCGAGTGAGCCGATGAGTACTAAAAACGGTTTTGCCTCCCGATCACCCTTGAGGGCAGAGAGTCTTTTCAAACTTGCTTCCGAGAGTGGTGCAAGGAATCCATATACGGTATCCGTCGCCGCAATGACGATTTCTTCGCGATGAAGTAAGGCCGATACCCGCATCCAATCTTCACGATTTTCCCAATAAAGTGATGATTTTTCCATTTTTTTAGCCATTTTGTCTATTTTTCCCCTTCTGTTAGACTACATTATGTATTGTTTGTATTTCCTGTCTACTGTTTATGCATGCAATGCTCATACACATAGGTTACGTAAATTATTTTAAACTGTAGATAACTAATTTTCGGACCTGTTGATTTTTAAGACAAATGGTATAATATTGAAATGTGTTCAGAACAAGGCGATTGTGCAATACATCATGAATTACATCAATGCAGTCGCCATAGATTTCACTTCTCAATCAATAGAAGTAACACAGCGACATAGCATCATGTCCTGGGGGATGACCGAATAGTTAAATTGTTTGGCGTTTTTAATATCGTAAAAGTAAATGGTCACTGACCCGAAGAAGGAGATCAGGCTATGGCGTCTGTTATAAAGCAAACGACATCATCACCAAAAAGAGTTCTTGGCGAGCTACGGAGTTATAACGAAGTAGTTGAATTTCTTGATGGACTGAAGAAACATGAATACAGTGAAACTTCATTTAAGAGAATGCAAACACTCGATAAACTCTGTGATAGTGCATCTACCAAAGTTGATACTATATTAGTGGGTGGGGCAAATGGTAAAAGTTCTACCATTAACTTTGCAGCAAAACTTCTCGCAAAAGAAGGTTTCAAAGTTGGCGCTGTCTATTCTTCTCACTTCCTTAACTACACTGAGCGCGTCTCTATTGATGGTGCTCCTATTCCAACTAAGCAATTTGCTGATACGGTAAATGAAGTGATCAATACCGCAACAGTAAACAAAATTAAACCTACTTCATTTGAACTGGTTATGCTTGCATCACTTCTTCACTTTCAAAAAGAAAAAGTTGATGTGGTATTATTAGAAGTCGGTATAGGTGGCCTTTACGATGCTACTAATATTTGTCGACCAAAGATTTGTGCCCTCACTCGTGTCGCACAAGATCATAACGACATCTTAACTGACGATCTTGATAAAGTGATGTACGAAATGATTGGCATTGCAAAAAAGAATTCCTGGTTTATCTCTGCTGAACAAAGTAAAATTCGGTTGCAAAAGATGAAACTGTTGGTAGACGAGCGTGGTGCACAATGGGCAATGCCTATTCGCAAACTTGCCGCACTTCCATACATCTTTGAACAACTTTATGGTCGATCTGCTTCACTTGCTGAAAGAATAGCGCAAATTTATGTGGAAGATGTAAAACAGAAATTCTCTCCATTCTTGCGCGGTAACCTCCTGGCAACACAACGTGGTCAGCGTGGTCGTCCAACCTTGGAAGCAAAACGACAAGCAGAACTCAATCCGATTAAAACATTAAAAGCTTTCTGGAGCGATGAATTTAGTCTCTTACGTGGACGATTCGAACTGCTTGATAAAGAAAAACCAACCATACTGCTCGATAATGCTCACAACCTTGATGCACTTACGAACTTATTCTTAGGGATACGGTTGCTTCATTATCAACGCCCCCTTAAAGGATTAAGCATTATTATGGGTATCGCTAAGTTCCATAATGTCGATGAGATTATGAAGCTTGTTCGCTATCTCTTTAAGAAAGTAAGTGGCGAAGTATACTTTGTGCCGCTTGCTACACCACATCATACCCCAGAAGAGCTCGTGGTAATTGCTAAGGAGCTAAACGTTAAAGCAAAGGCATGCCGTTCCTTTACCGAAGCATTCGAGACAGTGAAGAAAACAGTTGATGAGCGAGAAGGCCTTGTTGCTATCACCGGTTGCCCATCACTGATTACTGAATACTGGAAGCTTAAAGGTCTGAAGAAGTTTGCATAACTTCTTAACCCAATAAATAAAAAAGGCTGTAGAAATACAGCCTTTTTTTATATCTTGATTCTTGTTTTTATATCTAGAAGGTTGTTTCTTTTTTCTTGAGCATTTCTGCTTTGCTTTGCATGACAATGAGATCTTGTTCAAGCGTTTTGAGGAATGCCAACATTTCTTCTGAAAATTCTGGTCGCTTAAGCGTAAGTGCAATATTTGCCTTTAGCCAACCCATTGGGGTGCCAATGTCATAATGCGTACCTTGCATCTTATAGGCAAATACTTTTTCTCCTGAAAAAATTAATTGAGATATAGCATCAGTGAGTTGAATTTCTCCACCAGCGCCTGTTGATGTTTCCTCTAAGGCACCAAATATATGGTGTGAGAGGACATAGCGACCAATGATTGCTAAATTTGATGGTGCTTCAGTAGGGCTTGGTTTTTCTACTAAACTCTTGATCTGAAACAAGTTCGGTGAAAACTGTTTTTTTATACTCACAATGCCATATCGAGATACTTCATGTATCGGTACTTCTCGCACGGCGATGACACTTCCTTTTTCTTGCGCTGCTACCTTGATGAGTTGTGAAATGCCGGGTGTCGGACCACTGATGATATCGTCTGGAAGTAATACTGCTATTGGTTCTTTACCTACCGCATGTCGCGCTGTCCATACCGCATGGCCAAGACCTAAAGGCTCAATTTGCCGGGTATAGATAAAGTCAGCAAGTTTCATGAGCTTTGGCAGGTTGCCGAGAATTGATTCTTTTCCCCGTTGCGCCAATATCTGTTCTAAATCAAAGTTTATATCAAAATGATCTTCGATCGCTCTTTTATGACGACTGGTAACCATGATGAAATTTTTGATGCCCGATCGAATGCCTTCTTCAACTATGTATTGAATGGCTGGCTTGTCGACTAACGTTAACATTTCCTTGGGAACTGCCTTAGTGGCAGGCAAAAAACGAGTGCCGAGCCCCGCTGCGGGAATAATTGCTTTTCTAACATCCATGGTATGTCCTTTCGGAGCCTTACTACTTTAAAATTGCGATAAAAATTTCATTCTGCCGGCATGGAATAATCTAATATCATTTATGCCATACTTAATCATTGCAAGCCGTGTTAAACCAAACCCAAAGGCAAACCCTGAATATTCATCCGGGTCGATTGATGCTGCCTTTAATACATTGGGGTGGATAAGCCCACCGGGGAAAATTTCTATCCAGCGACTTTTTTTACACACGGAGCACCCATTGGTACAGAATGGACATTGCATATCAATTTCCATACCGGGCTCAACGAACGGAAAGAAGCCAGGCCGTATGCGAATATTAATCTCATCTTTTTTGAAGAATGCCTTGAGGAAGCTCTTGGCAGTGGCAAATAGATGAGAAAGGGTGACATTCTTTGCGACTAAAAATCCTTCACACTGCATAAACATATAATCATGAGAGGCATCAGTTGCTTCATGGCGATAACACCTGCCAGGTACTATGGCAGCAATGGGCAGCGGTTTTGTCGTCATGGCATGAATCTGTACGGGAGAAGTGTGGGTGCGCATGAGCATGCCACTTTGTTTGAGCCAGAATGTGTCATACATATCCCGTGCAGGATGTGTCGGTGGAATGTTAAGGGCTGTAAAATTAAAGTGTTCAGTTTCGGCTTCAGGGCCATCTAAGACTTCATAACCCATAGACATAAAGATATCTTCTATTTCTTCAATTATCTGGCTATACGGGTGCGTATGACCTTTTAATACGCCTGTTTTATATGCTGAGACATCAAAGTGTTCTTTTTTACTTTCCTGTGCCTTTAGGTCTTTTGCGAAGAGACTATCGAGCGCCATCTTCATCTTGGCTTCAACGTCTTGTTTGAGCTTATTGAGCTGTGGGCCGAAGGTTCGCTTATCTTCTACCGAGAGGTTTTTAAGCTCTGAGAGCAGTAATGTGACCTCGCCTTTTTTTCCTAAGAACTTGATACGGACCACTTCAAGCTCTTTTGGCGATGTAGCTTTATTGATTGCTTGGGCAAAAGAGGCTTGTATAGCCTTGATTTTCTCGCTCAATCCTTGCATACTATCCTTAATTGGAGTTTATCGTTGTAGGTACTCACCGGCACAATGTGTGATCCTGTTCATTTCTTTCTTCCCATAGGGCAAATTAAGGAGTGATATTAGCATTTTTATAGGATTTTGCCACTTTTGTGACCTCTGCGTATTGCCACCCGTTATTGCTCCGCAGAAAGCCTACATGTAGGGCATTTTATTGACATCATTGCATGGGCATGTAGCATAATGCTCTTGTGCCGGGATAGCTCAGGTGGTAGAGCAACAGACTGAAAATCTGTGTGTCGGCGGTTCAAGTCCGCCTCCCGGCACCATCTTATCGGGTTTTACACGCATTTATACTCGAAATGCATGATTTGAAGAATGTTTCGAATCTGGTACAATAGAAGGAAGGCAGCTTGTGAGAGCTGATATTTCAAAGAATATGCTGCCCGCGAAATCACTGTAAATGCACGCACTATGCGGCATATCAGCTAAAGAAGGATAATTTTATGGCCGTTGTTATACGTCTTAGTCGGCTTGGAAGGACTAATCGCCCATTTTGGCGCGTTGTCGCTCTTGATTCACGCAAGAAGCGTGATGGAGCATTTTTGGATAATCTGGGAACCTATGATCCGTTGAAGCACAAAATTATTGCGCTTCATCAAGACAAATTTGAAAAGTGGGTTGCTCAGGGTGCTCAAATTAGCCCGTCCGTTAAAAAGCTTTTAAAGATGCATAAAAAGGCCCTTAAGGCATAACTATGTATAAACCATTAGTACAATTTCTCGTCGACAAACTCGTCGACAATCCAGAGAGTGTTGATATTCAAGAAGAAGGCGGCGATGAAACAACCATCGTAAAGCTTCGTGTTGCTGCTGACGATCTCGGTAAAGTGATCGGTAAGTCAGGTAAAACAGCACGAGCAATTCGCATGATTGTCAGCGCTGCTGCTATGAAAGATGGCAAACGGGCCAATTTTGAGATAGAAAAATAACAGACGGCAAGGACTAGCCGGTGCATATCTCCATTCTAACCGTTTTTCCCGAACTTTATGACTCATTCTTGAGTACGAGCCTTATAGCTCGCGCCCAAGAAAAAGGCATAGTTACGTTTAATCTCATCAAATTTAGCGATATTGTCGCGCCTAAAGAACGTATCGACGAGCCTACCTGCGGGCCAGGAACCGGTATGGTCATTAAGCCATCCGTGGTGAAAGATGCTATTACCCAGTGCGAAAAGGAATTCGGGCTGGGATATAAAATATTTTTCTCCCCTCATGGCATCCCTCTTAATCAAGACATATTAGCTCACCTCGCTGAGCAGATTTTTCATGAGGACAATAGGTCAGAACCTACAGAAAAAGAGTCTGAGGCTCATTCTCATATCATTCTCGTGTGTGCTCGTTACGAGGGTATGGATGCCCGGGTAGAAGAGCATTATGCAGATGCCATTATCTCCATTGGTGATTATGTACTCATGGGTGGTGATATACC
>SDBT01012643.1_pt1 | contig 13562 bp, 14 predicted proteins | sample 2277101 | NCBI WGS metagenome assembly SDBT01 (sample SAMN10404973, study PRJNA504765) | marine sediment metagenome | isolation source: marine sediment core GS10_PC15, 103 cmbsf | place: Arctic Ocean: Southern Knipovich Ridge | collected 2010
GTGAGAGCAGGATCCGGTCCCACGAAATACCAGATTATGAAGGTAGTGATGGCAATGCCAATTACTATCGGCACAAAGTAGCTGGCGATGACATCAGCTAGGCGTTGAATAGGAGCCTTGCTTCCCTGGGCTTCCTCCACCAGTCGGGTAATGTGAGCCAGGGTGGTATCCTTACCTACCTTGGTCGCCTCAAACTTGAAGCTACCTGTCTTATTAATGGTGGCGCCGATAACCTCGTCATCTACCTTTTTCTCCGCCGGGATACTCTCCCCGGTAATCATAGACTCATCAATGCTGGAGTAACCCTGGCGAATAATGCCATCCACAGGTACTCGTTCGCCCGGCCGCACCAGGATGAGGTCACCGACCTGAACATCTTCGACGGGGATTTCCCTTTCCTGACCGTCACGGATAACCAGAGCCGTCTTCGGTTGCATACCAATGAGCTTCTTTATCGCTTCCGAGGTCTGCCCTCTAGCTCTAGCCTCCAGAAAACGACCGAGGAGAATCAAGGTAATTATCATCGCTGAGGTATCAAAGTACAGATGGGGTTCCAGTCCGCCAGCAGTGAAATAACCGGGGAAGAGAACCGCTACCATGCTGTAGAAGTAAGCTGCTGAGGTGCCCACGGCAATCAGGGTATTCATATCGGCGGTTCTGTGCCTTAACGCTCCCCAGGCCCCCCGGTAGAATCGCCACCCTGCCCAGAACAGCACTGGTGTAGCCAGAACCCATAGAAGATACGACTTCCCGATGAAAGAGGGGGCCCACATTAGAGCCATGATTGCGCCGGCGAGAATAGCGGCCAGGATAAATCTGTTTCTTACGGTTCGAATCTCTCGCTGGGCAGCAGTGGTGACATCTTCCAAGGTCTCGGCTTCCGAACCCAGTTCATAGCCAGCTTCTTTTACTGCTCGCTTGAGGTCAGCTATCCTGGTTCCCTCAATGAACTCTACAGTGGCTTTCTCCGAAGCCAGGTTGACACTGGCTGAAATTACCCCGGGTACACTCAAGAGAGCCTGCTCTACCCGAGCAACACAGGAAGCACAGGTCATCCCGCTTACCGGGAAGATAGACTTCTTAGTCGCTGTCCCATAGCCCAACTGAGAGATGGTATTCTTAATCTTAGCCAGGCCTACCTTGGAGGGGTCATACTCTACGGAAGCTTTCTCTGAGGCAAAATTAACGCTAGCTCGCTCCACTCCGGGAGTCTCAGCCAGACCCTTCTCGATGGTAGCGGCACAGGTAGTGCAGGTCATCCCGGTAATATGAATATGAGCCTTTTCCGATTTCTTGGAGTTTGATTTCTCAGCCATTATCTCTTTCTCCGGCCGTGACCGATTCTTTTACTCTTTTTGTCCATTCATATTATATTAATAATGGCACATTATATGACCTATGTCATACATTTGAACAAGCTGAGATGGTATACTTCATATGTAATAGCGTATGTCTATAGCAGTCTAATAGCCAAGAAAATAAGGGGACTAGCGAAAGAGCCAACTGAAGTGAAATTTACGAAATGACTTTAACAGCGTGGTATTTTAGCTAAAGATTGGTTTTTATAAGTAAGCTGTAATGCTGCGTGATAGAATAGTGGTAGAATATAGGATTAGCTCAGGGTTATTAGGGAGGTCAGGTTTGAAGGTAAGGGTAGATAGATAATATAGCTAGGGAGGTGCTGATATGAGAAAGGTCTATTTAGATAATGCCTCCACTACTCCTCTTCGCCCTGAGGTCCGGCAGGCCATGATGCCATTCCTGGATGAGATTTTTGGCAACCCCTCCTCGCTTCATGACTGGGGCGACGCTGCCCGGCAAGCAGTAGAGGTTGCTCAAGCCCAGGTGGCTCAGCTTATCGGGGCTGATGCGGAAGAAATAATATTCACCGGTAGTGGCACTGAAAGCAACAATTTCGCTATTAAGGGACTGGCGCTGGCTCAACAAGCTAAGGGTAAGCATGTAATAGTTTCAGCCATTGAGCATTTCTCGGTACTTCACTCAGCAAAAACCCTGGAGAAACGGGGCTTTGAGCTGACTCTGATTCCGGTGGATAAGTATGGTGTAGTTGATCCAGAGGATATTCGGAAAAACTTGAGGAAAGACACCGTACTGGTATCAGTGATGCATGCCAATGGCGAGGTGGGCACCATAGAGCCAATCGAGCAGATTGCTAAAATAACCAGGGAAAGTAATGTGGTCTTCCATACTGATGCTGTGGCTACTGCCGGAACCATACCGGTTAACGTAAGAGAGCTGGGGGTAGACGCCTTGAGCCTGGCGGGAAACCAGTTCTATGGTCCGAAGGGAGTAGGTGCGCTCTGGGTGCGGAAAGGGTTACGCATTATACCTCTTCTCGATGGTGGTGTGCAGGAGGGAGGGCGGCGTGCCGGCACGGAGAATGTCCCCGCCATTGTCGGTCTGGGCAAGGCTGCTGAACTAGCTACCGCTAATATAGCGGCTCGCATAGAGCGTCTCACTCCACTCCGTGACCGCTTGCTGGCGGGATTGCCAAGTAAGATTGACCACGTGGTGGTTACCGGTCACCCCCAGAACCGTCTTCCTGGAAACGCCAGCTTTTGTGTGGAGTTTATCGAAGGCGAGTCCATGCTTATGTTATTAAATAGCAAAGGGGTCGCTGTCTCCAGTGGCTCAGCTTGCACCTCAAGGGCTCTTAAAGCGTCACATGTGCTCATCGCTATGGGGATACCTCACGAGCTGGCTCAGGGCTCCCTCCTCTTCAGTTTTGGTATAGATAATATCCCTGAAGATATAGATTATGTCCTGGAGGTGATGCCTGATATTGTAGATAGGCTGCGGCAAATGTCGCCTCTTTACGCCAAATTCATTAAAGGAGGTAAATAGTATGCCAGTTTACGGTGAAAAGGTAATGGAACACTTCATGAATCCCCGCAACGTGGGGGAGATTGAGAATCCTGATGGCGTTGGTGAGGAAGGTAACCCTGTATGCGGGGACATGATGACCTTCTACATAAAGGTCAAAGACGACCGTCTGGAGGATGTTAAGTTCAAGACCTTCGGTTGCGGGGCAGCAATTGCTGTTTCCAGCATGGTTAGTGAAATGGCTAAGGGCAAGACACTGGAGGAGGCGATGAAAATTACCCCCCGCTCAGTAGCCGATGAACTTGAGGGGTTACCCAAAAACAAGTTGCATTGCTCTAATCTGGGTGCTCAAGCCCTGAACAAGGCTATTCAAGATTACCTTAGCAAGAAGAAAAAAGGAGGAGGGAAGGAGTGATGGAAGAGCAAAAAGAAAAGAGGGAACACCTTTCCTGTCCCTACTGTGATGAGGAGATGATGGCGGCCGACTTTCCCTACTGCCGGGCTTGCGGCATAACTATGTTCTACTGCCCCAAGTGCCGAAAGCCTTTCCCCCGGAAGAATAAGGTCTGCCCCCATTGTGGGGCCAAGCTCCGGGACTGAGGTACCCCAAGTTTTAATAGCAGAAAGGGGAAATTCACTGTTGCAGGAGGTTTGGACCATGGCAGATTCTGGATCGACAAACCAAGCCCATCAAATCTTGGATTGCATAGGTCTTTACTGTCCAGCACCAATTCTGAAGACCAGGCAGCAAATAGATAAACTTGCAATTGGCGAAATTTTGGAGGTATGGGCAGACGACCCAGCTGCCGAGGAGGATCTCAAGGCTTGGGCCAAGTGGTCAGGGCAAAAAATACTTAAAATAGAGAAGACCGACGAGGGTATGAAATTTCTTATACTAAAAGAAAAACAGGGGGTCAATGATGGCTAACAGAAAGAAAATTCTCTATGCTCAAACAAGTGGCGTTGACACACCAGAGCGTCTTTACTCACCTTTCGTCCTGGGCATGACCGCCAAGGCGATGGACATAGATGCTACCATCTATTTCCTGGGCTCGGGAATAACGGTAGTAAAGAAGGGCGAGGCAGAGAAGGTCAAAGTAGGCAATTTTCCCACCTTGAAGGAGATAATGGACCAGGCAGCGGCAGCCGGGGTCGAATTCCTGGTCTGTGAACAGAGCACCCAGTTGCTCAACATGGACCGGGGAGACTTCATAGAAGAAGCTAAGGTTGTGGGAGCTGCCACACTGAATGACCTGGTTCTCGATGCCGACGCTACTATGTGGTTCTAAGTAAAGTCAGGCAGACGCCTGCTTGGTTATTGCTATTCTCTCTTTGCCGTCTTCCGCCCAACGTTCAACACTCTGGGGACCATGAATGCCGTAAGGGACCAGCCCGAAATCCGTCTTACTCCTCTATCTGCTATTATTTAGACATACCAAGATGTGGAGTCACTAAAGCCGATTGCTTCTCTTCCCTCAAATGCCTTCTCAAAGAACTCGGTGAGGTTCTCTAAAGTAGCCTTTCTCGGATTGTACTGAGACATCGAATACATTTCTTCAGCTCGCCCCAGAATATACTTTGAAATTGCGGGGATATCCTCCTTTGGTATATTGTAATCTCTCAAGCTTGTCGGCAGACCAACGTCTTCCAAAAGATCAAATGTGGCTGTAACGGCCTTTTGGGCGGCTTCCTTAGTACTCAAACCGATCACATCCTCTCCCATCGCCTCAGCTATTTCAGCTAACTTCCTTTTGGCATAAGCATCCGGCATATTAAACCAGTATACGAATGGAAGCAATACACCACATGCCTCACCATGTGGAATATCATATCTTGCAGATATTCCCTCAGAAGCACAATGCCCCAGTGTTGCTGGACCGGCTACCCAAGGATAGCTTATAACCATCCCACCTATGGATGATGCTAAAGCCATGTTCCATCTCGCCTCTATGTTGCTTCCCTGATGGTACGCTGTCCTCAGATTCTGCGATACCAATTCTACCGCCTTGAGAGCTATAGCATCAGAGAAGTGGTTTGCCTGTAAAGACAAAACGGCTTCAGCAGTATGGCTCATAGCATCCATGCCGCTTCCGGCAGTTATTCTGGGGGGTAACCCTATCATTAAGCTTGGGTCTATTACGGCAGCATCAGCCATAGTTGGACCCCCGGTAATCCATGTTTTTATCGACCCCATTCCCATACTCTGTTCCGGCACTACCACTACAGCCGTATTGGAACATTCACTACCAGTTCCCGCGGTCGTAGGAATTAGGAGTTTTGGCTTTGAGCCTATCAGAGGTTTATCGTTAGGGCAGACATACTCCTCTAACTCACCTGGTGTCTCTGCCATAACAGCAACCATTTTTGCCTTGTCCATCGCTGCCCCACCGCCGATACCAACGACAAGCCCGTAATCCTTTTTTCTGACGTCATCAATAATCTTTTTTACTTCTGATATTTCTGGCTCTCTTGCCTTTGATGCGAAAACGTCAACTTTAAAACCTGCACCCTCCAAGGATTCCTTTGCACTATCGACTAGACCGATTTTACTTAGCTCTTCATCAGTTATGATTATGGCGTTTGTGTTTTTAGCAATCTCCTTGGCTAAATCCCCTGTTTTATTTACTGCTCCAACACCAAAAATCACCCTTGGAGTGTGTCTATATTCATCAATCCTGCTTAACCAATGGTTCTCAAATACTTTGTCAAGTAGTGTCATTTAGAAAACCCCCCCTTAACACCTTAAATTCGTCTCACTCCCCTCTGTCTTAGCTTAGGGCTTAAGAATAACAATAATGGCCTAACATCCCTCAATCCAACTTCCTTTCTCGAGCCACAATGATTTTATCCAACTCCTTCATCTCATCATCTGAGATTAACGGGGGGACATCCTCTTCAATTAGCTGGTGAGCCTTCTCCCCCAACCTCTGATTTATCGTCTTACCTCCCTCTGATTTTAGCAACTGAAAATGTTTCCTGTTCAGTACCCAAGGATACCAACCCTCTTGCTTGAAGAATTGTGTGGTATGCTCCTCGGACAGGAAGTTACCCTCGGGACCAACCTTCTCGATGACGTCTAGAGCCAGGGTGTCCTCATTCACCTCAATTCCATTCACAAAGTGACTGACAGCAGAGATAATCTCATCACCCAGGAGTAATGATTCCAGACCAACAATTAGTCCCGAATTCATATAACCCACGTCATGGCAAAGGTTGAGTCCCGCCAGAGCATTTACTAGAGCGGACCACATCATCTCCATGCCACACTGAGCATCAACCTCTGCAGAATCACTAACACAAGCAAATCCAAAGGTCGGTATGTTGTAAAACCTACTTATCTGCCCTAGGGCTGCCTGGGACTTCATGAGAACAGGCCCGCCGTAGCAACAAAGCGTTGTGCGCATATCCATCATGCTGACAAAGGGACCCCAAATAAAAGGAGCTCCCGGATTCTTAAGCTGGTGCAATACTAGAGCGGCTAACGTCTCAGCACTACCTTGAGCAATCCCACCAGCCAAGCTCATTGGGCCGGTAGCACCTAGTTGAACCATGGGTGGAAACACTATGGGAATCTTATATTCTGCACAAACCAAGAGCACGTCTGTCGTGTGCTTGTCAAATGCCAAAGGAGAAACAGGCTCTCCGTACACAATAAGTGAAGGTGCTTTCCTTAAATTCTCATAGCCCCCAGCGAATACCGCAGCCATATCGATCAAGGCTTTCATATTCTCGGCACTGGCAGCGGTGGTAAAGAATGGCTTGTCACAGTAGGTAATTCCCACCTTGTAGTGATATAAATCCTGCAGCTCTGGCCGGACATCAGAAGCAAGGCCTGAATTTGAAGTAAAGTCAATGTTTTCACACTTCTGAACAACCTTACTCATATTCTCGATGTCTTTAAGCACCGTCTGACGAATCTCATGAGTGTAGGGGTCAATGTGGTAGGGCACATCTGTGCCACAACCATAATTAACCACATTCCTTTCTAAGAGTACCCTCCCTTTTCCATGCCTGCCTGATATAAGGCTTCTTGAAGGAGCGGTCACGAGTGCCTGCTCAACCATCACGGGAGGAATCCAAACTCTATCACCATTAACACAGGCACCACCATCCCCAAGAATCTTCAGGGCTGCCTCGTTGTTGCATTTCATCCCTATCCGCTCCAGAATCTCCAAACTGGCAGAATGGATAGCATAAATTTGCTCTTCTGAGAGGATTTCCAGGTAAGGCGCTCTACCATATTTGTGATTAACCTTTATCATTTCTTGCAACTCCTATATAAGTAAGATCTAACCTAGTCGGTAATTACTAGTTATTGAACTCATGCAACCAGTTTCCTCACCATTTCGGCAGCCACACCGGCGTCCGGTGCATATCCATCTGCCCCAATTGACTCAGCGAATTCTTCATTCACTGGTGCGCCACCAACCACTACCTTTACCTTTTCACGTAACCCCTTCTCTTTCAGCAAATCAATTACCTTCTTCATATTTGTCATCGTTGTTGTCAGCATAGCGGACATGCCCAAAACATCAGGTCTATGATCTTCTACGGCCTGAACAAATACCTCGGGCCGAAGATCAACACCAAGGTCGATGACATTAAATCCATTTCCCTCGATGAGAGTACCAACTATTTTTTTCCCGATGTCATGAATATCTCCTTCAACCGTTCCCATGACAACTTTCCGCTGTAAGCTCTGCCCTGACTGGGCTAGTAGCGGCCTAACAATTTCAAGGCCTTTATGCATAGCTTTAGCTGACATCAAAACCTCAGGCAGGAACATGTCTCCAGCCCTGAAACGCTCGCCTACCGTAATCATACCGGCGATCAATCCCTTTTCCAGGACATGACTTGCTTCCAGTCCCTCGCTTAATGCGTTTTTAACCTCGCTTTCAACTGCTCCGACATTTCCTACCTCGACAGCTTCGACTAGACTACTGAATAAAACCACTCCGTCTAACCTCCTTTCGTTTTTGCTATCCTGCTATTATCTCGACTTATTGTGCATTCCCCGTCAAGTTTACATCAAACCCTTCTGCACATAAAAGCTCCTCGCCTCCTTAAGAACCTCATCTATTGCTTTGCTCTCTTCAAGGGTTAGTGGCTTTGGTTTGTGTGTAGCTAGTATCTCTTCCACCTTTGCTTTGGCCAATGCCAAGGCATCTTTCTTACCACCCTTTATCCACTCCGGGTAACACTCCCTATCTGCCACCTTAGGCCTGAATTGCTCTTTTTTCCACCACTTCCTGGTGTGCTCTGTAGTTAGATATGACCCAGGGATTGGTCCAACTTTATTTATCAGGTCTATACCTAGAGTCTCATCCGTGACCTGTATACCTTCTATCAGGCGTCCTATCCAGCCCGTTATGTCATTGTCCAGTACAGCCATGACAGGACTATGTGTCAGTTCCATAGATACAGCGCCCTGAAATTCCTGAATGTGAGCTCCTGCTGCGGCGTTAATGAGAGTTGCCATACCCCTCTCATATCCATTTTGAAAGTCTATTTTCTTTGAGTTAGAGTAGCCTGGCACATTCCCTGTGGGTATCCCATATTTTCGCCAGATCTGGTGGAATGCTACATCAAACAACCGACTCTCTACAGCACCAAAGACAGGGTACCCACTTCTCATATCTAACGGGTGCACGAAGCTCCAAGCCGTCACTCCTGTTCCCGGCTTGATAAGCTGCATCAGCACGATCGATGCCATTATATCAGCATTATAAGACACCAAGGACCCTGCGATGGTAACTGGTCCAGTTCCACCAAACATCGTGCCACCAAGCACACACATAGAGAACCCAGCCTCCGCACATGAAAAAGCTGAATCGCAGATATCTCCATAAATCGTTAAGGGTGGCACGGGGTACATTGTGTGGTGCAAATCCATTCCAACCGCCTTCGCCATCTTTATTGCAAACTTCTCGGAGTCGTTGCCGTAGCCAAACACCTCTGCCTTGGTTGAATTCCTTATGCCGCTAGCCAGACCCTCAAGCGTGATCATACACGGCGGGATGTCTACCATATCCATATAAAATTCCCAACCCATAAGCAAATGCAGGCTGTCTATTGCATCTGCAACTATCATAGACTCATCGTGTTCCTGCAGCGTTGCCCGTCTAGATTCCCACGTGTCTAAATCCAGGTAATCCATTCCTGCTCCCTGGGAATAGTACATGCGGTTCCCACCAACCATTAAATCGTCCTTGGGATCCCTCGCCCTTATCTTAAAGACGCTTGGACACCTGCGCAGACAATCTTCAGCTAGATAGCTTGGTATCCTAACCCGTTTTTCCTTAGTATCAACCTTGCAACCATGGTCGGCAAATAGCTCCAGCGCCTTATCATGTTCTACTCTCACTCCTGTCGTCTCAAGGACATTCAGAGTTCCGCTATGAATCGCTTGGACTTGCTCTTCGGTCAGTATCTCTAATGGTCTGATGTTTCGAATAAATCCCTTTAACATCTACTATCCTCCATTATTTCTTACTTACCAATTTACGTGCTAGCTTCGCTGCCCCAGGTGCCGTCGTCTCAAAGCCATCCGCCCCAATTTCATCGGCAAACTCCTGTGTTATGGCACCTCCGCCTACCATAATCTTCACTTTGTCTCTCAAGCCTGCCTCCTTCAAAATGCTGATTACCTTTCTCTGTTCCGGTGCTGTTGTAGTTAAAAGTGACGACATAGCTAAGATATCAGGTTGCTTAGTAGTTACCTCTTCTACGAATTTCTCAGCAGGAATATCAATACCAATGTCATATACGACAAAACCATCGGCAGTGAGCAGCGACCCCACCATAGCCTTACCGATACTATGAATATCGCCATAAACCGTCCCGAGAACGACAGTACCAGCGCTTTCTCTCTCCACCCCGCGCCTTTGAAGCTCCTCTTCAAATATTGGTGTAGCCCCCGCTATTGCGTCCGCCGCACCGACCAAATCAGGCAGCCACAGTTCCTCTCTAGCATAGCCATCACCAACCTGTCTGATTGCATCAGTCAGTGCAGCCAATCCCTCGATGGGTGACACTCCTTCCTCAACCGCCTTCTTGGCTAGGCTGGCAGCTTTTTCACGGTCATACTCCAGGACCGCCATTTTTAGTTGTTCAATTGTTCCAGTACTCAATGTTCCCTCCCTTTGCATCTTATTTATGACAGGTACTATCGCCATTTACTGGCTTCATTTCTTAATAGGGGCTTAACTAGCCAAGTATTAAATTAGGCAACCATAGGGCTAGTTAGGGAAATGCAATTACTACACCTAAACAAACTACCTGAATTCCAACAAAGGGTAAAACCGACCTGTAAATATCCGCCAGCGTTGTCCCTGAATCTTTGGGTACAATCCCCTTCATTATAAACAAGTTATCCGAAATTTTCCATTTCAGTTCACAATTGAGATATCCTAACCCTTATTGCTCTTATCGCCAGTAATATCTGGGGCACATTGTTGTCAATATTCCTGCAGCGATGCTATGTAATCTTTTGCACAATGTCAGTCACCCAACTATTCATCTAAGAACGCAATGCATCCAATGCCGTGCGTGCTTCAGGAGCAACCTCAAAAAAACCTTTTAGCTTATCGCAGGCATACATGTCACAGGCAGCGCAGTTGGCTACATCTTTTTCTATACAGCATTTCCGAAGCCCACAAATGTCTGAGCAATAGAAGAATTTTCTGCCATCGGAGCGACAGCCGTCACAATTAATATGCTCCGGCTTGATGTCGGCATCATACCGGACTGACCACTGCTTTGCTACCTCAGATCGCTTGCTATCATCGTCTGATTGCGTGGCAAGGAAACCCTCGCACTCTGAACAATCCAACCCACAACATGCAATCATTTCCGCCCTCCTTTTGTAACACTATTTTCCTATAATGCGAGAGACTGTTTAATGTAATATTCGGTCTTTTTATTATTAATTACTTTTTCGTACCGGTTGCCTTATTACGGTCTTCATTTTGTCTGGTGCTGATCTCTGCGGATCAGTCAAGTATATCTCGTGGTGCTTTCCTCTTAATTCATACCCATTTTCCTTAATGAAGTTGTGAAGTCTCTCAACAGTAGGGCCTTCAGCAGAATATGAACCAAGGTGCATTATTTGAGCTGCCAGTCCCTCGTGGAACCTTTCAAATCTCATCTCAGGGAGAGCACGAAGACTTCTCCTCTTTCTTACCTGGTCGATAGCTTTGTTAAACAGGTCTTCTATCACATACTTTGGCTGCATAATCATTGATGTCCATTTCCATATATCTTTATTCTCTGCACTGAATTGACTCATATCATCAGCCCACCAAAGGCCTTCGAGGGGCATGACACCATAATCTATCGCTGCTTCCCCCTTTTTTATCATGAACTTAAGAGCATAAGAAATGGCATACAGCGCTTCTACTGCATCTTTGTATTCCTGTGCTGTATTTGGGTTACCGACACCATCCACCATCAGAAATTTCATTTCAGAAACATCAACAACAGCAACTTCTTTTGAAGACGGATTGTATAGGTGCTTGAGGTCTTTCTTGAGATCAATTTTTGCCATGGTGGCTCACCCTCCTTTTTGCTTCATAATACTAGACTACTCTTCCAGTATCAGTAACGTAATGAGTTCCGAGTGGATCCAACGTTCTCCAGCTTGTCAGATTCTACCATTATTTGAATGTATGCACATTTCGCTAGAAAGTTCAACATTCTAGAACCCAGTAGGTATACAAGAGTAGAATAGCTACAGACCCTGAGTATCATGATGGTAGGAGTATTGGAATGAACCCCTGAGACTGGACATTTTAGGTTAGGAATATCAGGAAGGTCTGGCAGGGTCAGAGTAAAATCGAGAGGAGAAAGGACCTTGCTATGAGGAATCAAAGACATTTCAGCTTACAATTGATGTCTAATTCGTATCTCATTATGAAGTGGTACAATTACTGGGGACAGGCCAATTGAACCTTCTCCTCGTTGATGTGCGAGACGATATATGAGAATTTGGAGAAGGTCAAGACAAACGTTGAGTAAAATATGATATATTCAAGTATTGACAGCATGACGATTGGTCTTGGAGGTTAAGACATGAAGCCGACCCCGATTGAACTTAATGAAGACATATTGCAAACAACCGGGAATACTCCTCTCGTTAGGATAAACAGGTTAAACCCGAATAGGAACGCTACGATATATGCCAAGCTCGAAGGATTCAATCCTACAGGAAGCATCAAAGACAGGATTGCGTTAAGTATGATCCAACAGGCTGAGGCGGAGGGCAAACTAACCAAAGGAAAAACAATCATTGAGCCAACATCAGGAAACACAGGGGTAGCTTTAGTGATGATTGGAGCGGTGAAAGGATATGAAGTTGAAATAGTCATGAGTGACGCCGTCTCCGTTGAGAGACGGCAAATGATCGGGGCATTCGGCGGAAAGGTGACCTTGACAGAAGGTAAACTCGGCACAGACGGAGCCATCATGAGAGCGAGAGAATTGGTCAGAGAATATCCTGAGAAGTATTTTATGCCGGACCAGTTTTCAAATGAATACAACAAGCTTGCACATTATAGGATGACAGGAGAAGAGATCTGGAAGCAGACTAATGGCAAGATAGATTACTTTGTTTCATCCATCGGAACCTCGGGCACAATTATGGGTGTGGGAAAGGCCCTGAAGGAGCACAACCCACGAATCAAGATGGTTTGTGCACATCCAGTAAAGGGACATTATATCCAGGGACTCAAGAATATGGAAGAAGCAATCGTCCCCTCAATATATGAACCTTCACAGATTGACATCACAATCATGGTCGAGACAGAAGTTGCCTATGAGATGACCAGACAAATCGTCAGAAATGAGGGAATCTTCGTTGGGATGAGCAGCGGTGCTGCCATGTATGCCACCGTTGAAATCGCCAAGAAAATAGAATCGGGCACAATAGTGGTTATCTTTCCGGACCGGGGAGAGAAATACTTAAGCACAGAATTGTTCAAGGAATAGAAGATAAGAAGTGTTTCAGCAGCTCCCCCAGTCGATTCCCGAGGGTTGGGAAGTCAACTCTCATAGTATTGCAGTTTCACGTGATACTGTCATCGTTACAGTGCTATTGAGACGGGAGGTAGCCAAGTAGAAAACCAAAAGGGGGTAAGAAATGACACACGACATGACGAAGCTAAACAACCATTGCAAAGAAGCCATATCTGCCGGAGCAACTCACGCACTCATTACTAACCCTGGCCTTGTTGTGACTGCGCCTTGGGTGCAATGGAAATGCCGATTTGGTTGTGAAGACTACGGGAAATGGTATTGTTGTTCCCCAAATGCCCCAACGTGGGAACAAACACGGCAGGTCTTGGATACTTATAATAGTCTAATCCTATTACACTTCCAGTATCGATTCCAATCGCACACGTGGCCTCCTGAAGGAGAGGATTACCAAAAATACAAAAAGCACGCTGACTACGTCATAAGTCTGGAAAGAGAACTTTTTCTGGATGGTTTCTATCGTGCTTTCACACTTTCACACGACCCCTGCCACAGATGTGAGAATTGCGCACCAATGGAAGGTCAACCTTGCACTCTCCCCAAGAAAACAAGACCATCAGTAGAGAGTGTTGGTATTGACGTATACCAGACTGCCCGAAACCACAATCTACCCATACACGTGATAAAGAATGAGGCAGAAGTATGTAATTTCTATGCATTAGTGCTTGTAGATTAGCAAAATCATTAAG
>SDBT01012644.1_pt1 | contig 13562 bp, 13 predicted proteins | sample 2277101 | NCBI WGS metagenome assembly SDBT01 (sample SAMN10404973, study PRJNA504765) | marine sediment metagenome | isolation source: marine sediment core GS10_PC15, 103 cmbsf | place: Arctic Ocean: Southern Knipovich Ridge | collected 2010
ACCTGTTCCGGCGTGTACCTTGAACTCTTCATGAAATAACCCTCCTCTTAATGTGTGATTATCCCATAAAAGTCTCACTCGGGGTGGTACGGTTTTCGGGGAGCAGGTCAATAGTTTAGCTTCGGGAGCCGGTGGCGTCGTCGACGGCCAGGAGCAAGGTCAGCCAGGGGCCATCTTCTCCCAACCATCGGCGTGGCTGCTGCTAAATTGCTACTGCATGCCGTTGTTTGCCCAGGCTTTGATCAGATGATGAGCGATGGCGATAGGCCCCGGGACGATCAAAACCTCACTTGCTCCTTCCAGCGCTAGTAGAACCTCATCCCGCTGAAACCAATGGACGTCGGTCATCTCTTCATCATCGATGGAAATCTCCGTGGTAGCCGCATCTGCATGACAACCAATCATGAGAGAAGAAGGGAAAGGCCAGGGCTGGGAGGAGTGATAACGAATGTTCCTGACTCTGATGCCCGCCTCTTCCATTACTTCCCTGGCTACGGCTTCCTCTATTGATTCTCCTTGGTCAACAAACCCAGCCAAGGCCGAAAACCTATTGGTGCGTGAGAGTCGGCCACGAGATTGACCGAGAAGGCATCGGTCTTTGTCAGACACTAATGTGATCACCACAGGATCTGTACGTGGATAATGCTCAGCATTGCACTTTGAGCATTGCCGCAATTGGCCACCGCGCTTTACGAACGTCTTTTGCCCGCATATCGAACAGAACCCATTTTGGCTGTGCCAGTGAACCTGGGCTCGTGCCTGAGCAACTATTCCAAGGTCTTCGTCACCGAGGAACTCAGTGACTCTCCTGGCATCGACAAACCTGTAGTTGCCACCATCGCACAGTTCTTGAACCGCGTACTCGTGACCGGAGGCATCAACTACGAAGAAGGCCGATTGGTCTCGTAGTCCGAGGAGGAATACCCTGTCGACGTTCCCAAGTCGCCGCAAGTCATCCACGCCTATCCAACCCAAGCCGGCTTGCAAGCCTTGTGACACCGACACGTTCAAGTCTTTAAAGGGGAGAAACTTGCTGCTACGATCGTTGATCATACTGGCAATCCATTTTTCGTCGCGCCGTTCCTGGTTGCCTCTATCCAGCGGATTACGAGAGTAGATGTGCTCAGCATTCATCAGCTTACTTCCCTCCTCAGGTTCTTTTGATCCTGAGCTTATGATACACCTTGGCGCACAAAAGGTTCCAGAATCTGGGGGTGCTCATCAACAGGGAGCACAAAATCAGCATGGCTATGAATATCAACAAAACCAGGAGCAACCACAAACCCGCTGGCATCAATCACTTCTGGCGCTGAACCATCATCTATATCACCCATCTTTTTTATTTTTTTATCCTTAATGGCTACGTCCCCATAAAACCAGGGGTTACCAGTGCCATCCATAATTTGTCCATTTTTTATTAGTAAATCAAAAATGTGCTGCCTCCATCTCACTTATTGTTGTGTGCAAGGTCGATTCGTCGAAAAACGACTGAAGTACTACACCCCCAGTGCCCATCAAAGCGACAGGCTAGGGGAAATGGAAGACTGGCGCTGTTTTCACAGACCTTGTCCGTCTTGGTGCCAGGATACACCTTATCCTTTCTCAGCTTTCACGCTTTTGATAATCCCCTGAAACTCATCCTCGTTAAGCGTTCGCCTGAGGTCGTGTGCCTGTAGCTTAACCCGTTTTAGAACCTCCAGAGAGTCATCCTTGTCGAGTTCGATACCTAGTTTCTCTGACCACAAGACAATATTATCCAGCCCGCTTTTCTTTCCCATCAATATCTGGGGGGCTCTATGACCTACGAAATTGGGGAGGACAGGGAACAACTCTGTTGGGTGTTGCTCGAAGACATTTTTGTACCAGCTGGTGACAATTCCAGACTCGATGTCATAAGCCATATCCCCTATAAAAGGTCGGTTAGCTGGTATACTGGTACCGGAAAGCTCCCTCACCAATAGGGAAAGTTCGTTGAGCTTATCGTACTTGAGGCCCACATCTATACCGTACAAGGTCAAAAGTGCCAGCGCTGTCTCTTCCATAGGAGCATTGCCAGTCCGTTCACCAATTCCAGTAACTGTGGAGTGTATTACTTCGGCACCAGCCAGTACCGCCATTATCGTGTTGGCTACAGCCAGACCAAAGTCAGCGTGGAAATGGATTTCCAGTGGCTTATCTATTCTTTCCTTGACTCTCTTGGTAAAGTAGCTGGCACCATGTGGCGAGAGCACTCCGAAGGTGTCAACCAGGGTAAAAGCGTCCATATGACCCTCTTTAGCCACCCTTTCTATAAGGTTGAGGAACCAGTCCATCTTGGCTCGGGTGGCGTCAATGGTAAAGAAGACTGTATACAGCCCCATTTCCTTGGCAGCAGTGGTCGCCTTGATGGAGAGGTCTATAGCCTTTTCCAACGGCCATTTATACGCGTATTCAATCAGGTGCTCACTGGAAGGAATCTCGATGATGACGCCATCTACACCACAATCGGCGGCTCTTTTTACGTCATCCACCACGCAACGGCAAAAACAGAATATTTCCGGACCCAGGTTACGTTTTACTATCTCCTTTATAGCTGCCTCGTCCGCTGGCGATACCACAGGCATGCCAGCCTCAATGCGGTGAACTCCTATCTCAGCCAGCTTCTCGGCAATGCGTATTTTGTCGTCCTTAGTGAAGGTGATACCAGCCTGCTGTTCACCATCACGCAACGTTACATCATGGATTTTAACCTGTTTCGGTGGTTGAAAATCCTTGGTTACCTCTGGTAGATAATTCCAGGGGCTGACAAACCAATGCTCTGATTTCCACGGCTCCTTCTTGATTGTCATTAACTGTGAGGCCTCCTTCTGCGATATTTTCAATTTTCAATATAGAAAGCATAGCTTCTATGGTTATACCTTTCTACAAACCTTGATTCTCCTACTCTTCTATTTTTTGCCACCTCTCTTCTCTAACACTGTTTAGCATTCCTTGGAGAATCAACTCCATATAATGACCAGTCTCAAAGTTGGCGAAGTCTGGCTCCAGATTTTGGAGGTATTTTCTCTCCCTAATGTACGTATATATTGAATCAAAAAGTCCTCTGAAGCTCTCCGAAAACCCGTCCTGTCCCCAAGGGGGAGGAGCTGTGATCTTCTGTGCTTCAGGATACAACAAATCAAAACCTTTATACAGCACCCCACTCGGTTTCTCCTTGAACCCTATCCAAATCTCGTTTATTTTCTGAAGATTCCAGGCCACGCATGCTTTTGTACCAATTATCTCAAGGAACACATCAGTTTTATGCCCTGGTGCAGCCTCCGAAAGCGTTACTGCTCCCTTTATTCCGTTTCCGAATCTTAGCAGTAAGTTGACATGGTCTTCTAATTGACCACCTTTCTCTCTAACAAAATCCTGACCATCAAAGGTGATTCCTTGCTTAGTAGAATCCAGATATCCAAAATCAGCAAATATCTCCTTCACCTTCAAGCCTGAGATAAACTGTAGTAAATCAAGAAGGTGGCCCCCATAGACTGACATGGTTTTACTTAATCCCACGGTCTCAGGACTTATGCGCCAATGGTCAGGATCAATGCCAAATATGCCCATCATAAAATCCCCAAGTGCGTAACCTCTTATGAGAGTCAGTTTTCCAAGGTCACCTTTTCTAACCATCTCTCTCATATGAAAAATAAGGGGTAGAAAGCGATGGTCATAGCAAACTGCATGGGCTAGTTTCTTCTCTTTGGCGAGGGAGAGCATCTTAGCAGCTTGAGCCGCATTCACTCCCAAGGGTTTATCACAAACCACATGTTTTCCAGCCTCAAGAGCATGCATTACCTGCTCATAATGCAAGTGGTTCGGAGTGGCAATATGAACCACCTCTATTTCCTTATCGTTTATCAACTCTCGATAGTCGGTATAAACTTTCGGAATAGCATATTTCTCTGCATAAGATGTCGCCAACTCTCGATCCCGTCTGCAGATTGCGGCTACTTCTATTCCCCCAATCCTACGTAAAGCCTCTAAATGAGTCTCACCTATTCCTCCGGCTCCTATAATGCCAACTTTTACTAGATTAATCCCAGTCATTTGCAGACCTCCTTTTTTAATTAAGTCGCTGCACCTAGCAAACTACCAGGAGAGCTTTTCTGCGGCACATATCACTACAGTAACAAGTATTGACCTTTTATCTCTTCATTGTCTTTAAGGTCTGCCATCTGACCTTGCCAGACGACCTGTCCTTTCTCTAGAATGTACACCCTAGAGCATGTCTCTACACAAAACTGCAAGTTTTGTTCAGCGAGCAAGATAGTCTCTCCTTCATCCCTCAGTTTGATGATCTGATTCCGCAATTCTCTAACGACTAAAGGTGCCAGCCCTTCTGATGGTTCGTCCAGCAGAAGAAGGTCAGGGTTGCCCATGAGGGTTCGCGCAACAGCAAGCATCTGCTGTTCTCCCCCGCTTAAGTAACCTCCCTTTCTGTTTTGAATTTGCTCGAGTGCCGGGAAAAGAGCAAAGACTTTTCCAAAGTCCCAGCCATCCTCCTTGGGGTTTTTGCGGCCAACATCGAGATTTTCCCATACGGTAAGGTCTGGAAATATCTCCCGGTCTCCGGGAACTAGGCCGATGCCCATTTGAGCTATTTCATAGGGACGTTTCCCTGTGATGTTTTTCCCTTGCCATATTATCTGTCCGGACTTCGGGGGGGTGAGTCCCATAATGGAGCGAAAAGTTGTTGTTTTGCCGACACCGTTACGCCCGATAAGAGCGACGACCTCCCCTTTATCTAATTCGAGACCTACTCCAAAAAGCACGTCGCTGAGACCATAATATGCAGTATAGATGTTTTTTACTTCCAGTATCATACGGTTTCACCTAAATAAGATTTTTGCACCTCCGGGTCTTTTCTGACTTGCTCGGGCATACCGTCGGCGATGACCTGCCCTTGATGAAGAACAACAATGTGCTCAGATATTGAAAAGACAACGTGCATATCGTGTTCTACAACCAGCAAGGTGGTTCCCCTCTCCCTAGCGATATTTACGATAAGGTCCATAGTATGTCTGGTATCCGAAGCAGACAAGCCACTCGTTGGTTCATCAAGCATCAGTAATTTCGGCTCAAAGGCCAGGGCTATACCCAGCTCTAATTGCTTTTGGTGGCCATAAGATAAAGAGCCGCTTGTCTCATCCCTTACTTCGCTTAAACCGACTTCACCAAGGATACGCTCAGTCTCATCTTCAAAAAGCCTCTCCCTACTCGCGAAGATGCTTAGCGCCTTCTTTTTGTAAGAAATGACCGCTGCCTGGACATTTTCGAAAGCGGTTAGCATTGAAAAAATGTTAAGGCATTGAAAAGAGCGTCCAATACCAAGCCTTGCAATATTATAGGGTCGGAGGTGGGTAATTCTTCGATCCTTAAAATAGATTTCGCCTTCATCTGAGCGAAGGTGGCCAGTGATCAAATTAAACAGTGTTGTCTTCCCGGCACCGTTGGTGCCGATGACAGAGCAAATTTCACCTTCTTTGATCACCATGCTTACTTGAGATACAGCTTTGAAACCATCAAAGGACTTTGAAACCTTTTCTACCCTAAGCATACTCTATAACCTTCTTTTCTCAGATTGAGGGAGGAAACGGCGCTTGATTTTAGTGTAGATTTGGGTCAGAATTCCAGTTACTCCCGTCGGGAGGAAAAGTATTACTCCGGCTATGGTTATTCCCAAGAATAGGGGCCAGTATTCGGCACGGGCCTTGATAATATCGTTTAGATAAAGCAGTATTATGGCGCCTATTGAGGGACCCCAGAAGCTGTACATCCCTCCCAAAACAACCATCATTATAACTTCTATCGATCTTGTCACCAAAATAATATCTGGGAAAACAGAGCGATTTAAAAGGACAAACAATACTCCGGCAAAACCAGCGAAAAAGCCGGCTATAGTAAAATCAATTAACTGGTATAATTTCACATTCACTCCAATAAATTCAGCCCTATTAGGGTTTTCACGGGTAGTATTAAGTATAAGACCGAAAGGTGAATGTGTAATCTTGTACATGGCGAAAACCAGTACGGCAACGACTATCAAGGTAAAATAGTAGGTGTTATTCAGAGAAGAAAGAAAACTTGGTGGTGCAATACCTACTATTCCACTATCTCCTCCCGTTACTGGGGTCCACTTAAAGCAAATAGCCCAGACAATCTGGGCAAAAGCCAAGGTCAGGAAGGTAAAATACATTTTAGTCAATCTGATACAGAAGTAGCCAAAAATTGCTGCCGCAACAGCGGCAAATACCGGGCCGGCGAAAAAACTGAGCAAAAAAGGCAGGGCATAGCTCTTGGTGAGAATAGCGAACGTATAAGCTCCGATTGCATAATAGGCTACATGACCGAAGGAAAAGAGTCCGGCATACCCTACCAATAGGTTGAGGCTGGTGGCAAACAAAATCATAAATAGAATTTGCGCGTTCAGATATATTGCGTACTTTGCGCCAGAAACGGGAATCAAAGCAAATATTACAAAGAGCACAATGCCAAAGAGCACTTCTTTGCGAAGAAATGTTACCCGCTTATTTTTCATCTCTTTTATCTCTAAGCAAACTTGGGCGGCTTATTCGATAGACCCCACGGCCTAACTATTAGAACTATTGCCATTAAGATGAATATAAAAGACTCGGCCAGTCTAGGAAGCAGAAGGATACCAAAAACTTTAACTTCCCCAATGAGCAGGCAGGCCAAAAAAGTGCCCCCAAAACTTCCCAGACCGCCAACCACGACTGCCACAAATGCCGGCAGAACTACAGGAACATCCATTCCAGGAGCAATGCTAGCAGTTGGGGACGCCAGTGCGCCTCCCAAACCAGCCAGGAATGCCCCGAACGCAAATATAACCGTAAAAACTCTTTCGATATTAATGCCCAGAGTGGCTACCATATCACGGTTGATAGAAGCCGCCCGTATGATGCGGCCCATTCGCGTCCTCTGTTCGGCCAAATGCAATAAGTAAGCTACGATGGGCCCAAAGATAATGATGAAAATATGGTATTTAGGAAAGCTTATGGCTCCCATTTCAAGAACGCCACTCAATAGGACAGGGTAAGCCACTCCTTTGGGTAAAACGCCAAAGGCCATCTTAATAAGGTCGCTGAAGATCAGGACGAAGGAGAAGGTAAAAAGAAGCTGCAATTCTGGTCGGCCGTACAATCGGCTTATAAGGAATTTTTGCATCAGGAACCCTATTACAGCTAGGCTGATGGAAGCGGAAATAACGGCAGGCCAGAAGCCTATCCCCACAGAGACAGCCAGGTACCATACCAAATAGGCTCCTATCATATAAAAGGAGCCGTGAGCAAAATTGACAATCCCCATGACTCCCAGAATCAATGACAAGCCGCTGGCGATGAGAAATAGGAACATCGCCAGACTTAGCCCAGCTATAAATTGTGTGAAGAAGAAACTCAAGCTTAAATCAGTCATGGATGAGCAGGCCTCCTTCGAGGATTGGCAGGTCGCAAGGGTACCATTGCGACCTGCCAATTATTTTGATAACCGATGATACGTCTCACTTCATTTCTGTGCCGCTTTAGCCAAGCTTTCGGTACCCCGTGCATTACCTCGGTCAATGTTATTTGATCACTTCCTCAAAGGGGACATACCTAATTTGGTCTAGGATCACAAAGGGGTAATCAGGTGTCCTCTTGGTGAAGCCCCAGACCATACCGCGTCGCAACTGGTGATCCTTACCCATGGTTAGCGGTCCTATCGGTGTATCAATGGTCAGACCCTCCAATGCTTCAATGACTTTCAGGGTATCCGTTGTCCCTGCCTTTTCGATAGCCGCCGCAAGTAATTTAATGCCTATATATCCCTGAATGGAGTTGCCTTGAGGATATAGTTCACCGGTGAAGTTTCGCAGTGCTTCAATATAAGCCTTGTGCTCAGGCGTGTCAGGCCAGTAGAGCACATCCATGGCGTCGGCCAGGACGCCCTCAGGATAATCTTCTCCAAGGGCTATAGCGAACTCTGGCGACCCGTTTTCGCCTACAGTGGCAATGAACTTCACCTTGTCAAACAATCCGAAGGCGGCAGCTTGCTTCATAACGCTAATGAAATCACCACCCCATTGCACCACGAAAAGAACATCAGGTTCGCTTTCCATGATTTTTGTTATGTAAGGGGTAAAGTCAGTTTCGAAGAGTGGTGGCCACGCTTGTTCAATCTGCATGTCAGGTCTCAGCTGGGTTAACCAATTAACGAAAGACTCAACCTGCATCTGTCCATACTCATAATCAGGGGCTATGGTATAGACGGACTTCCACTCCTTATGTTCCGCAATATACTTAGCTGGATAGCCAGCTTCGTATATGGTGTTGGTAGATGGCTGGAAAATATAAGGATGGAAGTTTTCCGGAGCAAGCAGCCTATGTGTCTTTGCCACGTAGGGAAATACAATTGTTTTCAGTTCTTTGCCTACCTGGGAGACAGACATATTTTCGGCATCAGTAAACGGGCCTTGAATAAATTGAGCCCCCTCCCTGAGAATAAGCTCTCGCGTCATTCGGACTGCCTCTTCCGGCCGCCCCCCGGTATCACGAGATATCAAGACTAACTCTTTCCCAAGGACGCCGCCTTTCTCGTTTATTTCTTCAACTGCCAGGCGGGCACCATCCTGAATAGGTCTTCCGGCGACAGCCCCGGCACCGGAGAGAAGTCCGAGATGCCCGATTTTGATAGTTTCCTTCTCGGCTGGTTTCGGCTGACAAGCAGCAAACGTTACCACCAGGATTACTGCCACCAGAAGCGCCAAAAGCTTCTTTGAATTAAACATCTAACTTACCTCCTCAAAATTATTTTGGTAAAACACCCCCCACCTAACTCTCGCTTATTCTGCTAGCTTCATTCCTGTGTCATGCTTGCAGAATTCCAAATACCTCATCTTTATCTGAGTTAAACCCTTTCATTTATACCACTCGTACCACCCCCTTGGCTAAAATGGCATCCTACTTTTTTAGAATCCCATCCGCTATATTCCGATAGCTCATGTCTCTATCGTTTTTTGTATATGGCCTCGTATTCTCTATGTCCAGCCTTCGACCAATCAAAGTAGGTTTTACTGCGGTCATATCCAACCTTTTCCAGAGTCCATTCACAGCTCTCATCACCCTGGCATAGCTGCCGGTTATGCTTGGCTATGACTTGACCACGCAAGCCCGCTTTCTCTACATAAGAAAGTAACTGAGCTTCATTACACGGGATCATAGCTAAATCGCACTGTTTATTCATCTGGAGGGGTGGAAAAATCCTGAACTTGAGCTCAGTGTAAGCACATCGGGGATCACGTATGATAGCCTTCTCCTCAGTACAGTACACTATCGCCACCGGGTTCCCAAAATCTTCCAGGCAGACCTTAAATATCTGGGCTATCTCCGGAATGCCTACTTTCTTTAGGCCCAGTTGTTTCACCAGGACGTCGTACACCTCTTCATGCCACCTTGCCCAGATTTTACACCATAGCTGAATGCCATAGTGGGTACCAGAGAGTGAGGATACGTTCCGATATGGCTCTCCAAGAGCCGCCGGCAGCTCTTCGACTATGTAAACGCCTTCCATCATAAAGGTCTCGAGTAAAATATGCATGCCGTATTCATAGCTAAGTTCCGGGTTCTGTTTCATGCGCTCTTTGAAGTCGGCTGTTGCTTTTTGGTTTGCGCCACAGGGATTCTCTGCCAGGTATTTCTTCATATAATTATAGATGACGTCGCCGGTGATTTTTTCCTTGATACCAAGTATCCGGGCTAATTCAGCCAGATGGTCTTCTGGATAGCGTGCCCAGATCTTATTATGAATTTCAGCACCAGCCCCTGTCCCCTCCCATACCTGAGGTATCTCACGGACATATTGCCCCCGACGCATCAACCAGTCCAGTGTGCTCCCGAAAGCAACATCCGGAGTGTGCCTTTCCGGCGCATACTGCGCCAGATAACGATGGGAATCAACCACGGGGGAATCTTTTACAATAGCATCAATTTCTTCTTTGGTTCTAAGCTTTGCCATTTAAGAGTCGCCTCCTTTTCCTTCCTAAGTCTGTCTAAAAATCTTTCTGCAGATGCTAATTAACACCCGCCAGTTACGAATTTACCTTATCCGTTACCGACCGAAAGCCATCACCCCTTTCAGCTACTTTCCATAAACCTGCTGGAGTTGATTTTACATCTCAGCCCCGGTAAAACTTAACTGCACCCCCTTATCCCAATATACAATCTTGACCTTGCTGGTTCATACCTATCGTGAAACAACAGCGATTGCTTCTATCTCAATCAGCCAATCTTGGTGAACAAGCTTGCTAACTTCCACCAGTGTACTTGCCGGCAAGTTATCCTTAAAGAAGCGCCTGCGAACTTCAGCAACGGCATTCCGGTGCTCCATGTTTCTTAAGAACACTGTTACCTTGATAACGTCAGCCAGGGAAGCCCCGGCTGTCTCTAACACACGTTGCAGGTTCCTCAGCACCTGCTCGGCTTGGAGAACTATGTCCCCCTTACCAACCGTGTTTCCTTCAGCGTCCAAAGCTACTTGCCCTGAGGCGAAGATAATTTCAGCATCGCTTAACCTTACTCGAGTTGCATAAGAATATGGGCCAGATGGCTCGGCAACTTTATCGCAAGTAATAATATTTCTCTCCATTTACTTATAGCCCCCTTCCAGTTAGACTGTTGAAACTGCTTGATCTTAGCTTCTTTATTTCTTGGTGACCTTAAGCTTATAGACATCTATGGCCGTTTTACCTAACACTTGCTCGAATTGCTTATCGGTCAAATCGAGTGCTCGATATTTTGCCAGCTCAGCAGCTCTATTATTCGGCAGATCAGCACCCATCATAATCCGGTGAGCCCCAAGGTCATTCACCCACCATTGTATTTCAGCACCAAGTGACCATGATGTCTCCAGATATACGTTTGGGCAAGCCTTAGCTGCGCCGTATGCATCAAGTGATGTGATCACCCATCCAGCGTGAATCATGACTATGAGAAGGTCCGGGTACTCCATCGCCCGTGGAATGCAGGCAGAAGCCGAAGCAAATGGAATACCTGTTCCAGTGTGTACATTGATGGGCACACCAAATTTATTTGCCGCTTCAAAGACCCAACCCCCTATCTCACTGACCGGGCTAACAGCATGGCCGATAGTGTGTAGTTTTACTCCTACAAAGCCCAGGTCCTTAATGCATCGTTCTACCTCGGCGAAGTATTTATCCTTTCCCAGGAAGCGTGGATTAACACTGGCGATGCCGAATATCCTGCCGGGGTACTTTTTAGCTAACTCAGCTATCTCATTGTGAACAGCAATTGCATCTGGCGCACCGGGATAAGGTTGCAAAATGGCAACGTCAATGCCATTTCCGTCCATCGTGCGGATAACTTCATCCTCAGGGGCGCATATATCGAAAACTGTACAGGGCCCAAGGTGTGAATGCGAATCTACTACTAGCATTAGCATTACCTCCTCAAATTTCTTAATAAAAACCGAATTCAACTCAGATTAAAAGTGCACCTCAACTCCGCCAGAGTACTGCGCGCGCTTGTTATCGTAAAACCCAGCAGCGGCACTACCGCTGTTTCCTTTCCGGCTTTCCCAGTCGGTTAACTTCTCTATTTATTACTTACCTCGTTCCTACACCCCCTGGAGTTCCTAAGAAGCTAACAGTAAGAGTCTGGCTTCGCCTTTCTGCCACTACTAGACAATTTTATCCCCCAGCAAAGCTATGTAGGTTACGGGTAAATAACAAAGGGTAGTGGAAATCTCGATTTGCCAGTTTCCATCATATCAGACGAGAAATAAAAAGTCTGTCAGGATAAGACTGATTATGCTGTAGGACTTTGTCCGACTGCCATGTGAGTATTTATCCTATGGAAGACTTAGTTGGTGGGTTGGCTAAAAGGCGGAAGTTGGGACTTGTCGGTCGTCTTAATTCAATAGCTGGTTTTCTATGGTATAACGGATTAGTTCTGCGTTATTCTTCATTTGCATTTTTAGTAGAATACGGGATCGGTAGGTGCTGACGGTTTTTGCACTCAGTAACAGCTCCTCAGCTATCTCCTTTACCGTCTTCCCCAAGGCAATCATACACATCACCTGATACTCACGATCAGATAAAGCCTGATGAGGTGGTTTTTCAGTCTCAGTCTCCAGATCAAAGGCTAATTTTTCAGCGAGGAAAGAACTGACATATTTTCCGCCAAGTGCTACTTTTCGTATAGCCGCTACCAATTCGTCTGATGCGCTTTCTTTAGTCAAATACCCAGCAGCACCTGCCTTTAAGGTTCGCACTGCATACTGTTCTTCAGGATGTATGCTTAATATCAGGACGGGAATTGCGATTTTGTAATTTTTCAATTCCTTCAATACATCCAGCCCGCTTTTGCCGGGCATAGTAATATCCAGTAAGACCACATCGTAATCATTTTTCAATACTTTGTCCAGCACCTCACGTCCGTTACTTGCTTCACCAGCTACGACAATATCGTGAGTGTCGGCAACAATCTGCTTCAGCCCCTGACGAACAATTACATGGTCATCGGCAATGAGTATTTTTATCATCGAGCTTCTTCTTTCCTATCAAGCGGTATAGCAACTGTTACTGTCGTCCCTTTACCTTGGACACCAATGATTTTAGCCTCGCCTCCCTGAGAGTAGGCACGCTCTCGGATTCCTATTAACCCAAGTGACTTAGGATCGATAATCTGCTCTTCTTTAATCCCTATACCATTATCCCTGATTTGAAGCGCTAGCCTGCCAGCTTTCTCTCGTAAGATTATTTCGACTCTCGTTGCCCTGGAATGGCGAGCGACATTGGTCAGCGTTTCCTGAAAGATGCGGAAAATCGTTGTGGCATGCTCTCCATCAACAACGATATGCTTAAACCCCGGGCTAAGTTTACACTTGATTCCCGTCCGATTTGTAAACTCATCCGCCTGCCACTCAATTGCTGCAATAAGACCAAGGTCATCCAATACTCCCGGTCTCAATTCCGTAGAAATTTTCTTTACCGTTCGGATAGTCGTGTCAACGAGTTCTGACATTGCGTTTACCTTTTCAAGTAGTAGTTCTTTATCTCTGGGCAATCTTTTGCTCAACCAGGAGAGGTCCATTTTCAAGGCCGTCAGTAACTGCCCCAATTCGTCATGGATCTCATGCGCCATGCGTGTTCTTTCCTCTTCCCTCACTGAATGCAGATGTGTGGAAAGGTTTCGCAACTGTTGGCGTGACTCTATTATTTCCTTGTCCACCTTTTTGTGTTCGGTGATATCACGGAATATTCCTAATTTTGAAATGTCGCCACTAGCGTTTCTCAGGGGTGTAGTAACCAAGTCATAAGTCCTCTGACTTTTTTTATAAAACCATTCCCAGCGCATGGTTTTTCCGGCGAAAACAGCCTCGTTTGAGCACCATGGACAGGGATTTTCTCGGTTGTGAAAATATTGGTAGCACTTGTCTTGGCCTACCTTGAGTGGGCCAAATATTGTCTCAAATGCAGGATTTGCATATTCGATATCGTACTGCTGATTAATGATGTAAACACC
>SDBT01012645.1_pt1 | contig 13561 bp, 16 predicted proteins | sample 2277101 | NCBI WGS metagenome assembly SDBT01 (sample SAMN10404973, study PRJNA504765) | marine sediment metagenome | isolation source: marine sediment core GS10_PC15, 103 cmbsf | place: Arctic Ocean: Southern Knipovich Ridge | collected 2010
AGATCGTATAGCCTATGTGTTTGTAGATAGCCTGCAGCCCCAGTATGCTGCTTTTTTAGGAACGGTGGCACAAGGATTTTTACCGATTGCCGGAATGGCGTGCCTTTATGTTGAAATCTCTCCGGGAATCGAAATAAACAGGATTACCGATATTGCCTTAAAATCAACAAATGTGACACCGGGCATGCAAATTGTTGAACGGCTTTATGGTATGCTGGAGATTCATTCGAATTCCCAGGCAGATGTCCGCCAAGCAGGCAGTGCAATTTTAAATGCCCTGGATTTAAAAGAAAATGACCGCTGGAAGCCCAAAATTCACTCAAAGCAGGTGATAAGAAGGATCGATGATCATCAGACTCAATTGATCAACAGGATGCGACATGGTAATATGATCATCCCGGGTCAAACTCTGTTTGTAATGGAAACTCAACCGGCGGCCTATGCTGCACTAGCGGCAAACGAGGCGGAAAAAGCAGCAGAGATCAATATCCTTGAGGTGAGAGCTTACGGTAGTTTTGGCCGGGTTTACCTCGGCGGTGAAGAGCGGGATATTGAGGTCGGCTGGCAGGCAGCAGTGAAGGTTATTGAAGAAGTAACAGGGAAAGAACAAACTGATAAGTAAATTTCAAACTCAGTCGATTGCTGCACAAATAAGGCGTGAGATAATAATAAATAGTGTGCTAATGTAAAGATCAAAAATCATTTTGTAAAATGACATATTAAAAATCAAAAGGTGTTGCAACAGCATAAAAAAAGTAAACATGAAAAAGGATTACAGAATTGTGAGTTCAAAGAATATGAGTATTAGATAAACAATCAAACAATAAAAAATCACCCAATTTTAAATTTTAATATGTAATTTTGATTTTTAATTTTTGATTTTTTATTTTCGAGATATAAACATATAAACTAAAGTTAAGAAAAAAGTATGTTTAAGAAATATAATTAATAATTTGATTTAAATAAAGAATCGGAGGAAAAGATGGCAGAAGCTCTTGGAATGATTGAAACCCGTAGTTTTCCGGCTTGCGTTGAAGCCGCTGATGCTATGGTAAAGGCAGCAAAAGTAGACTTTGTATGTTATGAAAAAACCGGAGGCGGATATGTTTCGGCACTTGTTCGAGGCGATGTTGCTGCAGTAAAAGCCGCATGTGACGCAGGCAGAGCAGGCGCAGCCAGAGTGGGAGAAATTGTTTCGGTACACATTATTGCCCGTCCACATCCAAATGTAGATGCAGTGATGCCCTTAGGTCGTGGTGAAAAAGGAAAGGCCGATATGAAGCAGATGCCTAAATAGGTGGAGGAATCATGATTCTGGCAAAAGTTGTTGGCACAGTAGTTTCTACCCGAAAAGAAGAAAGTATGGAAGGCCTCAAATTTCTGGTAGTGCAGCAGGTGGAATTGGATGGTAAAAAAACTACCGGATTTGTTATCGCAGCAGATGCGGTGGGAGCCGGTGTCGGAGAAATGGTTCTATATGCAACCGGCAGTTCGGCAAGACAAACTATCGCAACCGATAAGAGACCCTGTGATGCCGTAGTTATGGCTATAGTGGATAATTGGGAAATAGAGGGCAAAATTTTATATAAAAAAGGCAGGGACGACTAAATTCAGGAGAAAAACAGTGTCTCCGTTAACTAACCAACAAGTTGATCAAATTGCAGGCAAGCTGCTTGATATAATTCAAATTCCGGCTTCCGGTGAATCACCGGGTCAAGCCGACGGTTATTTGTCGACTGATCCCCAAAAACCCGGAGGTCCTGTTTTTGCCGACCTGAATTCAGCCGTTAGCGCCGCACAACAAGCTTTTTACCGCCTGAGTCGAATGACGCTAAAAAAACGAGTTGAGATCATTGCCGGCATCCGTAAAAAAATGTTAAAAAATGCTGAGGAATTAGCACAACAAGCCCATAAGGAGACCGGATTAGGCAGGATAGAAAATAAAATTTTAAAAAATCGCCTGGTTACCGAAAAAACTCCCGGAACCGAATTTTTAAAACCGGGTGTCTTTTCCGGAGATCGCGGCCTGACATTGTTAGAGTCGGCCCCATATGGAGTGATCGGGGCGATTACACCGGTTACTAATCCGACTTCAACCATTATATGCAACACCATCGGGATGATTGCCGCTGGAAACGCCGTTGTTTTTAATGTTCACCCAAGTGCAAAACAGGTAAGTATTCAAAACATTATTCTATTAAACCAGGCGGTTGTGGAAGCAGGAGGTCCGGAAAACCTGATAACTACCATATCAAATCCTACTGTAAAAAGTGCTCAGGAACTGATGAAACATCCCGGAATCCGTTTGCTGGTAGTTACCGGGGGAGCAGCAGTAGTAAAAGCGGCAATGACCAGCGGTAAACGGGCTATTTGTGCAGGACCCGGAAATCCTCCGGTTGTAGTAGATGAAAGTGCTGATATAGATCAGGCTGCCAGAGATATTGTTATTGGTGCCTCAATGGACAATAACATTATTTGTGTGGACGAAAAAGAGGTTTTTGTAGTTTATAGTGTTGCCGACCAATTAATTGCCGCAATGCAGAAAAACCGGGCAATACTGCTGACAAAAGAACAGTTTGGTCAATTGGAGAAAGTGATTTTTACTGAAATATCCGGACCGGGACAGCCGGGTGTATTGGATAAAACCCTCATAGGTAAAGATGTTCAGAAAATTTTAGCCAAAATTGGCTTAAATGTTGATCCTGATATCCTGCTGGCAATAGCTGAAGTAGACCAGGGACATCCCCTGGTGTGGAGCGAACAGATGATGCCGGTTTTGCCTGTAGTGAGGGTGCCGAATGCGGATAAAGCTATAAATCTGGCCAAACAGGCAGAACATGGATACAGACATACTGCTGTCATGCATTCTAAAGATCTGGACAATCTAAGCAAAATGGCCAGAGAAATGGATTGCAGCATATTTGTAAAAAACGGACCGGCAGTCGCCGGATTGGGTTATGGCGGAGAAGGATACAGCTCGTTTTCTATCGCCAGTCCTACCGGTGAAGGATTAACAAATCCTCAAAGTTTTTCAAGAGAGCGCAGATGTGTACTTGTTGATCATTTTCGGATTGTATAATGAAAAAATATCCAGCAATATCTTTGATTGAATTTTCCAGTATCGCAGCAGGAATTTTGGCCGCTGACGTAATGTTAAAGTGTGCTCCAATTTCGATGATCAAGTCCGGCACCGTCTCCCATGGTAAATTTCTGATCCTGATTGGCGGTAGTGTTGCTTCAGTAGAATTAGCCCACACCGAAGGTATTACGAGGGGAAAAAAAGCAGTTTTAGATTCTGTTCATTTACCGGATATCCATCCCCAGGTTTATGATGCAATTCTTGGTGGCAGGCGGCAATGTTCAGGAGATACAATCGGAATTATCGAATTAAAAACCGCCGCAGCAACGATCAGAGCAACAGATGCCGGTATTAAAGGAGCGAAGGTAAATATTGTTGAAACCCGAATTGCTGATCAGATCGGCGGTAAAGCCTTCTCGATTTTTACCGGGAAAATTGAAGATGTTCAAGCTGCTGTAAACTCAGCAAAAAGTACAATCACAAATCACGAATTGTGGCTAAATGATTCCTTGGTATCAAGATTGCATGATGGTATGGCCCGGCAAATCGACGGGACTTCCCGCTTTTTTCAAGGAGAACCGATCAGTCTGCAAGATGGAGAATTATAAATGCTGCTAGGTAAAGTTATCGGCACAGTTGTATTATGTGAGGTTTGTGAGGGATTGGAAGCTGTCCCGATGTTATTGGTTCAACCCCTTAATAAACAAAAGGAGCCAGCAGGCGCTGCCATTGTCGCAGCCGATTATACCCGGATGGCAGGTATTAGCGAGCTTATCTATTATGAAGGAGGCCGTGAAGCTGCGATGGCCCTTGACCACAGCTTTGTGCCGGTAGACCATACAATTATCGGAATAGTCGATGATGTGAACCTTCAGCCTTCGGAGCGCTCATGATATTAGGAAAAGTGTGTGGCTCGATTAATTCAACCATTAACCACCCGTTTTATGACCATAAACGGCTCTTGGTTGTCGACCGTTTAGAGCTGAACGGAGACCCCACCGGTAAATATTTGATAGCAATAGATACTGTCGACGCCGGAATGGATGAAACGGTTTTGATTGTCGATGAAGGAAATTCCGCCAGGCAAATTATAGATGATAAAAACGCACCGCTTCGCTCAATTATTATCGGAATAGTGGATTCAGTTTTTATTTCATCGGACTAAAAATAGTTTTATAAATTTTTGTACTACAGATTGTGATCCTAAAATGCTAACAGATTGGGAAATCCGCCGTAACATTATTGCTTTTGGCAAAAAAGCCTATGAAAAGGGACTGGTAGCAGCAACCGACGGTAACATCTCAGTCCGCTTATTTGATGATCGTTTGATGATAACCCCAAGCGGGGCAGCTTTGGGTAACCTGAATCCGGATAATTTGCTATATCTTGATATAGACGGCACAATTTTACAGGGAAGCAAAAAACCTTCGTCGGAACTGCCGATGCATCTTATGATTTATAAGCAGAGACCGGATGTTCGTGCTGTTTTTCATACTCACCCCCAGGTCACTACCGCGTTTTCGGTGGCAGGAGAATCCCTTTCTGTCCCGGTTTTACCTGAAATGGTGATTATGTTTGATACGATTCCTATCGCACCTTACGCCTCACCATCATCCCTGGAAAGTGCAAAGGCGATAGAACCCTATATTCAAAATCATGATTTGATCATTCTGGATCATCATGGCGTTGTTGCCATGGGGCAATCTCTTAACGAAACATTTTTGAAACTGGAAAAACTGGAACATACCGCAAAAACCCTGTTAGCCGCCAAACAATTAGGTGGTATTACTCCCCTATCCCCGGAAAGTGTGGCTAAGCTAAAAAATAAACCATAAAATTTCTTGATTGCATTCAATGCCATTTCTCTTTATTTTATAACCGAATGAATGTGTAATCATTGGGAAAAAAAGGAGAAACTTGTGCAAGTGCAGATCAATAAGAGTGTCTTGCAGATTATCCAGGGTGATATCACGACCCAAAACAGTGATGCTATCGTGAATGCCGCCAACGGTTCTTTGCTGGGGGGAGGTGGAGTTGACGGTGCAATTCATCGGGCGGGTGGGCCGGCAATTTTGGCAGAATGTAAACAGATTGTTGCTGAACAGGGTAGATTACCAACCGGGGGGGCAGTTATAACCACGGCAGGAAACATGCCGTCAAAATATGTTATTCATACTGTTGGTCCTGTTTATAAAGATGGTAACTCCAATGAAGCCAAGCAGTTAACCGCTGCTTACCAAAACTGCTTGATATTGGGCTCTGAAAAAAACCTGCAAAGTTTAAGCTTTCCTTCGATTAGCACCGGTGTTTATGCTTACCCGGTTGATGAGGCGGCTAAGATCGCTTTGAATACCGTTATTGAATTCTCTCGCCAAAATGACCGGATTAAATCACTGCGATTTGTACTTTTTGATGACCGAACCTTTTCAGCATATCAAAATACTCTAAATCGGTTATTAAATTCCAGTTAAAACACTGCTCTATAGGGGGTGTCCGAAAACTACGAGATTAAGTTAATAGTGTCTTTCCTGCGAAAGCAGGAATCCAGTAAATACAACAGGTTATAGATTCCCGCTCCCCATTTTCATGAGGACAAGTTTCGCGGGAAAGACACTGAAGAGTAAGTTTTCGGACAGCCTGTATATTATAGTGATATTAGCAAAAATCGGGAGATTTCGCTATGAAAATTTATATTACAAAATATGGATCGCCGGTTGGGAATCTCTATCTGGCAACATCTGATCAGGGTCTGGTGCAGATTAACCTGGTGAGTAAAAAAAATCTTTTACAAAGACTAACTAAAGCTGTGCCGACAGCAGAAATAATAGAAGACGATAAGAAGAATCAAACCGCAGTTCAGCAATTAACTGAGTATTTCAAAAAAAAGCGTGAAACCTTTGATTTACCTTTACATATTATTGGGACGACCTTTTTTCAGCAAGTGTGGCAGGAACTAGGTAATGTCCCTTTTGGCCAAACCGCATCATACAAAGAGATCGCTGCCAGGATTGGAAATCCCAAAGCTGTGAGGGCAGTAGGACAGGCAAACAATCGAAATCCTATTCCGATTTTAATTCCCTGTCATCGGATTATAGGGTCCGGTGGTGGTTTGACCGGATACGGAGGCGGTTTGGAAATGAAAAAAAAACTTCTTTTACATGAAGGAAGTAGGGGCGAAGGGCTCTTCGCCCTTGATGGAATGATGGAGTGATGGAAAGATGGAATGATGGAATAATGGAATGATGGAATGATGGAATAATGGAATGATGGAATGATGGAATAATGGAATATTGGAATGATGGTTAAAACGATGAACAATAATGAAATAAAGATTCATAATTAAATTTGGGGCCTTTGCGTCTTTGTGGCTGAAAATTTACGTTTATATTAAAAATTCGGAGGTTATAATGCAATTTGGAACCGTAAAAAGTTGGGAAGCCGGGCGCGGTTATGGTTTTATTATATCTGACGATGACGAGGATCTTTTTGTTAATATCTCGGATCTTGATTTTACCTTAAAAAACCGCGGTTTGAGGGAAGGTGACCGGGTCTCTTTTGATGTCCGCAGTGACCTCAAGGGAGAAAAAGCGATCAATGTTCGCCTTTCTCACGTTTGACGTTTCATGTTTCACGTTTGCCGTTTCACATTTATTTGATGGAGGCTAATTGCCGGAACTACCAGAGGTTGAGACTGTAAAAAATGGATTGATCCAGGCAGTTTTAAATCGAAAGATTGTTGATATAAATGTAAGAAATCCGAACTTGAGGAATCCGGTCCCGGTGGGTAAATTTAACCTGCTGATTCCGGGCAGTAAAATTATCAATATAACCAGGAGAGCCAAGTATTTATTATTATATTTAGATATAAAAAAAATTATTATTATTCACCTTGGTATGAGTGGACAGCTGCTGCTCTCCTCAGAAGAAGATGAGTTAAACAAACATGATCATGTTATTTTCCAGCTGGAACCGAAAAGTCAGCTTAGATTCCGGGATCCCCGCCGTTTTGGATTAATAGATATCTGTTCGGATACCAAAATAACCCGGCATCCTTTGTTTAAAAATCTTGGTGTAGAACCTTTATCAGATTCTTTTAATTCTGACTATTGTCTTTCAAAAGCCGGTAAATCTCAAAGGTCCGTTAAAAGTGCCCTGTTAGATTCCTCATTTATAACGGGATTAGGCAACATATATGTCAACGAATCACTATTTCGGGCAGGTCTGCATCCACTGCGGACCGTAAATTCTTTGAAAAAATCAGATTGGAAAAGTTTACTGTTTTTTATATGTGAAGTTTTACGGGAGGCTATTAAAAAAGGCGGCACAACATTAGAAGATGAGGGCTTTAAAAATGTTCTTGGTTTGGGTGGAAGTTTTCAAATCGATCTGAAAGTTTACGGAAAAGCCGGGGAAAATTGCCGGAATTGTGGCGGACTGATTGTCCGTATTGTACAACAAAACAGAAGCAGTTTTGTTTGCCCTGAGTGCCAAAAATAGGAACTCTTCGGGTAAATAATCAATTACGGAACGGACAATGCTACTTAAATTAGTGCGGAAAAACCGACATTTTTACCGTAATCCCATTAACAGCAAATAAAAATGGCGGATAATTTGTTATTATTTTTATATGTTTTGAATATTTGGAACTATTCCATTTCAAAAATAGTAAATAATGTAGTCATTTTAATCGAAAGATAAATGTGTCAAACCAACCAGTTTTTTCAGCTTTAACTATTTTTTTGTCAACTGTTTTTGGGGCAGGAAGTACGGATAGATTATTTTGACTTTTACCGAGGTTTTGCTTTGCGAAAATATTATCCCGTTGTATTAATTTATTTATTTTGTCTTCTGTTGTTCAATTGCGGTGATAGTGAATATTGGCGGTATTTTGTTCGCGGTTCAATTCTCTCATCAATAAAAAAATCCCAGACAGAATTCATCCTGGAACAAAGACCCCGCAGTGCTTACTGCTTTGACAAGGATATGGACGGTGATCAAGATATTTTTGTCGTTGTTGATGATGATTTGGTGTTTGATTTCGAAAATATTACCGGGGGCAGGTTTGCCACTCCACCGCTAGGATACATCATTGAAAATGTTCCTCAGAGAATAGCAATTGCTGATTTTAATAATGATGATTTTCTTGATCTGGCAATTTCAAATCAAATTTCAAATGATTTTGCGATTTTACTAAATTCTACTACCGGTCAATATAATAATATGGTCTATCAGGAATCCGGCGATGAACCGTTTGCAATTTTTGCTGCTGATCTGGATAAAAATGGTACTGAAGATCTTATAGTGGCCCATTTAGGAGATAACTCGATACGCATTTTTTCGAATACAAATAAAGATGAATTTGAATTAAAGGTTGTGAAATCTGTCGGCGACATGCCTTTCGGAATTATCACTTCCGATATTGACAAAAATGATTATCCGGATATATTCACTGTCAATTTTGAATCAAATGATATGTCGGTTATTAGAAACGCGGGAGATTTTTATTTCCATGATGAGGAAGTATATCCGATAAATGGTAATCCATCAGATATAGTGTCACTGGATTTTAATAAAGATAGTTATTATGATATCGCTGTGACGCAATTTGGGTTAGACTCAATAACAATTTTTTTGAATAATGGAAAAGGTGAATTTGCCGAGATCATTCAATTCCCAACCGGGGTGTCTCCGGTGTCATTAATTTCATTCGATCTGGATTTTAATGGCTGGGAAGATCTTGTTGTTGCTAATTCCGATGAAGATTCTCTGTCGTTTTTCATGAACGGCCCCGACTATCTGGATCGGTTTAAATACGGACTCACCGCCGGGTTTCAGGCCAGCCATATAAATGCCGGGTTATTAAATGACAATCGTTTTTACGATTTGGTTGTCTGTGATTTTAACCATAAAAAAGTCCTGATACTTTACGATATAATTGCACCTCAGTCCTTTTGAAACAACTATTTATTCCTTGATATTTGTTTGATTTTTAGCTATTATAAGAAAAAAAGTAACTACTCTGCCTCGAAGTCTCTAAGCTCAAAGAGTACTAAATTATTTAATTAATTTTTTGGCAACTATTTTTTGCCAAAAGCAGGATAATAGCCAATAACTGCCTATGGCTGACTGCTGAAAGCTGATAGCTGACTGCTTAATTCAGCCAACAGCCACTGGCTGAATTGATACAAAAATAACTATTGAGGAGTATTATGTTTCATTTTAAATGGCTGGCAGCCCGGATAGGTGTTGCAATTATTTTAATCCCGGCCGGAGAAACCTTTGCACAACAGGCACTTCTTGAAGATCGTCCTGTATTTTTCCCTAAACCACTCAGCTCCCGAATTGCAAATTACGATATAGAAGTTCGTCTGGATCCGGAAAAAAATTTGCTCCATGGAAATGAAACACTCCGATGGGTGAACAGATCAAAAGATACTATCAATGAATTGCAGTTACATCTGTATTTGAACGCATTCAGAAACAGCAGATCCACTTTTATGAAAGAATCCGGTGGTGTATCCAGGGGCAATAGGATTGATGATGACGGTTGGGGGTTCATTGAAATTAACTCGATAACCTTAGCGGACGGAGAAGAATTGATAAAAAGCTCAAAATTTATTCAGCCTGATGATGGTAATGAGCACGATAAAACTGTTTTAAGCCTTAACCTGGCAAAACCACTGCCTCCGGGACAAACAATTTCCTTGAATATTAACTTCACAGCAAAATTACCCAGCCCTCCTTTTGCCAGAACGGGAGCAAAAGAGGATTTTTTTTTCGCGGGGCAATGGTTTCCTAAAATCGGTGTTTATCAGGACGGCCAATGGAACACCCATCAATTTCATTCCAAATCTGAATTTTTTGCTGATTATGGTGTCTACAATGTTTGGATCAACACTCCGGGTGACTATATCGTAGGAGCAACCGGTTTGGAAGTTGATAAAAAAACCAACGAGGACGGTACTACGACTCACTATTACCGGGCAGAAGATGTTCACGATTTTGCCTGGACCGCCAGTCCTGAATTTGTTGAATTCACTGATAAAGCCCAGGATGTCGATATTCGCGTTCTGCTGCAGCCCGATCACGCCTATCAGGGGGAACGCCATTTACAGGCCGCCAAAGCAGCGGTGGAATATTTTCAAAATTGGTATGGTGACTACCCCTTTCCTAATTTGACAGTCGTCGATCCCAGACGGGGAGCGATGGGAGCCGGCGGCATGGAATATCCGACGCTAATCACCGCAATAACTGCTTATGGATTGCCCGAAGGTCTGCGGCTTGTAGAGTTGGTAATTATTCACGAATTCGGGCATAATTACTGGTATCACCTGGTAGGTTCAAACGAATTTGAGGAACCGTGGTTAGACGAAGGTTTCACCACTTATTCGGAAATTCAAATTATGGAAGATAAATACGGCCCTTCCGGTTCTGCAATTGACGTTTTTGGTATTAAAATTAATTATATTCAATTGCAGCGTGGACGATATATCTTGGCAGCAGATATCGATCCGATTGTTAAAGCGGCATGGGAGTTTTATTCCGGAACCAGTTACCGTGTCAATTCATATGCAAAACCGGGGTTGGTTTTAACCACGCTGCACAATTATCTCGGGCTGGAAAAAATGCAGGAACTGATGCGCACCTATCTCGACAGATGGAAGTTTAAACATCCGAAGACCCAGGATTTTATCGATTTGGCAAATGAAGTATCAGGCCAGGATTTAGATTGGTATTTTGACCAGGCCCTGTTCACAAATGCGATACTGGACTATAGTGTAGATGACGCCTTCACCAGAAAAATTGGGAAAAAAAATAAAGGGTTCGATTTTGATTTATCTGCACAAAAATATATTTCACAAAGCAGTGAAGCAGATTCATTAACCGAAACGGAATCTGAAAATTCCGAACCAGCAGAAACTTTAACATATTTAGATTCTGCTGTTACTGTTTCAGGAGATACTGCTGCTGTGGAACCGGATATGTATCTTAGCGGCGTCAACATTCGCAGACTGGGAACTTTTATATTTCCGGTTAAGCTGGAGGTTGTTTTTGATAATGGCGACACTCTGTGGGAAGAGTGGGATGGTGTCGATTTGTGGAAAAAGTTTCGTTATACAAAACCGGCAAAACTTATATCCGCTGCCATCGATCCCGATAAAAAAATTCCGATAGATGTCAACTATACAAACAACAGCCGCTTTATAAAAACCCATAATATTGGTGTCAATAAGCTGGCAATTCGGTTTTTATTCTGGATCCAATTTTTGATGGATCAACCGGAAGCTTTGAATATGATTACCGGATTTAATCCGGTTTTTTAACTATTCTGCCTCGAAGTCTCCTTGTCTGCTTTGGCAGGAAAGACTCAAAACTGAATATTGATTTTTAAATAGTTTTGTGGAAAATTGGAGTAATGGAGTAATGGAGTAATGGAGTAATGGAGTAATGGAGAGCAGGAGCGGCTCCAGTGTCAGGCGTTCAGCTCTATTCAGTTTGTGTTCAACTTTTTTTATTATACTTGGAGCCTTTCCTGCCGCAGCAGGCAAGGAGTCTTGGTGGCTAATCTGTTATTCGGGTTTTTAAATTAGAAGGATAAATCATGATCTTAAATAGTATTAAATCCGGAATAATCCAGGTTTTTGCAACAAAACGTATGATTTTTGTGTTTTTTTTAGCGAGTTTTTGTTTCGGTTTGGTTATTATGTTGCCGTTTCGTGCCATATTGAGTGATTTTGTCGGACCCAGCATGATGGGAGCCAAATTAGGCTGGTTATTGGATGGGGATTTTCTCTTCGATTTTTTTCAAAATAAGAGTTCAGCAATTTCTGCGGTTCAGGGATTGATCTTAGTAGTTCCTGCTTTCTACTGGCTTTTTAACCTGTTTTTGTCAGGTGGCGCATTTGCCGTTTTTTTTAGCGGCGAAAAATATCAACCGGCCCTGTTTTGGTCTGGTTGTGCAAAATATTTTGGGCGGTTTATTCGATTGGTTTTATGGGGAGTTCCTATATTTGCTATTTTGTTCTGCTTGCAATTTTTGGCCTCCGCCGTGGAGAAAATTATTTTTGGCAGTGATCCGTATCAAAATATATCTTACTGGTTTAACTGGATAAAAGTTGGTCTCCGGTTTGTAAGCTTTTTATTATTCTGGATGGTTATTGATTATGCCCGGATTTATACGGTTATAAATGATGAACGGAAAATGCGGAGATCTATTTGGCAAGGTGTCCGATTTACTTTTGGTCATTTTTTGACAACTTTCAGCTTATCATTATTACTGTTTTTAAGCGGTGCTATTATTCTGTTTGTATATAATCCGTTAGCAGATATGCTTTCAGTGTCCAGCTCCATCGTGGTGCTCTTACTTTTTTTATTACAACAATTATATATGATTTTCAGAATGATGCTTCGTTTAACGCTTTATTCAAGCCAGATTTTTCTATTTAATTCTCTGGCCGGAGCAACAGATAGTCCGGCAGAAATTTCTGGCCACCATCTAAGCGCTGAAAGTCTTACTGTAATTTAGTCTCATTTAAAGATTCGGAGGGATAATGGCATTTAAAACGCGAAGTGAACTCGGGGGCAGCGTTACCATTATTCAAATGCCGAAAAAAATGAATCATTATGTTTCGGATGATCTAAAATTACTCCTCCGTAATTTAACTGACTAGGATTTATATAAATGGGTGCTGGATTTAAAAAATACCGAATATTTGGATTCTAGTGGTTTAGGTGCCTTTATTTCTCAAATTGCAGCTTGCCGGTCAAATCAGGGAGATATTTATCTCGCCGCACCTTCTGAATATATCCGGTCTCTGCTGAATATTACCCACTTAAATAAAGTGTTAAAATCATTTGATAATGTTAAAGCTGCTGTGGAAAATTTTAAAAAATAAGAAAGCATTATCTTTTTCACTCTTCCTGGTAAAGCTAACTAGGATTTTACTGTTTAATATTATGATCATAACCTTTTTAATTTAAATTAGTTATATTGTTTTAAAGAAAATTAATTAATAATATGAATTAGCGATCTATTCAAGTTTTTTGATTCTATGAATAACAAAACCAATCCTGACCGTTCTTTACATCATTATCTTGAGCCGGATTATAATCGGCCTCTCTGGCAAATTCAAAAAAATATAACAGAAAAAATGAGGAGAAAATTAAATTTTCTCTACGGCAAAAAAGAGGGTCAAAAAAGCCTGTCTGAATTAATAAGAATAATGCAGGTTTATTATGCTTATAAATCCCCTGAAATGATTGCAGAGGAGAGAAATTTTAAACCTTCCGAACGTTTTACCGAAATGGATGCAATTTTAATTTCTTATGGGGATCTGATTTACGAAAAGGGGCACAGACCCCTTGAAACAGATTTAGAACTGAGTATTAAATATTTACGTGGAGTTTTTAATATCATCCACATTTTACCCTTTTTCCCTTCTTCCTCGGATCGCGGTTTTGCTATAATGGATTATGAAGAAG
>SDBT01012646.1_pt1 | contig 13559 bp, 22 predicted proteins | sample 2277101 | NCBI WGS metagenome assembly SDBT01 (sample SAMN10404973, study PRJNA504765) | marine sediment metagenome | isolation source: marine sediment core GS10_PC15, 103 cmbsf | place: Arctic Ocean: Southern Knipovich Ridge | collected 2010
TATACCCTAGCATCATCATATACCCAAGCATTATCAGATAACCTAGCATTACCATATACCCTAGCATTATCAGATAACCAAGCATTGTCATATACCCTAGCATTGCCATATACCCAAGCATTGTCATATACCCAAGCATTATCGTCATGACTAAGGTTTGAATCACATTCTATATAACCACCTAAATCACCCTCTTTAACATTATTGAAATCCCTTAATGCCTCAATACGATAAAGAGTCTTTCCGCAAGCAGTTATTACAGTATCAGTTTCTAGAATACGATATTTCTTACGCATAGTATTTCTCCTTAGTTTATATAGTTAGTTGCAATATATTATACACATAAGAGGCGAAGCATCAATAAGGAAAATAAGAATAACCACTCAACATAAACCAATATTAGGCAATTTGAAAATTATAGGTGTTTTGGCCAACATGCTTACATCCTCATTAATTAAGGTTTTAAGTGCATTTGTAGATACAAATTTACCTAATTGGGCAGCATGGTTTAGACCTAATGATCTCACAGTTCCTCTCTGAGATAATACCCTCGTTCCATTTTCTAACACATAACAAGGTTAATATGGGGACACCAATCACTACTATTAAAAGAGTGCCAAAAATCAACTTCAAATATTCTTTAATCATGATTTACACCCGCCTGTAGTTTCAATTCTTCTGCTTCAACATAATCATATAATTGCTCAACTTCTTCCTTAGAAAGTTTAGCTACAGCATTATCCACCTCTTGATCTGTTGCGCCTTTACCTAGATTGTCAAGCATTACTTTCACTCTCTGTACATCCTGTTTACTCACAATCAATCCTCTTATTATTCTTTACAAAATTAACCGTTATAGAATTAGCAGAGCTATCTTGTTCTTGTGAACGCTCCACAATTCCGCCTATACCTATCTCAACTTTCTCAGGAGTATATAGACCCATCATCTTATTTAGCTCTTTAGTAGCACCTAAGCATGAGGGTAAGTCTGTAGGCTTTTTATTGCCTTCTTTATCATATATAGGCTTTTTACCTGCCTCGTATATTTCTTGTAGCATTTTCATAGTCTTACGAGCACTAGCCTTTAATATCTGTGCATGTGTAAGTATGGCTTGAGTATCTTGTAATTCTTCAAGCACCTCTTCTTTGTTAGGGATGATATCTTTAGGTTCAGTATCCGGTATGAACTTTTCTACAAATGCAGTTTTGAATACATCTGACATTATATCTATAGCCTGCTTAACTTTCTTATTAGCAGATAGTCGAGTAGCTTCTTTTTTATGAGTGGATCGATTACCTGTGGCATTGTAATGTTTTTGATACGCATCTACTTTACTACATCCATCAATAACTATGCTATAAGCAAAAGCATATTGCTGCTTTGTGATACCTGGAATAACACCAGACATACAATCATAATTAACATCTTCTTTAGACAAAATATTATTTGACATGTCTTCATATTACACATTATATTTAGATTTACAACGTTTAGGGGGGGTAGTAGGGGGGGTAGGGGGGGGTATGATAATTTAAACTAAAGTAATAGACTTATGAATAAACAAGAAACAATAGACTTATTAACAACTGACATAAAAGCATTTAACAAATATAGAGAAGATAATCCTGATTGGATCCCTGATATAAGTGGTGTTGATATGTGGGATGTTAATCTAAGAGGTGCTAATCTAAGAGGTATTAATCTAATTAGCGTTTCGGCTGATCTAACTGGTGCTGATATAACTGATGCTTATACATATGATGGCCCTGATTATGAGTATCATATGTATAAAGGATCAACAGGACGTGTAATGGAATACTCTCTGGAAGGAGGATGGAAATGCATAAGGGCTTAACGAAACATGTCAACGATCTATATCATTTTGTAAACGGCGTTCAAGTTGAAGGTTCTAATCCAAACATGAAAGGAGACTTTGAAGGGCTATCAGGTGATTGTACTGGATTAATTGGTTACTTTTCTAGGTTAACTGGGATTTGCTCATTTATAAGTGGCGATTGCACAGGATTGCAGGGAGAAATCGGTATTAGCGGCGACATATCCAGTCTAACTGGCCTATGTACAGGATTGCTAGGAGATGCTACTAATGTTGCCGGTGATTTAAATAAATGCTCTATAACAGATAATGATAGGAATGAGGGCATCAATATCGAAGACTTGATTATATAAAAATGGATTCACCAATACATATAACTATAGTATCTAGTTTATTGTTCGCAGCTATAGTGCTTTTAATAGCTTACTTCTATCTAGATTAATCTGATTATTAGATATTCCTTTAGTTGAATAACATGTGTATAATATATTGCAACTAACTATATAAACTAAGGAGAACTAATGATTGATACACTTGAAGAAGATACAGAAAACACAGAAGATGTTACAAAAAGTGCTTTGGACATGATATATACATTGAATAGAGATCACTCTGATAATTCTATTAAAGCAATGGATGATGGTGCTAAAGTTTATAGTGTTGGCTTTGGCGGACAATGTGATGAAAAAACATTTTATAAAAATGGTGGCCATGAATCTAATGATATTGAGCTTTAATCATGGATAAAGGATTAGATAATACAGAAAAATTTATATTGGGTATAATGCTAATATTAATAGTAACTAACTGGATCGTTGTCTAACTAATGTCAAAAAACATAGTAATTCTAGTAGATGGTACTGGTCAAGATGGGTCAGTAAAGTACCCTAGTAATATCTCTAAGCTATATCAGATGCTAGAGATATCCGATAAGCAAATGGCTTTGTATATCCCTGGTGTGGGTAGTGGGTGGAAGAAATTAACTGGCAATGCTTTTGGTAATGGTACAAGTAACAAGATACTAGAGTGTTATAAATTTCTCTGTGATAACTATACCCCCGGAGATAAAATCTATTTATTTGGTTTTAGTAGGGGTGCAGCTATTGTTAGGAGCTTATCAGGTTTTATTAATTTGATGGGGATAATGAATTTCCTTTTTGCATATAATAATCCAATAATGCCAGCATATGACATTTATAGCATAAAAGATGAAGAGAAAAGAAATAAAAAAGCTGCCATATGTAGAAAAAAATTTACATGGAGAGCTAGACAAAATAGACATTATCCTGAAATTCCCAGAATTAAATTCCTAGGAGTATGGGACACCGTATCCGCTCTTGCCACCCCTAATGATTTCTTAAATGGAATCATTGATAAAATCCCTGCATTCAAACATTCCTTTCATAACTTTAAACTATGTGAGAATGTAGAGAATGCTTATCAAGCACTAGCTATAGATGAGGAAAGAAAAGCATTTGCACCTTTGATATGGGACAGTCATATAAGGAAAGGTCAGACTATGGAGCAGGTATGGTTTAAAGGGTCGCATACAGACATAGGCGGCGGTTATAAAGAAGCTGGACTATCTGATATAACCCTAGAGTGGATGGTAAATAATGCTACAGACAATGGTTTATTAATTAATCCTAATCATACAATAAAAATTAATCCTGACACCAATGATATTATGCATGATCCATTAGATTCATGGTGGGCTAGGTTATTGTATAAAAAAGAGCCAAGATTATTAGATAAATTGAAATATCACATAAGTACGATACAGTGATATTAATTTTAATAACTAAGGAGTATTAACTATGAGTAATGGAATAAACAAAGTAATATTAGTCGGCCGCTGTGGCCAAGATCCAGAAATAAGATCAACAGCAGACGGAAAACAAGTAGCTACATTAAGTCTTGCAACCTCTAAAACATGGAAAGATAAAGAGGGTAATAAACAAGAACGCACCGAATGGCACAAGGTTGTATTTTTCGGAAAGATTGTAGAGATTGTATCTAGTTATGTAGGTAAAGGTTCTCAAATATACGTAGAGGGAGAGTTACGCACACAACAATATGAAAAGGACGGAGTTACTAAATATTCTACTGAAATAGTGTGCCGGGATATGCAAATGCTAAGTAGTAAACTAGAAGGAAGTAAAACTTCATACTCTGAAAAATATAGTACACCAATAGACTCAATAGCAGAACAACCATTTGATGATAAATATGCTGGAAAAGATGATGTGCCTTTTTAATTTATAGGAGTGATAATGACTACAATGAATGAAGTAAAAACACCTACGTAATTAATACTGTAATAAAAGCATCTTCACAATCTAAGTTAATTGTGTTTTCAGTATTTTCAACAAAGACCTTTACCCCTTCATTTGTAGACAAAGAAACAATGTCATTTAATTGTGAGTTTTGGTGAGTTGAGTTATCAGGATTAATCATTGATCCAGGTGCTTGTGAGGTTTCTACAAAGGAAGTATCTGTTGTTATCAATCGACACCTCACCAGTTTAGATGAACCAGACGCTAATCGTATAGCTATCCATCCGCTAACTAATAAAGATATATCCTCTATACCTGTATAGATCATCCAGCCCTCCTCACTATCCCCTGTACTATGTCTATAGTAATTGTCTGGTGTGCCGTCAGTAGTAAAGTCAATTGCACCACCACCTATACTAGTCTCTAGCTGAAAGGTAGTTGCAGTTGCATTGAGTACGAAATAATCAGTATTCTCAGATAATCCAGCAGGAAGACCGCCATTTTCTACTAACTCAAACTTATCATTATCTACCATGCCATGATTAAATGTAGTGATTGCAGTATCAGTAGTATTATCAAATGTACATAAATCTTGAAACTTGATACGTTCACTAATACCATTTATTGTCCATAAGGTGTTGATTTTTTCTGGTACATTAATCGTATTAATTACTGTTTCTAGTACATTATCTTCAAAGCTCATTTTAGACTTAACTGTACTATCAGGTATATTTTGATTGCCAGTAAATTTAAGTACAGGTTCATCTTGTTGCAAACTACCCGCAACAAAGATTGACCCGCCAGCGCTAGTATCATAATCACTTAATCCAAATATACCGCTAGCTATAATGCTAGCTGAATCTATATCTAGTACAGCTTCATTAGCTCCATTTGTTATAAACAGATTTGAATTAACTTGTATATTCTGATGCGTGCCAGTAAAGGTATACATCACTGCATTAACCTCATTTAAACCCGCTTTACGTTCAGACCCTATAATCACCACAGATTCATTATTATTTAATGTCCAACCTTGTCCTATAGATTTCCCTCTAACAGTATGTTCTTCAAATTCTACTGTATCTATGGTGCCTAATGTAGATGCGCCATCAATATTAACATTATCAAAATAAACTAATCCGCTAGATAATCCAGTAATATTGCATAGGGTGCCACTGGTTGCTGACAAAGTAATATTGTTAACAACAAAGGTACCTGAACCAAAATCAGTATTCTCAAATAGCGCTAAAACACCTGTATAATTTAGTTTAGAACCAAAGTAATTATCAGAGCTGATACTGCTATCGCCATCCTTTGGCGGTTTTAATTGATTGGTTATGTTCACGATACCAGTGATCATATACTGCTTATTCTCTAGGGTACGCACGCCACTAACTGCAGCAGGAAAATCACTTTCAGTACGAATTACTTTTATTTCTAAATTAGCTAGAATCTTAGCTGATTGTATCTTAAAATTAAACGGGGCCTGACCTAAACGCTGGATAACAACAAAATCATCATCCTCAAAATCACCACCATCTCCTAACTCGCTTATTTTTAAATCTGCCATATTATATATCCGTATTATCTTTATCAATAAATAGTAGCAAAATATTCTCTAAATATTCTAATGCTATTAATGCTGGCTTGATTATTTCTTCATGATCCGGATGCATGCAATTGAAATCTGATAAATTAGATTTAATTTCTTGTAGTTGTTCGTAATCTACAGTCTTTAATTGTTCAGCCATAATATCAACCTCAAAGAATACTAATAAACCAGCCTTCTGTCTGTGCTGCAGATAAACTAATCAGGCTATCAGTAAAGGCTTGACCCATCAATTCATCAGGACAATTGACATCAATCACACAGCACACTCTTAATTCACTACCTGATATGGCAGTAGGCATATCGTTTTGATCTAGCGTTATATCCGTTTGATCAACACTAGGATGCGGGTAAGGTTTGGTATATCGATAGGTACCCAAAGGATTAGTTGTTGAGTATCCCATTACCTTATTCACTGTACCATCAGTAGGATTGCCATTGTATCCTTGCCAATTATAAAAATCCGTTAATGTGTCAAATATTTTGTATCCTAGTAGAGCAGCCATTATGTCGCCCATCTATTGACTAAATAATTCGATAAAGTAGCAATATCCGGATCTGAAATGATATTATCATACATACCAAACTCCCCGCCAACACCTTCAAAAGCATTACCAAAAGCAAGTCCTGAATCAAACTCGCCACCAATAATAAAAGTCTCGCTATTCAAAACATTTGAGAAATAAAACAGAGTGCTTTCTAATACTCCATTAATATAAGTCTTAGCTTCAGTGGCAGCTCCATTCAAAGTCATAATAACTGAGACAGGCACGCCTCTATAATCCACACCCGGATCCATACGGCGCACAGTATTTTGAAAATAATTTAACTCACCTCTTTGTGCAAGTGCACTTTGATACCCGACTAAGAGCGAATTACTTGCCCCATTGGCAAAATTCCATCCCAACAGAAGTTCACTTTCTACTGTAAGATCTGAATCGGCTCTTGCGACAAAAAACAAAGTAAATGCACTCCCAGTGCCTGGTAAATTAGCTATAGCATTCGTGCCATTTAGAAAATCATTGCTACCGTCAAACTCAATCACAGGTAAGCCATTAATACCTGAACTTAAAAATAAAGGCTGATTAGTCGCAGTAGGCTGCGTCATATCATTGCCTGCCCCGCTTTTATCTGCCCAGTTAGAGACAAAATCGCTACCATCTTTAGTAATGGTATCTTCATCAGTAGCATCAAGCCATAATACTGAACCAGGAATAGATAAGGGTGAAAAAGCAGTTCCTACTCTACGTGATGAATTTAAATTTACACCGAGAGATAAGGCGAATGGTGCCATTATTTTTTTATGACCACACTTGTAAATCAGAAGCTGTAGTACCTGTATCTAATATCTTTACAAGTCCTGATATTGGATGCTGTACGCCTGGACTTCCTATTAAAGAGTTAAGATTCCCTGTAGTACCATCTGCCCATTCTACAGCAATAGACGACGCAAATGACCAAGAAATAGCCCTGACAGTAAATGAATTTCCACCGTTTGAAACGCTAATATCATCGCCATCACTTGGCGTGATATCTATAGCTTTATCTGATGGATCAGTTATATAATTTCTTTCGCCCATTTTAAAAAAAATAAAGTTAATAAAACTATTAAAATAATCAAATTAACCCGTATTTTCAAAATGCTTTCTTTTTAACTTTTAATAAAAAAATGTTATTACAAAAATAATAATTAGTCAAGTTATTAACATCTTTCCTTTCTCAAGATTGAGAGTGTTTATCGCTTTAGGTATAAGAATTTGTCTATGTATTAAGAGTTATATTCTTAAAGTGCGTCTACACCGACGATTATATGTAACACTTATTTAATGTCAATAGTTAATTATATTTATTTCACATTTGTAAACCCTTATGGTTAAATAGATTACAGCATATCGGCAACTTTATTTTTGCATATTAATTATAGATATACTTTCACACTTATTATATATAATAAAGTTATCCATAGGTTGTATACATAGTTATGCACATATTACATTTTACTATTAAACAGGAGTTTTTATGACGCATAAAAAAAATATATATAAATTTGGCTCTAAATCAAAAAGAGAGCTAGCAAGTATAGATGTAAGATTACATCAAATATGTATAAAAGCATTATCTTACGGGGTAATGGATTTTTCAATCATACAAGGGTATAGAAGTAAAGAAGAGCAATTACGTGCGTTTCGTGCTGGACACAGTCCATTTGACGGCATTAATAAAAAAAGCAAGCATAATTACACTCCCAGTCTTGCCGTAGATATTATTCCTTATCCCCATAAGATTAATGGTATTGATGTATGGCATGACAAACAACGTTTTAGCGTTCTTGCTGGTTTAATGTATGCTGCAGCTAGTGAATTAGAATATACAATACGCTGGGGCGGTGATTGGGATGGCGACGGCAATAATGAAGATAGTAATCTGCACGACATGCCTCATTTTGAATTAATTTAATTATTAATATGGCTCTGGTATGGATATAGAGAGACTATTACGTCATGAAAAAAACAAACGAAAAATTCATAAAAACTCCATAAATATAAAAATATTATTAAAATATTCTTTGATTATAGCCACAGGCGTTCTAGTAATATCTAGTATAACAGCAATAATATCACATATTTTTTTTAACATATTTATTATGAAAAATATGATTTATTATGAAAAATATGTTTACTTTTTTATAGAATAAATATATGATAGATGTTAACTAACTATACAAACTAAGGAGAACTATATGAATACTATACAAATACCAATACACATTTTAGAAAATATAAAACATATATTGGAATGTTGGGCGCCTGTCATACAAAAACATGGTGAGGAGGTAATGATTGGCTATAAAGAATCAGATATGAACAACATCATTGATGATATTCATATGCCCAAAGCTTATTATACGATTGATAACCTTATAAACGAAAGCAAATAATATTATTTTCTTTCGTGAAATAAAGGAGGTAGCAGTTAGCCCTTATATAGAAAGTACTAACTATAACTAAGGAAGGGCGTTACTGCTACCAAGAAACATATCATAACATATTTATAAAATATTTAAAGAGAGAACTAATGGATAATAATTTAGAACTATGGGATCAAGTAGAAAAAACTAACCCAAAATACACGAAAAATTTCCCTGCAAAAGGTGGGGGATCACTGACGGCTATTTGTGCGCAAATTCAGAAAAAAAAGGCGACAGAAATATTCGGATTATTTGGTACTGACTGGGGTTTAAGACAGGACAGATATACTATTTTGAAAATTTCAGATGATTGTAAACAAGATTTATTGGTCTATTCGGCAGAATTCTATTATAAATACAAAGATAAATTATCAGTTTTTAATGTAACGGCTGAAATTAATACATGGTCATATAGTAGCAAATATAAAAACTATAGCCCCAACACTGATATGCATAAAAAAGTTAGAACGGATGCATTAACTAAAGCATTAAGCGAAATCGGTTTTAATTCAGATGTTTTTGAAGGCAAATTTGATGATAACAAATATGTGGCTGATATGAGGAATGAAATAGCGCAACAGGAAAAAGCTAAAAAATCAAATACTTCCCCGGCTAGACAAGACCAGATAGAAAAATCATTTAAGGAATGGAAAGATAAAATAAAAATATGCCCATCAGTAGATGAAATAACTAAATACGAAATGACAATTAAAAATAGGTTTAAAAATTGCCCAACAGAAAAAGAAAACTTGCTAAATTTACTTGGCAATAGAAACGAGCAAATAAGTGATTTAGCTATGAATGCCGCTTAATATATTTTACAATTCAATAAAAATTATGCTACATGATGATCTTTAAAAAGCAAATACAATATTCTACGATGATATGTACATTAATACATATTCCTATTCTATTGTTTATATCCTTACATATGGATGTAGGGATGGCAGGAGTTATTTAAACGTCTGTGATTTGCGTATAGCTGCCACTTCTGCCTCTGTACCAGTAAATTCTAACCCATTAGGACTAAGGGGCTTTGTAGGGGTTTGTTTAACATATTGGGCAATAAGTGTACTATCACAATTATGATGCAAGGGGGGCAACTTATTACTAGATAAAAACTCTGCCTTGGTAAATACACGCCCGGCTAACTCAACACATATTTTAGCTTCTGGTGACGGGTTACTAAATATAAAGCTTTCAATTAATGGCTCAACAGTAGGGTCTAAAAATATAGAGTTACGCGAGTTATTAACAACACTAGATACTGTATTACCTGCTGCTGTTCTTACAGCTGTACCAGTAATCACAGTCTCCCCAGCATTAATCATTTTCTCTTTTACTAATGCCTCACTATCAACTGTAACTGTCTCACGGCTTAGGGTTAAAGTAAGAGCCTCTGTAAGCTTAGCCTCTTGACCATCTACCATTAAATCAGCATCTTGCTTTATACGCTTGTTTGAAGATCTATCGTCAGATAACTGTACCTTCTTCTGTAAATCATCTTGTGTTAATCCTGAGCCAACTAATGCGGCATCTGCGGCCTCACTACCTACATCTAGTAAGAACTCTTTAACGTCTTTACGATAAGCAGCACCACCAGGTATAACAACATCACGAGTTGATTTGCCGGCATTACTCGCGGCAAGCAATTTATCTATATATAATGCTGTCCTTTGTGTTAACTGCTCAGTCATTAAAGCATTCAATTGCTTAGTGCTGGTGTTAATAAAGGTATTTAAACCTCGTGCAGTATTGGCAGCTAACTGTATATCTGAATCTGTAGGTAACTGAGTATCTGCATTATCTATCTCAGCAACTACTTCTTGCTCACCTGTATCATTTTCAAGATCAGGATTAGGGAGACCATACGCAGCTGCCACAAATTCTTTTAGATTATTATCAATAACAAGCACGCCAGTTTCTTGTAATGTTTTTAATATCCCTGCTAATTCTGTACCAGCTTTATCATTAATGCCAACGAATTTCATTTTAGGAGAAGGAACACCTCTACCAAACTTCATTTGTACTATTTGATCCGTTGTACCTTGATAACCATCTGCTGTTAAATCTGCAAAACTTTGTGGAACGCTCAAAGCTATATCTGATAAATCAGTACCTAAAGCATATGAACCACTACCGCCACCCATAGCAAGCTCTAGAATGTTTAATAATACAGATTTAGACATCTGCGTATATTCTAATTGTATAGCAGCTAATATATCAGATGTTGCATGCTCAATCTTTAATTGACTTATTTCATATCCGTCATTTGGAAAAATTAAGCTATTACTGCGCGCTGTACTAATATTTTCTAATGCAGTTTTAGCAGCAAGAAAATTAGGGTCAGTTGTAAAATCAGTAGTAGAGCCCTGTGATTTAAAATCACCCTGCAATGTAGGTATTCCAACAGAAGTCCGCTCGATGCCTATTACTAAAGCCTTATAATATTCCTGTACTCTTAACCAATTACCATAACTAGGTCTTAATACAGAAACGCCTTCAAAGTTTGCACCTTCTTGCCCATTGGCAAGATGCAATAAGTCTTTGCCTGGTATCGTGACTTGTCCTTTCTTTAGCAATTGCTCAACACTAAGCAATATAGCATTCTCGTCGACATTCCAGCGCCATATACTACGCTGCGGCCTAAATGCAATATCTTTCAATCCTTGATAGTTGCCAAATTTAGGATGCCCTAAAACATTCTTAAAAATCTTTTCACCTAAATAGAAACCAAAGTCTACAAAAGTTAGATTCTCTGAAATTATTTTTTTAAATGGTCGTTTATGATTGCCTATACCAATATCATTATATACATGCTCTACAAATTCCTTTATAAAGATATCTTGTTTGGAATCACTAGCAGCTTCAAAAACGACTGTAGCGCCTACTATAGGTTTTTTAATAGCATTTAAGAGCATTGATACTTGTGTATCACTTCTACGCAAACGCTCCCATATAATCGCGGCGTTTTGCCCCGTTAGATCACTTACATGCTCCTGAAAGAATAGAGGGTCGCTCGCAGTATTAGGAGCCCCTCCTATCGGTCTTAAATGTTGTTTATTTGACATAAGTTATATTATATATATAACTTATGCACTTTACATTATTTTTTTAACATTAACTACAAATCTGTCTTGACAATTCTTATGTATAAAATTTAAGTCAGTCAATGACTTAACCGCTCTATAGCATTTATGTATTGGAAGATCACTTTTCTTAGAAAAAAACTGCATATTTAATTTTATATTACCCTTGGCGGAGGGGATCTTTACCTCATTACTATCTAAATCTAAATATTGAATTAATGTTGTTAAAGCGGCGCAACAATTTCGCCTATTTTCAGTACGTATTTCCCTATCATTTAATATAACAGGATTATCAAATATATTTTCAACATGATAAATTAAGTTTTCTATACGTGTATGCATAATTATTATATTTTAAGTGAAAGTATATTAACCGCTATACCTACCATTAATGAGCTAGAAATGCCCATGATAAATACTGTTAGAAATGCTTTCTTAATTGTTGCACGGTCTTGTTTCGCAGATTTAATATCTTCTCTAAACGTCTCTATTTCTGCAGGTGTTAGATGATTCTCTTTTTTAGAAATATTATCAATAAATTCTTGATGACGAGATACATCGGCGTTTAAATTTTTTACCATTTCTTAAATATTATTTTAATGTAATGTTTATCCTATATAAAAATACAAAGAAATCAAACATATTATTAATATATTTTTACATTTAAGTATTCTTTGACTATTTTTATAGCCTCTTCTGCTCCATAAGCAACACAAGCGTAATATCCTTTTTTATTTAGATTGGCTATCCATATTTTCTGATTAGGCTCAGTCTTAGGTTTTGCCGCCCTAACTCTTTTTAACTCTATCCTTAAGCCATGATATTTTTTATTAGGCCAATCTATGAATATGTCAGGAACACCAGCTGTCACCCCTTCTTTTTTTAATTTCCTAGCAACACCTTTATCTCTTTTCCCGCCGTTAGGAACAGCGAACGACACCTTTCTAACTTCTGGATATCTAATAGCTAATTCCTCGAAAAACATACATTGCTCTTGATGTTCTGATAGATATATTTTCATAATGGTATTTATATTTGACTAATAAATATTATACTAGATGCTGGTTTAATAATACATGTTTGCTTTTCATAAATCGTTTGATATATTAAGGGCAACTAACTATATAACTAAGGAGAACTACTATGAATACTACCTATATACTACTAATAGCAATACATTCTTTAAGTGGCTATGCTGCTGCATATTTATGCACATTAATAATAATGAAGTTATGGGGCAAAAAGATTAAATTCACGGATAAAACTAAAATAGCTTATTTGTTTTTAGTATCTCTAACTATTTTATTCGGCACATTGTTTTTTCAATTTGATTTGTTTTCAATAACAGCAATCATTAATGGTTGGGTGTAATATGATAGAGATCTATACACAAAAAGAGTTTGATAAGCTTAAAGATAAAAACGGTAACGTACATGTTGATGATAGATTAATCATTCATTGTAATATCAATGCTTGTCATATCAAGGCTTGGGATATCAATGCTTGTAATATCAATGCTTGTAATATCAAGGCTTGGGATATCAAGGTTGGTAATATCAAGGCTTGGGATATCAAGGCTTGTAATATCAATGCTTGTAATATCAATGCTTGTAATATCAATACTTGTAATATCAATGCTGGTGATATCAATGCTGGTGATATTGTATACTATGCGCTATGTGTCGCATATAGTTCCTTTAAATGCATATCTGTCTCTGGGACAAGAGATAACTCTAAACATTTCTGCCTAGATCAGGATATTGAATATTTGACTAAGAAAGA
>SDBT01012647.1_pt1 | contig 13559 bp, 11 predicted proteins | sample 2277101 | NCBI WGS metagenome assembly SDBT01 (sample SAMN10404973, study PRJNA504765) | marine sediment metagenome | isolation source: marine sediment core GS10_PC15, 103 cmbsf | place: Arctic Ocean: Southern Knipovich Ridge | collected 2010
TTATCTAGAGTGCATGTAATTAGATGATCGTTTAGTTGGAGTCATAAATAAAAACTGGCACCGCTTTGCAGAACTTTTTCATATACCTTTCCAGAGCGTCAGTAATAGGATACTTATGTTAATGAAAAGGCTTTACCTGAAGGAATATTTTTTAAGGAAAGTCAAAAAAATTAAAAATATCCTTGGGGATTTTGCCCTGACTGCTGATGTCATAGTAGGTTTTCCGGGCGAAGATGAGAATGATTTTAACCAGACTATTGGCCTGGTAAGAGAGGTCCCTTTTAGCAGGCTGCATGTTTTTAAATTCTCGGGAAGGCCGGGTACGCCTGCTGCTGCAATGCCGGGACAGGTCGGGGAACAGGTCAAATCTGAGAGGAGCAGGATATTGAGGGAGACCGGCGATAAGCTGAGGGAAGATTTCCTGGTCGGTAATATTGGCAAAACATCAGAGATCGTCTGTGAGGAATCTGACAGCAGCGGCAATATGTTTTATGGGACTTCAAGTAATTACATCAGGGTCTATGTGAGGACTGGTGATGGCGGCGGCACTATAAAAACATCAAAGGGAAAAATAATAAAAGTATCTACAGGGCCCAGATTCAAAGATGGCCTGTCCGGGGTACCGGAAGAAGGAAAATTCCAAAAAGTTGTAAATATTTAGAAAAATAGTATAATCTCGAGCTTAGGATAAAATGAGCCGTAATAAATGATGCCGGTTGTTTATCATCCGGTGGTAAATAATTAGAAATAAAATTAAGAGGATTTTTATGGAAAATTGCCTTTTTTGCAAGATTGCAAGAAAAGAAATTGACAGCAGTATTGTATATGAAAATGACAATATTTTAATATTTAAAGATATATCTCCAAAAGCACCGGTGCATCTTTTGGCTATACCCAGGCAGCATATTGGTTCTATACTGGAAATAGGAAAACTTGATAGTAAAGCCATAAAAGAACTTTTTGAGGCAATAGCCAGCACGGCAAAAAAATTTGAGCTGGAGGAAGAAGGATTCAGGATAGTTGCCAATACTGGAAGAGGTGCCGGCCAGAGCGTTGACCATCTTCATTTTCATATATTGGGCAAAAGAAAGTTTGAGTGGCCCCCCGGTTAATATCATTTATTGATGCTATATGACTCCTTGATTTTTAAGAGTAGTGTTTATTCAAAAATATCCAGGAGGAGGAATTCTTGTCCCTTATTAAACAAAAAATTAATCTTGATTTCAGAAATGGCCATTCAATTGCAGAGCTGCTGGGTGACAGGGATGAGCTCATCAAGATCATTGAAAAGAAATATAATGTTGAGACATTTGTGCTCGGAAATAATATTGAGATCTCAGGGCTGAGTAAAGATGTTAAGGAAGTGGCCAGGTTAATGGAAGAGCTGACCCTGCAGATCAACCTGGGGCAGAAAATGGATTCACAAAAAATAAGCGACTCTATAAAGATCATGGAAAATGATCCCGCATCAAGACCCCACCAGATATTTAAAAGCAGTATCCAGGTAAACAGTGGAAAGAAGATTAAACCGCGGACGGAAGGGCAGAAAGAATATATAGAGTCGATCAATGAGAATACGGTTATATTTGGAATAGGGCCCGCGGGGACCGGGAAGACCTATCTGGCACTTGCCACAGCGGTTGAAGCATTAAAGGAAAATAAAGTAGGGAGAATAGTACTGGTAAAACCAGTTGTCGAAGCGGGGGAGAAACTGGGATTTCTGCCGGGGGACATTTATGACAAGGTGAACCCTTATCTCAGGCCGCTATATGATGCCCTGTATGAAATGCTGGATATAGAAAAGTTCCAGCAATACAGGGATATGGGTATAATCGAAGTGGTCCCACTGGCATATATGAGGGGAAGGACATTAAATGACTCCTTTATCCTGCTGGACGAGGCACAAAATACTTCACCCGAGCAGATGAAGATGTTTCTTACCAGGCTGGGTTTTGGTTCCAAAATGGTAATTACCGGTGATATTACCCAGGTGGACCTGCCGAAGGACAGGGAATCAGGATTGATCCTGATAAAGAATATACTGGATGATATTGGCGTAATAAAATTTGTGTACCTGACCTCAAAAGATGTTGTAAGGCATGAACTGGTCCAGGAGATCGTTGAAGCCTATAAGGATTATGAGAATAAAAAAAGATAGATCATTGATACTGCAAGTGGATTAATATGTTAGCAAGTAAAAGAAATAAAAGGGAATTTACAAAAACAGAAAACAGGGATGAACAAGCCGGAGGATTTTTCTGGAGATATTTCTCATTCAGGAGCAAGATCGCCCAGAGGATGTATATTTTTGTTTTGACCCTGGGCCTGGTTGTGGCAGTCCTTGCCTATGAATATTCCCCTGATATAGGGGTTGAGCTGGGGCAGCCGAGCTCCAGGACCTTAAAAGCAAATAAGGCCATAGAGTTTGAGGATGCCCGCAAGACCGAAGAAAACAGAAATAAAAATGAAGCCGAAGTCGAAGATATCTATGTTTATGATATTGATGTTTTAAGCGGTGAAGAAGGAGCATTATACCAGATCAAATATTTTTATCTATTGACCGGGGTCGTGCAAAAAAAGGAAGATAAGACCTTTGAAGAAAAAGTAGATTATTTAGCCAATCTTTTTGGAAACCAATATCCAGGATCAATCATCTCTTATGCCTTAGGCCTGTCTTTTGATGACATTAATCTTCTCATGCAAAAAACCCAGGAAATAGCCAGGCATATAATGAAGGAAGAGATCAAACCTACGGAGGTTGATTTTGCTAAAGGTGAGGCAATCAAAATGGTTGAGGCAGATAAAGATATAAAACCGGCTGATATAATCATAGTTTCCAGTGTTCTGCAGCAAAACATACTTTCAACAGCAATATTTGACCCGGTAGCCACGGAAAAAGCCAGGGAAGAAGCAAGGCTCAATACTTCCCCCCACACGGTGAGCATACTTGAAGGGCAAACCATAGTTTTTGAAGGGGAGATTGTAAGCGATGACGATGTATTGGTATTGACCAAGCTCGGGTTACTGCAGAGGGATTTTAACTGGAGCAGCTTACTTTATACACTTTTTATATGCACTATTACCCTGTTCTTATTCGGGTTTTATATCTATAAGTTCAATAAGGTCATCTATAATAATACCAAAAAAGTCTTTATAAACTCTTTGCTTATAGTAATATTCACGATGCTTGTAAAAGCCCTGACCATCCTTTCATCAATACATCTAAATTTCTGGAACTATTTATTTCCCCTGATGGCTGCTTCGCTTATAGGCACTATTTTATTTGATACCAGGATCGGGATAATGCTTACTTTATGCCTGGGCATATTTGCAGGCATCGCAACTGATTTTGACTTCAGCCTGACAGTAGCTTATATGCTGGGTGGGATTTTTTCTACCTTCATGGTCTCAAATGTTTCCCAGAGATCTGAAGTGATGAGGGCAGGATTTATCAGTTCATTGATACTTGCATTTTTATTTTTGACCATAAACCTTATTGGGGGAGAATTGGCCACTATTTCCCTTCATACGGTACTGGGAGTAATAAATGGTATAATCTGTTCCGTTCTGGCCATCGGCCTACTTCCATTCATTGAATCAACTTTTAGCGTAGTGACAGCTATGGGGCTTCTTGAATTATCCAATACCAATCAACCATTGCTCAAGGAGTTACTTATAGCTGCACCCGGCACCTATAACCACAGCCTGCTGGTGGGCCATCTTTCTGAGAATGCAGCCAAAGCTATTAAAGCAGATTCTCTTCTGGTAAAAGTAGCTGCCCTTTATCATGATATGGGGAAGATGAAAAGGTCTGAGTACTTTTATGAAAACCAGCAGGATATAGAGAATATACATGATCACCTGAACCCCTCGATGAGCAAGAATATTATCTCCAATCATATAAAAGACGGTATTGAAATAGCCAGAAAGAATAAAATACCAAGAAAAGTTTTAAATATTATTTCTCAACATCATGGAAACTCGCTTATAACATATTTCTATGAAAAGCAAAAAGGCAAGGATGCACTAAGTAATGGGAGCTCAAATGGTTTAAAGGGCCATTTCAGGTATCCTGCCAGGAAGCCTAAAAGCAGGGAAGCTGCCATACTCATGCTGGCTGATTCAACTGAAGCCGCCGTAAGGTCCATTGATAGGGTCACTCCGAAGAAAATCGAGCAGATGGTCAGTGATATAATCGATGACAGGATAAAAGATGGACAGCTGGACCAGGCAAGTATAACCTTAAAAGAAATAAATAAGGTGAAGAACTCCCTGGTCGATGGGCTTATTTCAATATATCATTCCAGGATCTCTTATGCCAGTCCTGAATCAAAGAAAGACCTGGCCCTGGCAAGCAGAGACCTGGATCAACCTTCAACATAAAAGACCAGTTTGTGCCATTTGGAGCCAAATAGTAATCATTTTAAGGCAGGAGAGGGATGCCGGATGAAAACAGTACTCGCCAATAATTGTAAAGAGATAAAACTGGACCTGAAACTGCTGGATAAAGTCACCCGCTATATTTCAAATAAACTTGATAAAAGCTCTACCAGCGGGCTGAATGTCATCTTTACCGGTACTGAAGAGATTAGAAAGTTGAACAAGGAATATAGGGGTATCGACAGTTCCACTGATGTATTGTCATTTTCATATGTTTCTGACAAAAATGGCCTGGGCTCAGAAGAAGAGCCTTTTATTATTGGAGAAATATTTATAAGCCCTGAAATTGCACGGGCCAATGCTTCCAGGCAGAAAAAAAGCTGGGACCTCGACCTGGAAATAATACTCCTGATCGTTCACGGCATTCTTCATCTCTATGATTACGACCATGAGGCGGAGGATGAAAGGCTTGACATGGAGGTACTCCAGAACAGCCTGCTGGATGATGCCCGGAAGACTTTTAATCTTTAATACGGCACGAGCATTAATTTCCAGTTCCAAATATGAAATAATAGGCCAAATATGGCCCCTGGACTATATCCAGGACTTAAAAAATGTACCGGCCAGTGAAAAAAGTAGGGATACTGCGTGATCTCTTTTACCATAAATATATTCTGCAGGCAAAAAAAGGCATGCCTATTGACAGATAATGTAAAATTAATAATAGGTATGTTTTTTTTTAAAATTTGTTTTAGAAAAGTTTTGGTTACTGGATGGTTAAAATAGTCATAAGACAGTTAGATGACTTTGACTGGCAGCTGGTAAATAGTATAAAGATACTGGAAAGAAGGAACCTCGGAAGATCAGCGGCCATAAGTGAATGGGTCATACCGGTAATAATAAGATACGGAAGAGTTTTTATTGCACAAAATACAGGTGACCAGAGTATTGTCGGGGTATGTGAGCTACTGAGGAGCTTTCAAAATAAATTTACTGCATTTATTCATTCTTTCTATATTGATATTCCTTACCGGGACAAAGGAACAGGGAAAAAACTTCTCCGGGAAGTCATTAAGATACTGAAAGCTGACAGGATCAAATATGTGGAGCTGACCGTAGATCCAGGAAATACTGCAGCAATGAGCTTTTACAGGGGTTTTGATTTCCGGGAAGTCAGCGTCAGGAAAAATGAATACGGCAGGGGAATTGACAGAATTCTTATGAGATTGAAATTTTGATGAACAGTAAAGAAATATTTAAATCAGGTTTTGTTGGGCTGGTGGGGAGGACAAATGTAGGCAAGTCCACCCTGATCAATAAGATCTTAAAGAAAAAGGTCGTCATCACTTCAAATAAGGTCCAGACGACCAGGAACCGGATCAACTGTATCCTGAACGGCAGGGACTACCAGGTAGTTTTTGTGGATGGGCCCGGATTTTTCAAACCAAGGAACTTGCTGCAGGAAAAATTAAAGAAGGTCGTGACAGGTGTAATAAGTGATGTAGATATTATAACGGCAGTAGTGGATGTAGACAGCGGTATAGGGCCGGGGGACATGTTTACCTTCAATAGTATTAAGGATAAGCGGAAGCCAAAAATATTGCTCCTTAATAAGACCGACCTGGTTACAAAAAAAGAAATTGAAAGTGAAAGGGAAAAAATAAGGGATATTGATTTTTTCGATGCTATCCTGGAGATATCGGCAAAAACCGGGGAGAATATTGATAGATTTTTAGATATCCTTGTCAGCATCCTTCCGGAAGGGCCGAAATATTTTGAAGATGATATGATCACTGATCAACCGGTAGAGATGGCAATATCGGAAATCGTCAGGGAAAAATTATTTGAAAATCTTTCTGAGGAACTGCCGCATAGTATTGCTGTAGAAGTTGAAAGATTTGAGGAAAAGACTACAAAGGCAGGTGAAAAACTTTTAGTTATAGGATGCAGTATCTTCGCAGAAAGAAATTCCCAGAAAGGAATAATCATCGGCAAGGATGGAAAGATGTTAAAAGAAGTGGGTGCAGCGGCAAGAAAAGAATTGGAGCAATTACTGGAAAGCAAAGTCTTTCTGGAATTATGGGTAAAGGTCAGGGAAAACTGGACCAGGAAGGAACCATTTTTAAGCCAATTCGGGTTCTAGCCTCCATTGCTGGAGTACTCTTAAAATAGGATTAAAGATTTAAAAAATATAAAGGTAAGGTGATCAAGACGTTAACAAAAGAACAGCTAGCAAAAACCATAGACCAGACTCTATTAAATCCGGTAGCAACGCCAAAAGACATAGAACAGTTATGCAATAATGCTAAAAAGAATCATTTTGCTGCAATAGTAATAAATCCCACCCATATAGTGCAGGCAAATAAAATACTTGCTGAGTCAGACGTGAAAGTATGCGGGGTGGTCGGGTACCCGCTTGGGGCAAATACCATTGAGACCAAGGTCTTTGAAGCCAGGGACAATGTAAGGAAGGGCTCAGATGAGCTGGATATAGTAATAAATCTAAGTGCAGTAAAAGCGGGCAACTATGAACATATCCAGAGGGAGCTCAATATATTGGTAAATGTTATCAGGAGAGAACAGATCGCTGAGTATAACCGGCATATTAATATCAAATTTATAATAGAGACCGGTCTCCTGTCTAAAGATGAGACAAAAAGAGTGAGTGTATTAATAGAAAAATCAGGAGCTGATTTTATAAAGACATCAACTGGTTTTGGGATAAAAGGGGTAGAGCTTGATGATGTAAGGCTTATCAGGGAATTTGTCACCCGGAATATTGGTGTCAAAGCTTCAGGAGGCATCAGGACCTTTGAAGATGCCCAGGCCCTTATTGATGCCGGGGCCACCAGGCTTGGGACCAGCAGCGGGATCAATATAATCAAGGAATACAGCACTCTCTTTTCTAAATAAAATGGCATCCTATAAAGCTAAAGCAATTATTTTAAAGACATATAAACTGGGAGAGTCTGATAAAATAATCAAGATGTATTCCCGGGATGGAAATGTTATAAGTGCGGTAGCGAAGGGTGCAAGAAAGATCCGGAACAGGCTCAGGGGAAGGCTGGAGCTTTTCAATCTGGTGGACCTGGAACTTTCAAGGGGCAGAAATCTTGATATTATAAACCAGGTTGAAATAATTAAAAGCTTTAAGGATATCCCGGGAGATTTTTATAGATTTGTTTTTTGCGAAATAATAGGCAGTATCATCTTAAAGACCCAGGCAGCGGAAGGAGAGAATTCCCCGGTTCTCTTTAAGTTGATCTATGTCTGTTTTAATGAGATCAACGGCCTGGACACTGAAGATATCGTTTCCCTGAAAAAGATAATGTGCTTCTTTGGAGTAAAGTTCTTAAAGAGCACAGGTTATATGCCACTGCTGGAAAGCTGTTGCAGGTGCAGCAAAAAACAGGAGGGCCTGAATTCATTTCATAAGAAAACGATAGGTTTTTCTGTGGAATATGGCGGCATCATCTGCGGAGACTGTGCAGGCTCCGTTCCGGCCCTGATCTTGCTTGATGCTTTAAGTTACCGGTTTTTGCATGGTCTGCTTAATATGAAACTGGAAGACCTCAGGGATATTGAAGTGAACCCCCATGCGCTAAAAGTCATATTCAGGCTGACTGAAAACTATTTGGTATACCATGCCGGATGCAATCCCGGCAGTTTTAAATATCTTAAAAAAGTCGGGATCCAGTAAGGCCCCGGCAGGATCACGGATTCTTTACTGGAAGCAGCAATAGCCCCCCTCTACCTTACTTTTTATACACTCTTTAGAATAAAACATTTCGATACCTTAATATAAATGTATAATAATATGTAGTATTATATATTTAATTATCAACATCATTATATATATAATAATATAAATATTAATATGTATGTATAATTATGATATAATAAGAAGAATATGGGACAGTTTATTTTAAAAAGAAGAAAAGATGAAAAAATTAATTAGACAAAATATCGCCATATTATCTATTATAGCCTTCTTGTTTATTTTTTTTGTAACGGCCATCCTTCTGGTCACAAATAATACGATCAAAAAAGAGAATGAATCATTCCAGGAAAGGGAAAATAATCTATTGGTCAATAAAAAAGAAGAAATTACGGCATACTTCAGGGGTGCTGAAGGAGAGCTTCTATTTTTAAGGGATTCCCCCGGTACAAGGAATTATATCAATAGCGGTCTGGAACCGGGTGTCCATAAAAATGAGGCAGGGGAGAATTTTTATGAATTTGCAGATAAATTTAAAAAATATTACCAGATAAGGATAATAGATTATTCAGGAAAAGAATCATTGAGGGTAGATAATAAAAGGGACCTGAGAACAGAGATCATAGCAGATAAGGATCTTCAGGATAAGTCAGACAGGTATTATTTCCAGGAAGCCATAATACTGGGCAGGGATGAATTGTATGTATCTCCCATAGACTTGAATATTGAGAATGGGGAAATAGAGATCCCATATACACCCGTGCTAAGGATCGCAACTCCTTTATTTAATTCTGGAAATGATAAATCCGGGATCTTGATCCTTAATTTTTATTTTGAAGAAATATTAAAGATTTTGCCTGAAGGCATGTTTATCCAGACCAGGGAAGGAAACATGGTTTACTCAAAACCCGACGGCACCGTGGGATTTGAAGAGTCAGGCTATGACCTATCTGGATTTGAGGGCCCGATAGAGATACTGCAGTTTTTAGAAGATGGGGAGATCCATTTTATAGAAACTAAATTTTTTTCAGATGATCATCTCTATATTGGATTAAGGCCCGATCATGAGCTATTAGACAGGTCAAACCAAAAAACAATGATAATCTCTTCTTCGGTCTTTCTTGCCTTTACCATATTGATCTTTTCCATGATAAGCATAAATCTTAGAAGGTTCAGCAGGATGTATAAGGCCATGGAGAAAGCAAAAACCAGGGCAGAGAAGTCGGCCCTGGAGGCAAAAAATGCCAATGAGCTCAAAAGTAATTTTCTTTCAAGCATGAGCCATGAGATCAGGACCCCCATGAATGCTATAATGGGTTTCTCGGAGCTTTTAAATAATACTGTGGAAGATCCCCGGCAAAAACAGTATATTGCATCAATATTATCCAGTGGGAAAACCCTCCTGTTACTGATAAATGATATTTTGGACCTTTCTAAAATCCAGTCAGGAAAAATAGATCTTCAGTACAGGGCAGTGGATCCCGGAAAGCTTTTTAATGGGATAAGCAGGATTTTTTCAACCAAAATAAAGGAAAAAGGATTAAAATTTATTACAGAGATCGATAAAAAATTACCCGGGGCCCTATACATGGATGAAGTAAGGATGCGCCAGGTATTATTCAATATAGTGGGAAATTCAGTCAAGTTCACCTCATCGGGATATATAAAACTCAGGGTAGAAGGGACCTATATTAAAGATAAGGGCAAGATCGGCCTGGTATTTTCAGTAAAAGACACCGGGATCGGGATATCGGCTGAAGACAAAAAGATCGTCTTTGATGCCTTCAAACAGAGCAAAAACTTAAGCATTAAAAAATCCGGTGGAATGGGCCTGGGGCTTTCAATCGCAAAAAAGCTGGTAACTGCAATGGGAGGCACCATATCGGTTGAAAGCACAGCCGGGAAAGGAAGCACATTCACAGTTAAGCTAAAAAATATTTCAGTAGCATCAATAAAAGACCTGCCAGAAGAAAAAGACGGAGCTTTTGCTGCCACAGAAATAGAAGATGGGCCCGGAGATAAAGGGTCCGGGGCAAAAAGCTATAAAGACGGCCCGGCCAGGATCCCGCCAGCAGCTGTAAAAAAGCTTCCGGAGCTTATTTCAATACTGGAAGGTGAGGTAAAAAGTAAGTGGGAGGAAGTCACTAAAGCATTTATTATTAGTGATATAAAAGATTTTGCAGCTGAAATAGAAAGCCTGGGCAAAAAATATAAGCTGGCTGTCATTTCAGAATGGGCAAGTGATATATCTACCCAGGCTGATAATTTTGATATGGAAAAACTTCCCGGGACACTTAAATATTTTTCTAAGCTGGTGGACAAGCTCACAGAAATGGCCAAATAGCATAATTTTTAAAGTAATCTGATTATTCTTGTTTAATCCTTTATATTCGAGGGGCTTCATCTTATAATTTAGTTGATTTTATACCGCCTTATATTATTATAAATAAAACCCTGGAATGGCTGTGCCGGGTAATTCATTTGATTGACTATTGAAATCGATGTGACTAAAATAAGGGACTATGAATTTTCAGGATATCATTTTCAACCTGCAAAAATACTGGGCCAGTAAAGGATGTATCATAAAACAGCCAATGGACCTTGAGAAAGGTGCCGGGACCTTCAATCCAGACACTTTTTTGCGGTGCTTGGGGCCGGAGCCGTGGAATGTAGCTTATGTAGAGCCCAGCAGGAGGCCAACTGACGGCAGGTATGGGAAAAACCCGTTCCGTACACAATTCTATTATCAATTCCAGGTGCTTTTGAAACCTTCACCGGAAGATGTCGTGGACCAGTATATGTGCTCGCTGGAAAACCTTGGGATAGACCTGAAGTCCCATGATATAAGACTGGTCGAAGATGACTGGCAGTCCCCGACTATCGGAGCCGCGGGATTGGGCTGGGAGGTCTGGGCAGACGGAATGGAAATAACCCAATTTACCTATTTTCAGCAGATGGGAGGTTTGCCCCTAAAACCAGTATCAGCAGAGCTGACCTACGGCCTGGAAAGAATTGCCATGTACCTCCAGGATAAGGAAAGTTTCTGGGAGCTTGACTGGTCCGGTGATATCACTTATGGCGATATCCATCTCGAGTCAGAAAAGCAGTGGTCAATATATAATTTTGAGGTCGCTGATATCAATATGTTGCTGGACCTGTTCAATAAATACGAAAAGGAATTTGGGAAAGCCATAAAAGCCGGCCTGGTCTATGTGGGATGTGAATATGTGCTTAAATGCTCACACATCTTTAACCTGCTGGATGCCAGGGAGGCAATAAGTGTCGCGCAGAGGACGTCATATATCACAAGGGTGAGGAATCTTGCAAAAACTTTATGTTCGGCTTATCTGGGCCAGAGAGAAGAGCTGGGTTATCCTCTATTAAAAAAGAAATAATAATATGAAAAAGCAATTAATCTTAGAAATTGGAACAGAAGAACTTCCTCCATCCTGTGCCCGCGAGGGCCTGGCAGGATTAAAAAAAATATTGGGGAATAATCTCACCAGCAGCAGGATCGATTACAGGGAGGTTAAGACTTTTATGTCACCCCGGAGGCTTACTGCGCTGGTCGAAGGGCTGGATGACATGCAGAAGTCTGAGGAAAAGACAGTTACCGGGCCCCCTAAAAAAATTGCTTTTGACAGTGATGGAAAACCTACTAAAGCTGCCGAAGGTTTTGCCAGAAGTTTAAATTTAAAAGTCACGGACCTGGAAGAAATCGAAGTCAGCGGCAGGGGGACATATCTCGGTAAGAGGATTGTCCATTCAGGAGAAAAAACAACCGGGGTCCTGCCGGGCATATTAAAGGAAACCATATTATCCCTGACCTTCAGTAAGCAGATGGCATGGGCCGACCATGATATAAGATTTGTAAGGCCCATCCGCTGGATCCTGGCTCTATACGGCAGTGATATAGTCAGCCTCAGCATTGCAGGCATAAACTCATCGAATATAACTTTCGGGCACCGTACCTTAAGCCCGGACCCGATCAAAGTAAAAAATGCTGAAGATTATTTTAAGCTTTTAAATGATGACGGGAAAGTCATTGTTGACTCTGTAAAGAGAAAAGAGATCATAACAGGCGGGATCAGGAAACTGGAAACCGGCAAGTGGAAGGATAAATTCAGGGTTGTTTTAGACGAGGAGCTATTGGATGATGTCGTAAACCTGGTCGAGATACCAAATATCCTGGTAGGAGATTTTCCCGGGGACTTTTTATATATTCCCACCGATATACTTATTGAGGCTATCCAGCACCACCAAAAATATTTTGCTGTGCTGGATACCAAAGGAAAAGTCACCACTAAATTTATTATCATCTCAAATGGAGTAAAAGACAGCGGCAGCATAAGGAAAGGGAATGAAAGGGTCCTGGGGGCCAGGCTTTCAGATGCTTCATTTTTCTATGAAGAAGATAAAAAAAATGATTTTGAATATTGGTCAAATAAATTGGATGGCGTGATCTTTTATTACGGGCTGGGAAGCATGAAGGAAAAATCCGAGCGCCTGGGAAAAATAAGCAGTCACCTGGCAGGGCTCATAAAAGATAAAAAATCCATGCTGCAAAAAGAATTTTCTGATGACCTTAAAAGAGCCAGCGTGCTGTGCAAGTGTGACCTGGTCACAAATATGGTAGTAGAGTTCCCAAAATTGCAGGGTATAGTAGGAAGGGAATATGCCAGGGAAAAAGGGGAAAAAGAAAGTGTATGCAGGGCTATTTTTGAGCATTACCAGCCCAGATTCGCAGGGGACCAGCTCCCGGAAACCCCGACAGGACAGATCCTTTCCATAGCAGATAAGATAGATACGATCACCGGGATGTTCATGGCGGGTAATGTCCCGTCCGGCTCAGAGGACCCCTTTGCCCTCAGGAGAAAGGCATCAGGGATCGTCCGCACGGTCCTTAAGGGGGATTATGACTTTAGTTTGGTGGACCTGATAAAATTTACTGTAGACCTGTACTTTAAATCTTTTGATTTTAAGGGCATTGATGTTGATAAGGTAGTAGCGGATATCAGGGATTTTATTATAGCCAGGTATAGTTTCCTGCTTGAAAAGGAAAAGAAGAGGCTGGATATACTGGAAGCCATAAAAGGGGCAATGACAGGACGACATTCCATCATTGACATTGACTTGAGATATAAGGCAATCGAGGATTTTGCAGCTGAAAGGGACATAAAAAAAATTACTGCCCCGATGATCAGGTGCAAGAATATATCAGATAAGTCAGGGAAGATCGATTTTCCTGAAGTAAAGGCCAGTTTATATGAGGATGAAATGGAAGAAAAATTATTTTCAAGCTTAAATAATATAAAAGATATAGTAATGGATCAGATAGCCGGCAAAGAGTATTGTAAGGCTCTTGGCCAGCTTGAAAAATTCGGGAAGACGGTAGATCTGTTCTTTGATAAAGTCATGGTAATGGCAGAGGATAAAAATATAAGGTCAAACAGGCTCAATT
>SDBT01012648.1_pt1 | contig 13559 bp, 11 predicted proteins | sample 2277101 | NCBI WGS metagenome assembly SDBT01 (sample SAMN10404973, study PRJNA504765) | marine sediment metagenome | isolation source: marine sediment core GS10_PC15, 103 cmbsf | place: Arctic Ocean: Southern Knipovich Ridge | collected 2010
ATAAAAAATATAATCCTTCTAAAACTGAAAAAAGGTGGTATGATTATTGGCACCGAAAAAATTATTTTCGCGCCAATAACCGATCCAAAAAAAAGCCTTTTGTGATGATTATGCCGCCGCCAAACCTAACCGGCGAACTCCATCTAGGCCATGCTCTGCAGCACACGATCACGGATATCTTAATTCGCGCCAAAAGAATGCAGGGTTTTGACACCCTGTGGCTGCCCGGTGTTGACCATGCCGGTATTCAAATGCAGGGAACAATGGAGAAAAAACTCCAAAAAGAAGAGAGTAAAACACATGAGGATCTGGGGCGGAAGGAATTTCTAAAATACATTTGGAAGTGGGCGCGGATTTATGAAAAAAAGATTCTAGAGCAATCAAAAGCCTTGGGCGAGTCAGCTGACTGGTCCCGCAAAACCTTTACTTTGGATCCCGGTCCATGCAAGGCAGTGCAGGAAGAATTTATCCGCCTTTACCGTGACAAACTGATTTATCGCGGCCGCTACATTGTCCACTGGTGCCCCAAATGCAACACCGCGATCACAGACTTAGAATTAGAATACAAAGAACAAAAGGGCAAACTCTACTATATTGACTATCCCTTAAACGAGGATCAAAAAATTACAGTCGCGACCACAAGACCAGAGACTATGCTAGGAGATACAGCTGTAGCTGTCCATCCAGATGATAAACGTTACAAAGATCTGGTTGGCGAAAAAGTGACTCTGCCTCTAGTTAACCGCAAAATCCCGATTGTGACAGACCAAGTGGTTGATCCTAAATTCGGCACAGGGGCGGTTAAGGTAACACCTGCTCATGATCTAACTGACTATGAAATTGGAGAGCGCCATAACTTGGAAAAACCTCTAGTGATTAATCGCGATGGCAAAATGATCAATGTGCCAGAGAAATACAATGGTCTATCTGTCAATCAAGCACGGCAGATTGTGATTAATGATCTTCAAAAACAAGGCTACCTTAAAAAGACAGAAGAGATTAAACATTCGGTTGCTTTTTGTGAACGTTGTAAGAGTATTATTGAACCCCAAATCTCGAAACAATGGTTTGTAAAAATGAAAGGGTTATCAAAACCTGCAATTACAGCAATCAAAAAAGGCGATGTTAAATTCCTACCGGAAAGGTATGGGAAACAAGCTCTTCTCTGGCTTTCCAATATCCATGACTGGTGCATCTCCCGCCAGCTTGTCTGGGGCCATCCAATGCCAGTCTATTATTGCAAAGAGAAAAAATGCCCGCCGATTGTGAGTGCTAAAAAACCAAAAAAATGCCCAAAATGCGGCGGGAGCAAAATCAAACAAGAAACCGATGTTTTAGATACCTGGTTTTCATCAGGCCTCTGGCCTCTTTCAGCCTTGGGCTGGCCTGACCGCAAAAGCGCTGATCTTAAAAAATATTACCCCTCTGACCTGATGATCACTGCCCCGGGTATTCTTTATCTTTGGATCTGCCGAATGATTATCTTGGGAATCAAATTCGGAAAGAGAGCGCCTTTTAAAACGGTCTTTATCCATGGCACGCTCCGCGACGAACAAGGGCGCAAGATGAGCAAATCGCTAAACAACGGCGTGGATCCTTTATTGATGATTCAAAAATATTCTGCCGACTCCTTGCGCTTCGCCCTTGCCCGAATGGCCTACCCGGGCCGCGATATCGCAATGAGCAAACAGGCAATGGAAGACGCGATTAAAGCCGGCCGCAACTTCACAACCAAAGTCCATAATGCGTCTAAATTTGTTATTCACAACACAAAACCGGCACAAAAACCAAAAAAACCTTCAAGCCACCCAAGCGATCAGTGGATTCTTTCTCGCCTGCATTATACAATCAAAAAAGTTAGTGATTCCTTAGAAACCTATCAGGTTGCCCGCGCGGCAAGAAGACTCTACCGCTTTTTCTGGAATGAACTCTGTGATTGGTATTTAGAAATCGCAAAACAGAGAATTTACAACCAGCAAAAAAGCAAACGTTACAAATCTGGACGATCGTCCAATTCTGTAACAAAAAAAGAGTCCAAAAAAGTAAATTTTGTTTTAAGAACAGTCCTGAAAGACAGCTTAAGGATGCTCCACCCCTTTATTCCTTTTATCACTGAAGAGGTATACCAAAAACTGGAAAAGACGGATTTAATTGTCAGCCCTTGGCCAGAATTCCAAAAAGAATACCGCAATCTAAAAGTAGAAAAAGAATTTAACAGAATTCAGGAAGCCGTAACCAGAATCCGGACAGAAAAAAGAAAAGTAAAACTTAATCTGCCAGAAGAACAAAAAAAAATTGTGGAATTTTTAACTAAAAATATTGAGTTATGAGCGCTTTTCTCTCCAAAACCGCGATTGCGATTCCTGTTCTCGCTATGTTCGCTATAATGGAAACGATAATCCAGAAGCCAGAACTATTCTGGTGGCTTTTTATTATTTTAATCGCGGTCGTGATTTTATCCTCTCTTTATTTGAGTGGATTTTGGCAGACCAAAAAATTAAAAAAGCTCTCCTACCTGATTCTGCCAACTCTTTATACATTAGCCAGTCTCTCTCTTTTTGTCCTCGCCCAAAAAAGCTTAACCCAGCACATCTTTCTTTTTGGGATCAGTATTGTTTTGGCTATTGTTTTGAATAATATCTCTGTTTTGAGCCATTATCATGCTGAAAGCAAAAAGCAGGTAATCTTGAAATCAGAACAAGACAAAAGAAGAAGAATTATTCTAACCGTCAATCAAGCCCTAATCCTCCTAACTGCTTTTTTTGCTTTAAGCAGTCTTTTTGGTATAATCTATCTCCTTTCTTTCGCGATTTGGCAGACGCTGATTGTCGCTGTAGTAATCATCTTTCTGCTTGCCTGGCAATTCCTTAGTGAAATATTTCCACCAAGAAGAGCTTTGGTCTATGCCAATGTGATTTCTTTGGGTCTCGCCCAAATCTTCTGGTCATTGAGCTTTTGGCCGACCAATTATATTGCAAACAGCATTGTCCTGATGGCCAGTTTTTACATCATCTTAGGTATCCTAGAACACTATTCACGGGAAGCTCTGACCAGAAAATTGATCAAGGTCTATTTCAGTATTGCTGTGATCGTAATCACATCGGTGCTCGCAACAGCCCAGTGGAAGCCGCAGTGAATCGATTAACGAATTTTGCGAATTAACGGGTTAACAAATTATCAGAATTTCTAGTCTGCCGATTAGACAATTCTAATTCAAAAATATGCGCGATAATCTCAAAGATATCCAAATAAAATCTATTCAAACCGGAGCTCATTCCACTCAAATGAGACTACCTGCGGTTTCAGGCAGAACAAAAATTCCAAAAACTAAAAGTGGATTCTGTCTTTCCCGCGCAAGCTTCTTTTTGCTCATTCTGATTATTGCTTTTATTGCGGGGGCTTTCTCTAATATTGCGATGGATAGATTTATTCTGCCCCGCCTTTCCACTATTCCCGCTTTGGAAAAAATAAGCTTTTTGCAGACAGACCAGCCAGTGGTGATTGAAAAAAGTGAAAAAATCACGGTTACCGAAGAATCCGGCATTATTCAAGCGGTCAAAAAAATTTCGCCCGCCGTGGTCAATATCGTAAGCGAAAGGGACTTCCGCGGCTTTTTCGGCAATATCTACCAGCAAAAAACGGGCGGCACCGGTTTTATCATCACTAATGATGGATTAATCGCTACCAACAAACATGTTGTTGCAGAAGAACAAGCCACTTACACTGTAATCACCCAAGAAGGAAAAAGCTACAAAGCAAAAGTAATCGCGCGCGATCCCTCTAATGATTTCGCAATTATTAAAATCGAGGCTGAAAACTTGCCTGTCGTGGATTTAGGCAACTCTACTGATTTAGAAGTAGGACAAAGAGTGATCGCGATCGGCAACACCTTAGGCGAATACCAAAACACAGTAACCGCCGGCGTGGTTTCTGGAATCAGCCGCTCAATAAAAGCCGGCAATGGATTATTTCAAACCGAAAGCCTAGAGGACGTCATCCAGACCGATGCCGCGATCAATCCCGGTAATTCCGGCGGACCGCTGATTAACCTAAGTGGTCAAGTAATTGGCATTAACACGGCGATTGACGCTAATGGTCAACTCGTCGGATTCGCAATCCCGATTGACAATGTTAAAACTGTGATTGAAAGCGTGATCCGCGAAGGCAAAATCATCCGGCCCCTTATCGGCATCCGTTATATCCCAATCACCCCGGAATTTGCCTCCCTAAATCAGTTAGCAACAAATAACGGAATCTTGATTTATACTGGTGATCCTGATCTTCTGCCGATCGTGCCCGGCTCGCCCGCCCAGAAAGCTGGATTAAAAGAGCTTGATATCATTACCAAAATCAATGAATATGAAATAAACGAAAATCATTCTCTTGTGGGTTTGCTCCAAAAATATAAACCAAATGATGAAGTTATATTGACGGTTCTAAGAAACAAAAAAACTTTAGAAATTAAAGTTACTTTGGGAAAAATGAAAGACAATTAATTAACGGCTTACGGATTAACAAAAGATTGGATAATCCGTTAACCCTCTAATCCTTTGATTAAACAATCCTGTCAAAACCTTGACAGATTTTTTATTATGTCTTAGAATAATCTCTTTGTTAAAAAACCCATGAATTTCAAACAATATCTTGGAAAAATCCGCTACGATTACAGAGCAATTGTGATTATTGTCCTGGTTGTAATGGCAATCAGCTTAATCACCAGCTTTCTTCGCGAACCGCTTTACAGAGCCAAAGCCAGTATTCTAGTTAGCCAAAAAGCAACCTTTAATTTAGATATGTACCAAGCCAGTCAATCAGCAGAAAGACTGGCTGTTCTGCTTGCAAAAATAATTAAAAGCAGCGCCTTTCAAAAAGATGTCCTAAATTCAGGATTCCCTATTGATAAAGCCTATTTTCCAACCAAAGAAAAGGATTTGAGAAAAAAATGGGCAAATATGGTTGATTCTCGAGTCACTACGGACACAAGTATTATTGAAATTAGTGTCTATCACCCTTCAGAAAAAGAAACCAGAAAGATTGCTAATGCGATTATCTATGTTTTCTCTGATAAAGGCAAAAAGTATTACAATCTTGGTGATCAAGTTAATGTTTTAGTGATTGATACCCCTTTGGTTTCTGAAAGACCAGTCAAGCCCAATCTGCTTTTAAATACTATTTTAAGCTTTTTTGTCGGTTTAGTAATTTCGGCTATTTACATTGCCTGGAATATGGGAAAGCCTGAAAAGAAAAAAAAGAAACGTCCAAAGAAAGAAACCTACAAAGAAAAAAAGGAAATAGCGCCAGAGCCAGAAAAGAATCTTCAAGAGGAAGAGGTTAACAATAACTCTGGCGGTTATATCGGAGGGCTTAAAATCATCAATCGATAAGTTTTAATATATTTCGTTCTTTTCCAAAAAAATAATTGCCTTCACTTTTTGGGGAATCACTTGTCCCGCTTTCTAGAAAACGAATTTCGAAAATTTTCTAGAGAGGGATGCGTACCAAAGCAGGTGGTTCTCTCAAAAGGTGAGGGTAATTATATATAATGGCGAGTTAACAGTTTAAGATATCTAAAATCAACGAAACGGAGGTAAAGGATGAGAAAATGTTTGATTATTACAGCAATAATGTTCTTGTTAACTGGACTAACGACGCAGGCAGAAGAAAATGAAGCTGCTTGTAATATAGGTGTTGCTATTCCTCTCACTGATCTAGCGCAGCTGGAGATTGGGGTAGCCCACAATTTCCTCAACGAGGACACCGTGGCCATAGGTATTGCTACAAAGCGACCATGGAAAATCCCACTCAGACTTAATCTGGATGGCGGAGTGATGTGGCAAAGAATCGATTATGAGTATTGGAGCGCCCAGAGCCTGCAAGAAGGAAAGGGCGAAGAACTGCTAGGTTACAATCTTAATCTAGAAGCCTTTTCTTACTGGAAATGGTTTCATATCCTTATCTGGGATGAGGTTAAGACGAAACATAACCTGGACTTCAGTTCAAATCGTTTCGCTGCTCAAATGGGTTTTAGGCAAAAACCAGTAGTTGTAGAAGCTGCCTATTCAACCTCTGATCTTGGAAGATTAAGGGGTTTGAGACTTGACAGCGTCTATAATGAAGCTGTTGTGCGAATAGGATTGACTCCCCACAAGGTTGTTGAAATTGGACCGCAGTTTATCTGGGTTCACTATCATAACCGGAATTATAAGGGGACCTACCGGCCCCAAGCAGGACTTTATCTGAAACTGATGCGAAAGAATAGTTTCGTAGAGGTTTCTTGGGCGCGGGTGAGGCACAAAGAGAAAAACTTGCAGACTGGAAGGATTGATGTTGACCAGGATGAAAATCGGATCTTGGTCAAAATGGCTTATATCCCGTCACAGAAACTGGAAAGGAGGTGTTGTTGGTAATGAAAACGAGAATTGCAGCAATCTGCTTGATCTTAATCGCTTTGCTTCTGTTCTCCGGATGCGGAGTCTACTGTTGCTTTGGAGGAGGAAAATCGAGCAATCTCGAGGCTGATCTTCAGTATTTGAAGAGAGCTTCGAACCGCCTGGAAGATAATCAAATAAGAATACTGGAAAAGCTGGAAGCTGAAGAAGACCCCTGCTGAAACATGTCGATCTGTCATTGCGAGCGAGTGACAACAAGCGAAGCAATGACAATGATAAAGAAGGAGTGAACGAAAAATGAGAAAATTAATTTTCTCAAGCATAACAATATTTATTCTGCTGGCTCTGGTTGGTTGCGAAGAAGCTCGCAGTCCGTTAGCAAGTCTCACAGGTAACAATCTGTTCGAGTCCGGAACTATCGCCGCCAATGTCTCGTTACCCTGGGCAGATGCTGCAGTACCGAACAGCAACACGCTCGCCCCGGGCACTACTGGTTCTACCCAAATTTGTCTGGAAAGTGACATTTTTGCCGATGGGAGCACCCTGAAAGAATTCGCAAGCCCAGGAGATCTAGCAAACGTAAGTCTAACTTTCTATTCCGGTAAAGAAGGGTATCTCAAGGTGTACCATGACTATCCCTTCTTCGATGTGATGGTAAATGGAACCTCGCTGGCTAATTATACGGACGAGGGAAAGTTTCTCTTGATGTTCAAGCCGAATGGGTCCATTCACCAGCTCGCTCCAGAGAAACCATTACGAAAAGTAACATATGCCATCGAAGGCACATCCGGATCGCAAATGTACCTGTGGTCACAGGCAACTGGTGGATTGTTAGTTAAGATGTCATATGAATCTACTGGAAAATGGATATTTGGAACTAAGTATCCGCCAGGTCGAACGATGCGCTTTCACTTTCAGGCAGGCTCAAGAAGAACTATTGGAGCGATGGTAAATGGGACAACCGCCTGTTACCTGGTTGAAACCGATCCCGGAAGCGCAATTGCTTACCCGGTCTATGACTTTGATGGATCCCTGGATAATAGCGGCAACTATCTGAACGGAGGATCGTGTAACGTTCAGGTAAATATCAACATCGGTGGCGGAGATCCGTATGTCGATCCGCCTGTCGAGCCGCCAGATGGTGAATGGCTGATCCGGATTGAAAATAATGATCAGGATATCGTAATCAATCCGGCTCGCCTCAAGTATGGTGGACCTAGGACTGGCGAAGTTCTATATATGACCGGAGATTTCGATGAGTGGTTGGCCACGGTTCCTATGGTAAAAGTCGGTGGTGTTTACAAAGTCCAGGCAAGTAACATCGCCTACAACATCACCACGCGGGCCAATGTCGTAGCCAGAAATCCCAACATTCCCTTTGATCCACTGGATCAGACCAGCAACTGGCTGATCTTCACACCAGAAGATGTTTCGAGTGTACTGGTCGGCCAGAACGCTGACGGATCCTACTACCTGGATCTGGAAATAAAGAACGGTAGAGTAATAACTCAGTAACTCGCCACGAGTCCTACGGGACAAAGAAAGCAAAAAACAAGAAATACCTTGCTTCTCTTTGTCCTTTTTTTAACTTTTAATTTTGATTGACAATACTAATAAAATATAGTATAGTCTAACGTCTATGAGAACTAAAAAAATAATCATCTTGTCTCTTTTAATTCTCTTCTTTGGTATCTTTATGCCTCTGTTTTGTTATTACCAAAGCGGGGAATGGCAGGCTCTGCTGTTACTTTTAGCTATACTTGCTGGTTTTTTACTTTCTATTTTTCTTTATTTGAAAAAACCGGCCTTAATCTTGGCCTTAATCCTGCCAACAATTATTTTTGGCCAGGTGACCACTTTAAGAATTAGGGATTGGTATTATGAGATTACTTTGGGAGAAATTTTAATCATTCTAATCTCTGTTCTCTTTGTTTTACAAATCCTGACCCGCAGAAAAATTAGAGAAATAAAGTTTCCTTTTCTTCTTGTGATCTTAATCCTTTATCTTGCTCTTGCTGTCTTATCTTTGGGCTGGGCTCATAACCTTTCTCGAGCTTTGATCGCAATTCGTGCTTTACTTTTTCACCTTGCTATTCTGTTCTTAATTATTAACCTCGTTAGAACCAAAAAAGATCTTAAAATTGCTCTTTACAGTCTGCCTTTAACTGGATTCTTGGTTTCAATTCAACTAATTTCCAAGGTTGCTTCTTTAGGTGGATTTAATGGAAACTATACTATTGCTCGAGAATGGATCATAACCCCAGTGGGCAGATGGGTTTACATCGCGGCTGTGATTATTCTAACCTTGCCTTTAACCTATGCACTTGCCCTCAACACTAAAAAAATATGGTTAAAGATTATTCTTTCTTTACAAATAGTTTTAGGATTTACTGCTTCTGCTCTCACTTTAGGCAAAGGAGAAATTATTGCCGCACTCTCTGGTCTTTCCTATTTCTTCACCAAACAAAAGATTCAAAAACTTTTAGCTCTTGTTATCTTAATTGTTATTCTGCTCCTCATTGCTTTCCCCCTTGCTTCTTATAGCAGAAAACTTTTAGAAAGAATCTATAATACAGCTAGTGATCCAAATACAAACTTTAGAATAACCGAAGGCAAAGTGGCCTTCAAGCTCTTCTTTCAAAAACCCATTTTAGGATATGGGGTTGGCAATTTAAAATTGGAGTATAAAAATCTTTTACCCTGGTCTATCGAGAGTGAAAGCAATAATTTCTTTTTGCAAATAGTTTTAGAACTCGGTCTTATTGGTTTAGCAATTTTAATCCTGATTATCCGTCAAATTTACCGTGAACTTAAAAAGATGAAAGCCTTGGCCAAAGAGCAAAACGATAAAATTCTGTACCTTGGCTTTGTCTCAACCATGATCATAGTTTTAATCAATGCTCTTTTAGAGGTCACACTAGTCGGACTCTATTACGGAATTATCTTTTGGTATATTGTGGGACTGCTTTTAGTCCAAAACAGATTCTTAGCAAAAAAATAATGCAACTTTCTGTCATCATCCCAAGTTACAATACAGCTAGATTAACTCTAAAGTGTTTAGAAAGGGTCTATTCTTCATTTTCTGAAATAAAACACGAGATTATTTTAATTGATAACAATTCAGAAGATGAGTCTGTTCTACTTATTAAAAAACATTTCCCTAAAGTAAAGTTAATTGTTAACAAAAAAAATCGTGGCTTTGCTCGAGCTGTCAACCAAGGAATTCGGAAAGCGCGCGGTGAATATGTTTTGCTTCTCAATACAGATGCTTTTGTGAATAAATCTTTACTACGCACTTTGAAATTCTTAGATCAAAATCCTGATGTCGCTATCCTTTCACCGCGCCTTGTTTACCCGGGCGGAAAACTGCAAACTAATTTTGGCAATTACCCTTCTCTTTTATCTGAGATCTTGCAGGCTACACTGCTTTACAAGATCCTTCCTTGGGGCAGAATCATTATGCCCAATATTTTAACTCGGAAAAAATTCTATCAGATGAGAGAAGTAAAATGGCTCTCTGGAACCTGTCCTTTCATCCGCAGATCTGTCTTTGACAAAGTTGGCCTCTTTGATCCTAGATATTTTATGTATCTCGAAGACATTGATTTCTGCAAAAGAGTAAAGAAAGCAGGATTTAAGATTATCTTTTGGGGCAAAACCCAAGTGATTCATAAACACAAAGCCTCCTCGAGAAACTCTTTTATCCCAAAACTTCATGAAAGAAAAAGCTTGCTTTACTTTTGGAAAAAACATTACCCCAAACATAATCTTAGCTTCCATTTGATTAAATTCTTGAGCGGAACCAAGCTTTATTTAAAATACAGGAAAACATAGTTTTAAAATATGATCATCTTGAATATCAATAAATTCCATCACATCCAGGGCGGATCAGACCGTCATTATTTTGATTTAACAGAATTACTAGAAGCGCGCGGCCACACTGTGATTCCTTTTGCAATGGAAGGTAAAAAAAATATTTCATCTGCCTATCAAGAATATTTTGTCAGTGAAATGAATTTAAAAAGAGTTAGATTCTCTCTAAAAGCTCTAAAAAACGCAGCCCGAATCCTTTATTCTCTAGAAGCACGCAAAAAAATTAAAAAATTAATCAAAAAAGAAAAACCAGGCATTGCTCATATCCACAATATCTATCATCAGATTTCACCCTCTATTTTAGGAATTTTAAAAAAGAATAATATTCCGATTGTGATGACTGTCCATGACTACAAATTGATTTGTCCAAATTACAAATTATTTAACAAAGGTCAGGTTTGCGAGAAATGCAAACAACATAAATACTATCAATGCTTTTTAAATAAATGCGTCAAAGATTCTTATTTTGCCTCCCTTCTAAGTTCACTCGAGATGTATCTCCACAAAACTTTTTGTTTTTATCAGAAATATGTCGATATTTTTATCTGTCCCAGTCAATTTGTAAAAAACAAACTAACTGCCTGGGGAATGTCAGAAAACAAATTAATTGTCCTGCCGCATTTTATAAAGCCAGCAAAAATAGCGGCCCAAAATAGAAAAAAAGATTATGTTCTCTATTTTGGCCGGCTTGCCTCGGAAAAGGGACTGGATCTTTTAATTTCGACAGCTTTAGAGCTCCCTTGGATTAAATTCAAAATAGCGGGCAAAGGTCCAGACAAAAATAGGTTAATCAAGACGGTTGCCCAGAAAAATATTTCTAATGTAGAATTTTTGGGTTTTAAAAACGAAAAAGAATTAAAAAAACTGATTGCGAATTCTTGTTTTGTGGTTGTACCCAGCATGAGCGAAGAAACTTTTGGCCTTGCTGTTCTAGAGGCATTCAATTTAGGAAAAACCGTAGTCGCAAGCGCGAGAGGAGCTCTGCCTGAACTGATTGAACAAGGGAAAGACGGTCTGCTTTTTGAAAATCGAGATGAATTAAGAAAAAAAATCCAATACCTCTTTCACAATCCAAAATTGACCCAAAAAATAGGGCAAAGAGCAAAGGCAGAAATTAAAAAATACGACCCAGAAGCTTATTATAAAAAATTAACGAAAGTCTATAAAAAACTATTAATAATTTGATTGTATTTCACGAGATTGCCGCGCTCTTCCACGCCTTTTTTCAAAAAAGGTGTGGAGTCGCCCGCAATGACACCTTTTCTTGACTTTTATTAATTATAGTTCTATAATATCAACTTATTTAAACACTGCTTAAAAGCCAATGAAAATAGCGATAATTGGAGCAAAAGGGATTCCCTGCCGCGAAGGCGGAGTAGAGCGGCATGTTGAAGAATTAGCCAAAAAACTGGTCCAAAGAGGACACAGAATTTTTGTTTACTCTCGGCATAAATACACCAAAAGCAAAAGAAAAAAATACAAAGGAATCGATATAATCTATACCCCTTCGATTCCCACAAAGAATTTAGACACGATTACCCATACTTTTTTCTCTCTTATTCATGTTTTGTTTAAAAGAGTGGATGTTGTCCATATCCATTCGGTGGGCCCTTCTCTGCTTGCTTTTATTCCTCGGATCCTAAAGAGGAAAGCAGTCACAATCACAACTTTTCAGTGCCGCGACTGTTTTGATCAAAAATGGGGAATCCTCGCTCGCTTCTTTTTAACTCTGGCTGAAAAAACCGTGGTTTTACTTCCTGACGCGACAATTGTTGTTTCCAGAATTCTTTACCAATACTGCCGAAAAAATAATCCGGCCAAAAGTCAAATCTATTATATCCCCAACGGAGCCGCACTTGCTCGTTCCAAGCGGGCAAAACTAATCAAAAAATGGGGACTCTCTGAAAACAATTATTTCCTAACTGTTTCGCGGCTGGTTCCGCGCAAAGGGATTCACTATTTAATCAATGCTTTCCAAAAATTAAATACGAACAAGAAACTGGTTATTGTTGGCGGCAGCAATCTTGGCAATCGAGCCTATGAAAATTATCTTAAAAAAACAGCAAAAGGCAATCCTAATATTATCTTTACCGGCAGTCAGCAAGGGGAAACCCTCCTCGAATTATTTTCCAATGCTTACCTTTATGTGCTACCATCAAAAGCAGAGGGCCTGTCTTTAAGTCTGCTTGAGGCCTTGGGTTTTGGCCGTTGTGTTTTAGTTTCAGATATTCCGGAAAACAAAGAAGCGATGGGCGAAGCGGGTTATAGCTTTAAGTCAAGGAGTGTAGCGAGCCTTAAAAAGGGACTGGAATTTCTAAATGACCACCCCGAACTGGTTCTCAAAATGGGGCGGCTGGCTCGCGAAAGAGTCCGCAAGTTCTATAATTGGAATAAAGTTGCAAATCAGACAATAAGGCTCTACCAGACTTTACTTCTAAAAAAAGGCGGGGTGGAAACGAAAAATCCTAAAGCCCTTCTTAAATCTTTTAAATATCATGATTTCCGGCGTCAAAACTAAAAAACTTAAAATTCATCCTGACGAACGGGGCCGGGTGATGGAGATCCTGCGCTCTGATGATGAAATCTTCGAGAAATTCGGTCAAGTCTATTTAACGACCACTTACCCTTCCGTGGTTAAGGCTTGGCATCTGCATAAAGTCCAAACCGATTCTATTTGCTGCCTGCGCGGCATGATCAAGCTTGTCCTCTATGACGGCAGGATCGGATCCCGGACTTTGGGAGAAATCAATGAATTTTTTATCGGCGAGCACAATCCGAGTTTAATTCAAATCCCAAAACAGGTTTATCACGGCTGGAAATGCGTGTCCGAAGAAGAAGCTCTAATCATCAATACGCCAACCCATCCCTACAATCCAGAGAAACCAGATGAATACCGCCTGCCTTATGATACTGAACTGGTTCCGTATGGTTGGGGGATTAAGATGGGATAAGAGGATATTAATTTTCAATTTACAAATCTCAATTTTCAATCAAATCCTAAGGTTCAATGATTTAATTTTCAAACAGTTTGAACATTTAGTCATTGGTTATTGAAAATTGATTGAAAATTGGTACTTGTAAATTGAAAATTGATTAGTACATTGGTACTTGAAAATTGAAAATTAACTACTCTTCTTGTCGAAAAATTCCTCTCTTGTTAAACTAAGATATAGTTAATCAAAATTAACAATGCCGAAAATCCATCAAAAACAGCCTTGGCAAAAAATTTCCTCTCGCCGGATCTACCACTGCGCTTATCTTGATCTTTACAAGGACCAGGTGTTGAACCCTTTAGGA
>SDBT01012649.1_pt1 | contig 13559 bp, 9 predicted proteins | sample 2277101 | NCBI WGS metagenome assembly SDBT01 (sample SAMN10404973, study PRJNA504765) | marine sediment metagenome | isolation source: marine sediment core GS10_PC15, 103 cmbsf | place: Arctic Ocean: Southern Knipovich Ridge | collected 2010
GATGCTGGATGCTGGATGCTGGATCCGCCCTCCCACCGACCCAGACCCACCTCGCTTCGCACCTTCCAATACCATCACTTTCCGAATCGCCGGACATCCGTGAACGACTCTGAAGGTGGGCTGAAGCCCACCCTACCCAACCGCACAATTTGTGGGTCCGAGGTAGGGTGGGCCTTGGCCCACCTTCAGTATCGCCGCTGGAGAGCAAGACGCGACAGCAGCGCACGACGTTGCAAGATTCCGCGTTGTCATCGTTCGTATTGTCGGCCCGATAGCGCCCAAGCGGGCTCAGAATGACAGCTTTTTGTCATCGGAAGGAGCCTGAGGCGACGAAGAATCCGGGAGGGTGGGTGGATCGAGCATCCAGCATCCAGCATCGAGTATCGAGCATCGAGCATCCAGCATCGAGCATCCAGCATCGAGTATCGAGCATCGAGTATCGAGCATCGAGTATCGAGCATCGAGCATCGAGCATCCGAGTCGTCAGCAGCATCGCCGCAAAGTCACCCCGCCTCGCGTACACTGAATCCGTGAACCTCAAGGTGATTCTGAGGCTGTTGCGCCTCCAGTGGCTGCTGGTCAAACACGGTCTGGCTCAGCTCTTCCGCCACCGGAGTGTGAGCGGACCCCTCAGGGTCCGCCTCCTTCTCGAGGAAGTGGGAGGCACGTTCCTCAAGTTCGGGCAGGTGCTCTCGCTGCAGCCCGACATCGTGCCTCGCGCCTACTGCGACGCCCTCTTCGACCTCCTCGACCGGGTTCCGTCCTTCCCCTACCGGGACGTTGAGCGGACCTTTGTCGAGGACCTCGGGCGCCGGCCCACCGAGATATTCGACACCTTCGACCCGCAGCCGTTCGCCTCGGCATCCATCGGCCAGGTCCACGTGGCCCACCTTGACGGTCAGAAGATCGCGGTCAAGGTGCGGCGCCCGACGGTGGAGCGTGATTTCGAGGCCGACCTGACGCTCATGCGAACGGTGGCCCGGATCATCAGAGGGCTCCGCCTCCGCCGCCTCGACTGGCTGGCAAAGGCGATGGACGAGTTCGCCGGTTGGACCCGCGAGGAGCTCGACTACAGGCACGAGGCGCGACACATGGAGGCGCTCGGTCACAACTCCCGCGACAACCGGAGCGAGGTGGTGCCGCGGCTTTACCGGGAGCTCACGACCCGCCGCATTCTCGTCGCCGAGCTTCTCGAAGGGGCCACGGTCCTCGACTATATCCGCAGCCTCGAGGCCGGCCGGTCGGATGTCGAGGAAAGGCTACGCGAGACGGGATTCGACCCGGAGGAGTTCGCCCGCAACATCATCCGCAACTTCGTCCAGGATGCCTTTTCGCACGGGCTCTTCCATGCCGACCTCCACCCCGCCAATCTGATCATCCTGCCGGACAGCGCGGTCGGCTACGTCGACTTCGGCATCACCGGATCGTTGTCGCGCTACGCGCGGCGAAACATGGTCGCCCTCACCCTGTCGCTGACCCGCGCCGACGCCGACGACATGATGGTGCACTTCCTTCGTCTCTCGCCGACCGACGAGAACTCCGACCTCCCCGCCTTTCGTCGCGGGCTCGAGGACGCCGTCGACCGCTGGTACGACCATGATCGGGACACACCCGCCATGCTGGAGAACTACACCCGGGTGATGCTCGACATGCTCCAGCTGTCGCGGGAGACAGGGGTCTGGCCGACACCCGACGTGATCCGCTACATCCGCTCGGTGATCACCGCCGACGGCCTCGTCACCCGCTTCGCGCCACGGCTCGACGTCGCCCGTTTCTTGCGGTCGGTCTGCGAGGATACCCTCGAGCGCGAGCTGTGGCGCGAGCTCTTCACCGTCGAGCAGCTGGCCCACGCCACCGCCAGGGGGGCGCGATTCGCAACTACACTGCCCGCCACCATCCTCACCCTGATGAGGCAGAGGTGGGAACCGTCAAGAGCGGGGCGGGCCGCACGGGACGACGAGCTCGAGACCTCGAATCGCGACTCATCACGTTTGCTGCCCCTCGGCGCACTGGCGCTGGTAGCAGCGCTGATGACGGTACTGCCCGGAATCGAGCCGGAGCTCGGTTGGAATCTCTTCACCGCATCGCTTGCGACGGTATTCGCCGCTGCTACAATGGGCCTGGCATCGATCGGATCACGAAACTGAAATCGGGGGTCGATGATGAGGGAACTCACCAAGTCGTTCTTTTCTTTCAGTTGGACGATGTCGCTGTTCGGTCTCGAGCAGTTGACGAACGTGCTGTCGGACGAGCGGTCGGGGAACCGCCGTGAACGAATGGCATCGGCCTTCGACGCGGTGACCGAGGCCACCGGCGAACAGCTCGGCAAGCGGACCTCGTCGCTCTATGAATCGGGCGACAAGCTGCAGCGGGAAACCGTCGATCTGATGTTCGACCTCTCGCGCCCGGAGGAGCTCAAACCCAGCAAGGTGGTGAACCGCGCCGCCGATCTGGTGGAGTCCTCGGCCGATGCGCTGCGGGATATGGCCGGCGAGAAGAAGAGCAAAAGCAAGCGGAAGAGCAGCTCGACCACCCGCCGCAAGACCACCGCCAAGGCGTCGGTGTAGTGCCCTTCGGCCGCCGACATTCTGGTTGGCGGACGGCCCGCCGACGGTTGGCGGAGCTGGGTCTCACGGGGCGTCGTCACACGGGAGCTTTCACCGAACCCGAGATTCTGCGGCTGCGCCGAGCACTCGAGGAGCTCGGTCCCCTCTTCGCGGGGTTCGGGCGATACCTCGGTACGCGTGTCGATCTCCTGCCGCTGGTCGCCTGTTCGACACTCTCGGAAACCAGGCTCACCCTGCCCGCGCCCACCAGCCCGCCGCCGACGATCTCTGGTGTCGAGCTCGAGCTCGAGCCGGTGCGGCGGGGCCCTCTTCACCTGTGGTACCGAGGCCGACTCGCGGACGACACGGCGGTCATCGTCAAGACCCTGCGGTCCGATGGCGTGGCGGCCATCGAGGCCGACATCGAAATCCTGCCGGTCCTCGAAACGATGCGGCTCGAGGAGCTGTCGGATGTCGGCGCCGCGGCGGAGGCGTATCTGGTGTGGATCGAGCGCCAGCTCGACCTGGACCGCGAGAAGACCGGGCTCCGGCGGCTGGCCGTGGAGACCCCACACTTCGACGCGCTGGTCGTGCCCCGGTTGTGGGAGGAGTGTGCGGGCAGCGACATCCTCGTGTACTTCGATCCGGCCGGCGAGGCTCCCACCGCGTCGGACGAAGACGGTCGCGGCGACGACGCGGATCCGGAGCACGCGCGACGGCTGTGCTCCGGGTGGCTCCAACAGGCACTCCTCGAGTCGATCCTCCCTGAGGGTCCAATGGAGGACAACCTGAGGCTCCTGGACGACGGACGGATCGCCGTCACCGGCGGTCTCTTCACCTCGCTCGCCCAAAAACGTCGGAGCAATCTCCTCGATGCGGTGGTCGCGACCTCACACGGGGATCCGGACGAGGCATGCGAGCACCTCCTGCGGGCCTGCGACGCCGACCTCGACGAGGGGGACCATGATCGTCTGCAGGTGCTCCTGCGGCAGGCCGATCCCTTCCGGGACGAAGGCTGGAGCGGGAGCTACCGCGGGCGGCGGCTCGGCGAAATGCTCAACGTGCAGTGGCGGTTGCTGCGGCGCGAGGGTGTCGACCTGCCGGCGTCGGTCGTAGCCTTCCTCCGTGGGTTGCACGAGATCGACCGCTGCGCGCAGAGCTTGGATCCGGATCACGACGCGCTCGAGGAAGCGGTGGAGGACCTCAGCCTGGTGGCCGCGACGTCGCGGCTGCGCGAGACCCTGAGCGTGTCCCGTCTGCGTGGCACCCTCGAGGCGGCGGTTCCGGTGCTGCGCGAGCTGATGGATCGGGCGGACCACCTCGCAACCGAGGACTCCAGGGCGGGCACGACATCGAAGACATCGAAGAGCATTCACCGGCGGGAGTGGACCGAGGTCGGGGGTCTGCTGCTGATCATGGTCGCCACCGTGGTTGCGGCACACGGACTCCGCGTCGCGGGAATCGGTGGTGGCTGGGTGCAGGGTTCTGCGACCGCGCTCTTCTCGGTGCTCGCCGTCGCCGCCCTGTGGCGGTCCACGCGCGGTTGGCGCCACGGCAACTGACCACCATGGGTGAGCGGGCGAGCCGAGCCACCAAGCCGAGTTGGTAGGATGGAAGCAGCATGAGTCTCGCCGACGACGAAATCCGCGCCGAAGAGTTCCTCGCAAAGGCGCCGCTCTTCGCCCGCCTCGACAGCCGTGGTCTGCACCGGCTCGCTGGGCTCTGCGTCCCGCGCACCTACCAGGTCGGCGAGGAGATCGTCACCGAGGGCTCCACCGGTCTCGGACTCTTCGTGATCACCGCCGGCCGCGTCGAGGTCATCAAGGGGGCCGGCGAGAACAGGGTCGTGCTTGCCGAGCTCGGGCCGGGGGACATCATCGGCGAAATGGCGCTGATCGACGACCAGCCGCGCTCCGCCACCATCCACACCCTCGAGCCCACGTCCTGCCTCCTCATCACGCGCTCCTCCTTCCAATCCCTGGTCGACCAGGAGCCCGATATCGCGTGGTGTATCGTGCCCACTCTCGCCACCCGAGTGCGGGCGCTCCAGGAGGAGCTGATCGCCGGCCACGGAGCGGTCCGACCCACCGATACCCTCGACGCCCAGCCTGCACCCGCCAAGGAGGACGACGACAAGGACGGCGATCCGACGCGCATACTCCTCCACCTGCTGCGAGGTCAGCACGCGCTGGCGCTGGCGTTGGCCGCGGGTATGCGCGGCTTCGCCGAGGCCACCGAGTCCTTTCTCCGAACCCTCGCCCGCGAGACCGACCTCTCCAACAGCGACGACCTGGAGAAGGTGATCCGCGAGATCCCACGTAGCCTCGCAAACGCCACCGAGAACGGCCTCGAGGAGGTCGAGAGACTGCCCGAGCGCATGCTCAGCCGCTATCGGCGCGCCCGCGGACGGCGACGTCGACGGCAGTGATCATGCAGCGGAACATCGAAGCAGCCGTTCGGATCGAGGCCGACACAGAGGAGATCTTCAACCGGCTCACCGATTACACGAAGCTCAGCACCTGGCTACCTGGTGTGGACAGCGCACGGGTGTTGGCCCGCGAAGGCGACGTGGTGGTGGTCGAGGTGGCGGCGCCGGGCCTCGGTGCGCCGTCGCTGGTGCTCGAGCTGGTGCACTCGCCGCCCGCGAGGGCGCACTTCACCCGGGTGGATCGCTACCGTGGCGGGGGAACGACCGGTCTCTGGGCACTCAGCGAACCCGCCGAAGGTACGGGCGTCGAGCTCCGGGTCGGGTTGCAGCCCGGCGCCGGTGTCGGACTGGGCGGCCGCCGCCGGCTTCGCGAGGGTCTCGAACGGGCACTCGAGGCCGTCCGAGCGGGGTTCGTGGGGAAAAAGTCCGAGCGTGAGACCGAGGGCCGCCGGAAGATTCTCGAGGTCACCCGCCGCGGCGACACGGTCGTTGTCTGGCACCGGGGCGAGGTCTTCGAGCTACCACGCCGACCGGCGGAGGGCGTTTGATGCGCCGCTTCGGCAGAATCGACGCGCCGAAGGACGTGGTGCAGTTCGTGCTCACCGACTTCGAGCGCTGGCCTGATTGGATGCCCGGGGTGCAGGAGGTGACGATTCTCGAAACCGACGGCGTCGAGACAAATCTCGAGGTTCGTCACCATCAATTTGGTCGAAATTTTCTCCAAAAACAGCGGTGCCGAATCGAGCCCGACGGGTTGCGCCAGTTTCAGATCTCGGGCCAGTTCAAAAAGTGGGAGTCCCGGTGGCGGATTGTCGCCCCACCGGACGGCGAAGGGACCACCGTATCCTGCAGGATGGAAGTGGATCCGGGATTCGTGGGGCGCCTCCTCCCCAGCGGAGTGTGGCGCGGCTTTCTCGATCGGCTCTTCGAGGATTGCCTGATCGGTATCGAGGCCCAGGCGCAGGCTCTCACCGAGAGGCCCGAGACCGTTCCAGCCGACCACGACGTCCTGCTCCAGGTCTTTGAAACCGACGCCGGCCTCGAGGTGTGGGTCGAAGGCCGCCGTTTTCTCGTCGACTCCTGAGTCTCGATCTACCCCGTCTCCGTGCACGAGGGTTGAGATGCTGGAGGCTCGATACTCGATGCTCGATTCTCGATGCTCGATACTCGATGCTCGATGCTGGATGCTCGATTCCCGATGCTCGATCTGTCACGGCGAAGCCCGACCTGTGACGGCGTAGCGCGCAGCGCGAAGCCGGAAGGGCGAAGCTGGATCCACCTGCCCACCCCAACTCTCTGCAATTCTCAGCTCTCCAGGACCCACGGGAGCCGGCCATGCGAGGAATGACAACGGGTAGCGGGCCCATGATCGCTATCGCAATCGGAATCGCAATCGCTATCGATGCACCCTGTGCCAGTCCGGCCATTCGATAGCGATACCGATAGCGATACCGATAGCGAGCCGGCGGTACCTACGACCCATCGCCGACGAGCCTTTGGATCTCCGCTTCCTGGAGTCGGTTTTGAAATTGGGCGCCGAAGACCTCGAGCTCCGCCCGCTGGAGATCGTCGTGGCGGTCGAGGACGTCGGAGAAGGTCACCAGCTCCTCGCGATAGCCTGACAGCGTCACCCGGTATCGCTCGCGGTGGTACTCCACGTTCATCTGCGCCGCCTCGATGGTAACGATGCTCTCCTCGAGTTTCCGGTAGGCCGCCACCGCCTGCAACCTCAGACCCGACTCCACATCCTCGAGAATCGCCTCGGCCTGCCGTCTGCGGGCCTGCGCCTGTCGTTTGGCCGCCGAGCCTGCCCGGACGTCTTGGAAGAACGGGATCGAGAGGTTGACGACGGCGCCCGCGTAGTCGCCCTTGAAGAAGAGCTCGTTGTCGATATAGGTGTAGACCGCCTTCAGCTCCAGCTTGGCACGTCCGACCGAGCGGGCCTGCGCAAACGCTGCATCGGCCCGTTCGACGTCGAGCCCCGCCATCCGTGCGCCGGGGTTCGCCACGACGACGTCGGCCATTCCCTGAACCTCGGGCGGCACCGCGAGACGATCCTCGAGGGAGCCGCTCAGGCTCAATCCGTCCTCCGCCTGTTTCCCGAGAAGCCGGCTGAGGGCGCGTCGGGCGAGATCGAGGTTGTTGGTCGCCTTGAGCAACGATAGCTCGTCGGCCGCGACCTGACCCTCAGCGCCGAGGAGCTCGAACTGCAGGGCCTCCTGCTCGGCGTGCCGCAGCCTGACCGTTTTCAGCCCCTCTTCCGACCGCTCGACGCTCCTCGCGGCCACCTCGGCGCTCCGCTCGGCCAACAGGACCTCGAAGTAGGTCCGGGTCACCCGGTAGGACAGATCGCGACGCCGGTTTCGCAGACCTTCGGCGGCCATCCGCTGTTCGACGCCGCCCGCCCGCTTGGCCGCACCGATGCCGCCACCGGCATACAGCACCTGGGTGAGCTCGATCGCCGCGGTGGTGTTGTTGTTGTAGGGGCCGACATCGGTGGCGCCGTTGCCGGGCACGCCGGGAATGAAGCGGCCGAAGAGCACATCACCGCTGAACTGACCGTAGCTGCCGGACGCCGCCAAGGTCGGCAGCGAACCCGCACCGGCGGCGCGCACGGACTGCTCCGCGAACTCCACCTCGGCACGGGCCGCGGCCACCTCGGGGCTGTTCTCCAGGGCGATTTCGATGGCATCGGAGAGTGACATCTCCGCGGCACCACCAACTCCTGCCGCCGCCAGCAGCCCCAAGACCACATGGATCGTTCGATATCTTTTCATGGCATCGCACCTCCTTCATCAAGCCTGCGTCACGATCTGGTTGAAACTCGTCTACCGCCCCGCTCGTCTCAGATACACTGGGTTCCCAACCATGATGCCAGAGTATTCCCTCCCGTTGGACAGGCGGCTCGGTCGATGGCGGCGAAGATGACGCCGCCGGCGCTTCCCTCGGAGGAAGGTCGTTCCCCGGCGCTGATGACCGCCGTCCTTCGGTACTATCGCGTGAGCATTCTTGTTGTAACGGCGCTGTTGTTTGCGGGCGCGTGGTCCTTCGTGACCCTCCCACGCAGCGAGGATCCCGATTTCGACGCTTTCGACTGCCGGATAGTCACCACCTTCCCGGGGGCCGATCCGGCGACGATGGAGAACCTGGTGACGCGTCCCATCGAGGAGGCGATCACCGAGCTCAACGACATCAAGACCGTCGAGTCGACCTCGATCTCCGGCCTCTCACTCTTCAAGGTCACAGTCCGCAACGATGCGAACCCGAGCGATGTGGCCGAGGAGATGCGGCAGAAGGTCGACGAGATTCGATCCGACCTCCCCGAGCGCGCCGACGAACCGATGGTCTTGAGCTTCAACACCGGCGAGATCCCGGTGGTCATCGTGGCGATCACGGGCACCGGCGATTACCGCTACCTCCACCGTTGGGCGTCACATATTCGGCGCGAGCTGAGGGACGTCGAAGGCGTATCGAGCGTCGACATCGAAGGCATGCCCGAGCGCCGGATCCTGGTCGATGTCGACAACGAGCGGCTGGCGCAGCTGCGGATTCCTCTCGCCCGAATCGCCGAGATCCTGCGCCTCGAGAACGCCGCAGTTCCCGGCGGCACCCTCGACGTGGGCGGGGTTCGTTACCTGATGCAGAACCCGAACGAGTACCGGAGCCTGGAGGAGATCGGCGACACTGTGATCGGACAGTTCGGTAACTCGCTGGTCTTCCTGCGCGATGTCGCGACGGTTCGCGACGGCTACCAGGATCCTCCCCGGTACGTGGTACGGACGAACTCCGAGCCCGCGCTCCTCTTGGCGGTCGTCAAACGTGCCGGAACCGACACGGTCGCGGTGGCGGAGCGGGTTCGCGAGACCCTCGACCGCCTGCGGCAGAATCTCCCGCCCGGGCTCGAGCTGCGTCTGATCTCGGATCGCGGCCACAGCGTCTCCGAGCTGCTCGGCACCCTCGGCTGGAACGCCCTCGGCGGTGGTCTGATCGTGATTTTGGTGGTGAGCTTCTTTCTCGGGGTGCGGCAGGGGCTGGTGGTCTCGGTGTCGATCCCGCTGGCGGTGTTGATTGCGCTCACCCTGATGCGCCTCACCGGGGTCGATCTCAACCAGGTCTCGATCTTCGGCCTCGTGCTGGCGCTGGGCATGCTGGTTGACTCAGGGCTCGTGGTGGTGGAGAACATCGGCCGCCACGTGGAACGCGGCGGAGACCTTGAGAGGGCGGTCATCGTCGGGGTCGACGAGGTCAAGATGCCGGTGCTGGCCTCGACCCTGACGACCATCGCGGCCTTCATCCCGATGCTCATGCTCGAGGGTAACCTCGGCGCCTTCATGACCGCCATGCCGCTGGCGGTAATCTTCTCGCTGTCGGGTTCTCTTCTGGTGGCGTTCACCGTGATTCCGCTCCTCTGCTTCACGCTGTGGCGCCGGTTCCCGCCGGCTCCCGAGGCCGAGCCCGAGGAATCACGGGTCCTCGATCTCTACACCGAGGTGGCAAAGTGGGCGCTGCGCCACCGCTGGCTGACCTTGCTGCTGGCGACTGGCGCCTTCGCCCTCAGCCTGGCCACCATCCCGATTCTCGGGCTGCAGCTCTTCCCCAAGGCGGAGAAGAGCTTCTTTCTGATCGACATCCGCCTCCCGGGAGAGGCAAACATCCAGGCCACCGATCTCATCGCCACCCGCGTCGAGGAGCTGCTCGCCGCCAAGCACGGGGTCCGTGATTACACGGTCAACATCGGCAAGGGCAGCCCGATGGTTTACTACAACGTGGAGCGCGAGCGGGAGCGCACAAACTACGCGCAGGTGTTGGTGAACCTCGAAGACGGGAGTGCGGACGGTATCGTCGCCGAGCTTGAGCCCGAGTTGCGCCGCATCGCCGGCGCCACCGTGGTGCCAAAGATCCTCGTCCAGGGCCCGATCGGAGGGGCACCGATCCAGGTGCGGGTCGCGGGAACCGATCTGTATGTCCTGGCCGAGCTGGCGCATGAGATTCGGGAACGGATCGCCGACATCGCCGGCATCACCGACCTGCGCGACAATCTCGGCGAGACAACACCTCAGCTCGTGCTCGACCTCGACCGCCGCAAGGCGGCCATGCTCGGCATCGACAGCTTCTCGTTCTCGCGGACCGTGCTGATGGCCCTCGACGGCGAGATCGCAACCCACTACCGCGGCGACGGCGACGAAATTCCGGTCGTGGTCCGCCTCGACCGGCGGTCGGTTCAGGAGACCTCCTCCATCGAGCGACTCTATCTGCCGTCCAACAAGGGGACGGTGTTGCCGTTCACCGAGGTCGCCTCCATCCGTGAGGTAGAGGCGTTCGCGACGATCGTCCACCGCGACGGGCGGCGGGTGGTGACCGTCGAGGCCGGCGCCTCCGGCCGGCTCGCTGACGACGTGCTGCGCGACGTTCAGCTCCGTCTCGCCGACCTCTCCCTTCCGGAGGGCTACGCCATCTCGTTCGGCGGCGAGGAGGAGGAACGGCGGGAGTCCTTCGCGGGGCTGTGGGAAGCACTCGTCCTGGCACTGCTGCTCATCTACGCGATGCTCGCCATACAGTTCAACTCGTTCATGCAACCGATTGTGATCCTGCTGACGGTGCCGCTCGGCCTTACCGGCGCGCTCGTCGGCCTCCTCGTCACTGGCAGCCCGTTCGGTCTGATGTCCTTCATCGGCATTGTCAGCCTGACCGGCATCATCATCAACGACTCCATCGTCCTCACCGACTTTGTCAACTACCTCCAGCGGGTCGAGGGGAAACGCCGTCTCGAGGCGCTGCTCGGCGCCGGCAGGCTGCGGTTCCGGCCGGTGATCGTCACCTCCATCACCACCATCGGCGGGCTGACCCCGTTGGCGATCTGGGGCGGCACCCTGTGGTCACCTTTGGCCTGGGCGGTGATCTTCGGGCTGATCGGCGCCACGGTTCTCATCCTGATCGTGCTGCCGGTGATCTACTCGATCCTCGTGCGGACCGGCGAGGGACGACGCGAGTTCCGCTTCTGGACCGTCCTCGGCCGCCGGCTCCTCGGCGGGTAGCCGCCCGCCCACCCGCCCGATGCTGGATGCTCGATGCTCGATGGGAAAAAAACATGAATTCACGGACGTTTTTGTCGAGGGGGTGGGCGGGTGAATCGAGTATCCAGTATCGAGAATCGAGTATCGCGTGGGTGGCCAGGGCGAGGATCGAGTTCAGGCCTGACCGAGCTACACACAGGCGCAAAAAGCTATCCTGCGCTTCACTCGCCTCGGTAGGTGCTCACGGGCTGGCCGTCCTTCACCCGGTCGTGGCCGTAGACCACCACCTCGTCTCCCTCGACGAGGCCCTGCAGGATCTCGACGTCGCGGTCCTGGCGACGGCCGATCGCGACCGCAACGCTGCGCGCCGTACCATCAGAAACCAGCAACACCCGCGCCTCGCCCTCGCGTTCGTCGAGCAGCGCCCTCGCGGGCACCACCAGGCACCGCCGCTTTTCAAGAACGATGCGGATCGTGGTGATCATGCCGCTGCGCAGCTCGCCGTCGGGGTTGCCGATCCTCGCCTCCACCTCGAAGCCCCTGGTCACAGGGTTCGCGACCGCGCCGACCCGTTCGACAACCCCCAGGAAGATCCTTCCCGGAAAAGCGTCCGAGGTGGCCTCGACCACCTGCAGCGGCCGCAGCCGCACCACGTCGCGGTCGGCGACCTCGACCACCACCAGGATCTCTTCCATGTCCTCGATGACCACCAGCGGGGCGCCGGGTCCCACGAACTCGCCCGGCTCGACGAGCATCTGGGCCACCACGCCGTTGAGCGGTGCGTTGACCCTGGTCTTTGCCGCACGCTCCCGGAGCTGGGCGATCCGGGCCTCGGCCGTGCGGTAGGCCGAGTCGAGGCTCAGATATCGATTCTTCGCCTGGTCGAGGGCGGAGCGGGTGACGGCGCCGTCCGCGAACAGACGTTCCTTGCGTTCGAAGTCCCCCTTCGCCAAATCCACCTGTTCGCGTGACACCGACGACCGCGCTTCCTCGATCTGCAGCCTGATTTCTCGATCGTCGAGCCGCACCAGCGGGGCGCCCTTCCGCACCGCCGTGCCGTCGTCGACCATGGTCTGCAACACGCGCGCGGCCACCTCGGCGCTCACGGTGACCCGGCGTTGCGGGGTGATCGTTCCGCCCGCCGTCACGCTGAACATCAGCTCCTTGTGCTCCACCGGGTAAACCTGGACCATCACCTCGCGGGGCGCTTCCTGGATTGGTGCCTGGGTCCCGTCGCCGGCCACAGGTTCAAGCCGCGCGACTCTCCACACGATCGCGGTAAACATCACCAGCAGGACCACCGCCACAACCGCGGCGATTCCCAACCGGATACCGCGGCCCAGCCCGGAGACGCCTCCCCCCGAGTCGTCGGGAACCCGCCTCTCGGGGCTCTGTACGGGGATTCCGAGCTGAGTGCGTGCCAGCAGGAGATCCTCGTCGGCGGTCTCGAGAGGTTGATCGCCGATCGAAAACTCGACCTGGCCGACACTCAGGCGGTCGCCCGGGCGCAGCTCCGCCTCCCTCACCCGGTCGCCGTTGACGAAGGTCCCGTTGGCGCTTTCGAGGTCACGAATCACGCAGCGGCCACCCCGCCGGCTGATCACGGCGTGACGGCCTGAGCAGCGCGAGTCGTTCACCACCACGTCGGCGCCCGGCGACCGCCCGATGACGTACTCGACCCCGTCCACGATCTTGATGCTCCGCTCGCCGCCCTTTCCGGAGAGCCGCTGCAGAAAGAGCAGGCTTGGGGGCGGCGGCGCCGGTTCCGGTTCCGGAACCACACCGCCGATCTGCATCATCACCGTCTTGGGGGTCTCCCGCCGGGGTATCGAGAAGCTCAGGGTGTGGTCGCCGATCTTGACCGACGACTCGCTGGCGATCAAATGCTCCTGCACGCGATCTGTGCCCACGACGACGCCGTTGGTGCTTCCGAGATCGACAATTTTGTACACACCGTGACCGCACAGGATCTCGGCGTGGTACCGAGAGCAGCTGTCACCCTCGAGCACCAGATCGTTGTCTTGCTCCCGACCGATTCGAATTCGATCGATTTCCAGGCGATGGGTGGTCGGCGCCATGCCGGGGTGGGTGACGGTAATGACGATCATTAGGAATCTCCGCGATATCGTCCGACGGGCTCCAACCGATGGTAACACGCAGTTCCCTCGGAACATCTTCCGGAGGCCGCTCGAAGCGTGCGAGCTCGTTCTGGGGCCCGTAATGGCCACCGAACGCGGCGTTCGCCTGGGGCGGAACGAAAGGAACTTGGTATTTCTTCTCAGCTCTCAATTCCCACCCGCCCTGCCGAGGGTGCGTGTGCGGCCCAGGGCGGGTGGGTAGAATTCAGAATTCAGAATTGAGAATTGCGGAAGCGGGGTTCAGGTTTTCAGGCCGAGGCGGGAGCCGTCGTAGCTGTCCGTCGTGACCTCGTCGCACCAGGCTTCATTCTCGAGGTACCACTGAACCGTTGCCCGCAGGCCGGAGTCGAAGTCGAAGCGCGGCGCCCAGCCGATCTCGGTGGTGATCCGATCGGCGTCGATGGCGTAACGCAGATCGTGGCCCGGGCGATCG
>SDBT01012650.1_pt1 | contig 13558 bp, 21 predicted proteins | sample 2277101 | NCBI WGS metagenome assembly SDBT01 (sample SAMN10404973, study PRJNA504765) | marine sediment metagenome | isolation source: marine sediment core GS10_PC15, 103 cmbsf | place: Arctic Ocean: Southern Knipovich Ridge | collected 2010
AGCTTGTACTGAACCCAAACGTTATCGGTGTCGCGTTCTCGAAGTACGCGGTACTTCGCAACCCGTGTACCCGACTTCATCGTCCCGCCACCGAGAAGGAGAATCTCGTCGCTGCCGACACCTCCACCCGGCCCACCTTCCGTCGTACCACCGGCCCCGCCCCCCATCGCCATGGCGATGCCGGCTCCTACGACTACGAGTCCTAAAATTGCCCACTTGTTCATAGAATGACTCCTAACAGTGGAAGCAGCGGACGCACCTCGCCGTTCCACGATCCAAAATTCGTTTGGTACATCTTCTCGCGCGTCCACGAGACCGACTTTCCGATTTTCTCCGCGGCTGTGTGAAACCTCTTCACCGAACCGTCGTACTCCGCCTGCTGCTTAGCCAACGTATTGTAACGAGAGATGTGCGCGATGCTCTGGATGAGCTGCGTCGGTCTCCCGTGCACGAACACTGGGAGCAGCAGACTCGCGCGCACGTTCTCCCGCGTTGCACTGGGATTCTTCCTGTGGTTGCGCCAGAGCATGGCGACCTCACCCGCCGTCGCTACCGCTGGATCTTCCAACAACGTCGGCTCTTCCATAAACCGCGCTTCGAGCCCTGCGTCGTGCCCCGCAGCGAACTGCGGCTTGAGCTGATACGGGCCGACGGCTTTTTTCGTCCCCGGCTTCGGAACCTTCCCCTTGGGCCGGAGGATCCACCGGCTCTCAGTGAACGCCGCAGCGTCTAGGAAGTCAGAGAGCCCGGGCCACGAGAGAGCCTGCTCGAGGATGGTGCCATAAGCCTTGAGACGCTGACGTGTCTCGGTCTGCCCCTTCGGCCATTTCTTGCCGCTAGCATCTTCAGTCTTCTTTGGCTTCGCTTCTGCGGCTGTAGCAGTCATGGCGATGAGTCCCACCCCCGCGATGGCGAGTATGGGTCCGAGGTACTTCATTCTTCAGATTCCGTCTCCCGACGATTTTCTCGTGCCGGCCCAGAGACGCTTTGAGCAAACTCCCAAAGTGTTTTTAGGCCTTGTCGAACCTTCGGCTCAAAGAAGATCTCCTGCGCCGCATCCAACGCAGAGCCTTGATACTCGTCGCTCTTCCCGTTCGTTGGAGCCTGAGTCGTCTCGGTTTTCTCCTGAGCCGTCGGTGCCTTGGCGGCGAGCTCACGAAGTTTCTCGGCGATGTGACTGTCGTCGTTGATCGGGCAGATCTCCTTGACCTTCTCGTCCAACGAGAGAATCAAGTACTTGTCGTCGATCTCGATATAGAGCTGCTTCTTCATGCCTTTTCCCATAGGTCGTAAAGTACCTTCGGCGGCTCGAGTCCGCTACGACCATCCTCGTACTTCTGATTGGCACAGTCAGGCTCGCCTGCAGCGATGAGAGCATCCCGACTCACGAAGGGGAGCCACAAGAGCCCGTACTTGCCTTCTTTGACACCGGCGACTGGAGCCTCCCGTCGAATGATAGCTCCACGTGCGTCTTGATGACGCGGGTAGAACGAGCTGCGAATAGATAGATTGTCGGGGCTCGTATGGGCCTGGGGGAAGTTCTTCGTGAAGTCATCCACGATGCCGTAGAGCGTCCGATTCCACTTCGACGACGAAATACACTTCATGTACTTCATCTGGTTCCTATAGGTCTTCCCTGACCCAGAAACAGCAGCGTTTAGTGCCTTCTTTGCGATCGTCGAAAAATTGTCGCCCTTCTTGATGAGATAGAGCTTCCCTGGCTTCGGCGTATTCGAGAACACGGAGTTGAAGACGTCAATCGAGTCGTCCTCGTCGACTTTTTCCTCATCATCGTCTTCAGCTGCACTCGCAGCTCCCATGAGCCCGAAAATGACCGCGATGACGACTCCGACTCCGATTCCTGCTTTTTGTTTTCCTGTGAGTGGCATCTTACTGATCCTTTATCGCCGCCTTCGCCGGCTCAGGTTCTTTTAAACTCGATCCCTCGTCCGGTCCCTCTTCGAAACCCGAACCCGTCAGGTACCCGTCGACCGCTTGACTTATCGCTACCCAAAGTAAATGCTGCGATGGATTGTCCATCGCCGTCCCTTCCGGAGGCCAGGTGCAACCCGGTACGAGGTCATTGAGGATGAAAATCGTGACCGTCCGCGGCTCCGACGTCCCAAGGACCATGGCCTCGTCAATCTTCGCCTCGATGTAAGGCCGACCTATCCCTGCCCAAAAGTCAGCAGCCTGCCCCGCCGTCCCCTTGAACTCGACCGCTTCGCAATCTCCGATGACCTCGAAATAGTCTCGAGCCTTCTCTTTGATGTCCTCGGTTTCCTCGTCCTCTTCGGATTCGACACCACGAGCGACGAGCGCTGCGATTCCGGCGACACCTGCGATTGCTAGTAGGATTTTCCAGTTCATCTCAGAATTCCTCGATCTGTCGAATGGCTTCCGTCTTCGCCTGCTCCGGCGTGTCGAAAGCCCATGGTTTTAGGTTGTCTCCGATGAAGTACGGCTCCATGCCGGGTCTCGACAGTTCGACCAAAAAATACTCGCCCTCCCCGAACGACTCGGACACGACCCGCCACCCCACACCTCGATGAATGCCCGAGAGACCTGACGCCGTCGCGCGACCGACCACGATCGCCAAGATGGGGATGAAGAGAAGTAAAGCAGGCCATTTCACCCAGACCTCTTTCCGTAGGTCTCGACGAGCTTCGGATGCGGCTTGACTTTGAGCTCCACTCCGGCCTCGACCGCAGCATTGAGCCACGCCCGTCTCGCCTCTTCACACGAGTTCGTACGCTTCTCCCCTCCCGGCAGAATATAGAGGACCGGTTCGTCGTCGGGTCCAGGGATAGGCCGATCAAAATCACGTTTGATCGACCACGCAAACACCGATGCCGAATCGAGCACGGCACCTATCTCGCTCTCTCGCTCTTCGAGCTCGACTTCTAGATTTCCAAGCCCATTCTCCAGCTCTTCAAGCTCGACCGCTCGATTTCCGAGCACGAACCTGTCCGTATCGAGCTCTCGCCACCGCCGCCACAGGAGTAGACGCATGGCGACGGCCCCCGCGACGATGGCGAGAATGTAGAGAACGACGTCCATGGGTCAGTCCCCGATCTTCGTCATGAAGAAACGGCTGTTGTCGGCGTCGAGTGTGACGCCTACGGTTGCACCGAAACGGATGATGTCTCCCGGTACCAATCGAATGATACGACTGACCTGACTCTTTAGGATCGAAGTGGCGAGCAAGTCACCTCCCACAGCGATGTAGCCCATGCTACCCGCAGCCCCGTCGACTGCAACGAAGTCGATCGGGGGACCGGACATGGCACCCGCATCGGCGGCGTTGAGGCTGATGCCGATGTTGAGAAGGGCCGCACCGTTGATGCCGGCGTACAACTCGATGGCCCAAACACCGGGACGCACACAGGTTAGCGCGCAACCGGTATTTGCATCTTCAACGACCGTAAAAGCCCCTGAAGCATCGGTGATGTTGGCCGCGGTGTACCGGATAATCGCCGTATCGACGGCACCTAGCGCAGTGGCCCCCACACCTAGAACGGTGGCGAGGAACTGGCTCGAGGGAACTAAATGTGGACTTGCCTGTTGACTACTCATTTCTCTTTTCCTTTGTCTGTGTGTGAAAAAACTGTTTCGATGAAACCCTATCTACGCTTCATCTGCTCCAAGCCAGCGGGCCTGTATCCACCAGCGGATATCCTTGCCGGCGACCCCCGTAACTTCGCACCGAAGATCTCCGCCACCGACCGCAAGCACTGAATCCGCCGCGCCGATGGCTCCGATTCGTGCATCCGCATCGAGCACTGGAAACGTCTCTTCAGACGGCGCATCGATGACCGGTCCAACGCCGTGCGCGTACGCTCGGTGTCGTCTCTCGTACATATTCGCTGGTACCCCCACCTCGATACCGACGACCCACACTTCAACGATCGCCCCGAACGTCGCCGGAGTACTCGCGAGAATCGTCGGAGTTCGCGTAACGGCCCCTGAAGTCTCTCGGTAGAACGTAGTCGCTAGAAGCCCATCCCTGAGAGCCTGTTTACTGGTACTGGCTCCAGCTTTATCCCAGTCCGCTCGAAGTCCGCGATCATTTGTCGTCATGACTTCGCCCGAAGGCGCGTGTGCGTTGTAGATACCCACTCCACGAACCGCTAAGTTGTCGACCGCGTCATTCAGAAAATTGAGAACATTGGTGTTGTTCTCGATTCTGGGACCGTACAGCCACACCGAGTTTATCGGGAGTAATGCAGATCCATTGAGTCGAACAGCGCTTCCGTTCGATTCAAAAACCGTCCCGAAACACGCAAAGTCGCTGATTGCATTGTTGGGACCGCTCTCGATATCGATGCCTGCAGTCGAGCAAGATGAAATCTGACCGCCGTACACGGAGTTGGAATTGGACCCGTCTTTGACGGTGACTCCGAAGATGACGTTCGTGATGATCGTGTTTCTAAGCTCGTTGTAGAAGGCGATCCCCTCGAACCGAACCCCCGTCTCTACCAAACGTATTCGGCAGTTGTCGACCACCACGCGGCTCCACTGTCGAAGATCGAGGGCCACGCCGCCAGCCTCATTACGACTCGTGTTTTCAATGGTGAGATGGGCGATGCGAGCGCCGAAGTTTCGATCAGCGACCGAGAACGCAGTGAACACGCCCTGAATGAGCGCCACCCCCATCCGATCACCAAAAATTCGACACGCCTCTCGACTGGTACCAACGAGTGCCACGCTATCCGCGATTATCATCGTAGTCGAAATCAGGTAGTTGCCCGGCGGGATGACCACGCATCCACCATCGATAGCAACCGCAGCCAACGCGGCCTGTATCGCACCCGAATCATCGGTGACCCCGTCCCCCACAGCCCCGAACTGTTTGACGTCTACAGCTCGAGAACGAGACCAATCCCCAATATTTCGGATAGTGTCCTGAATCTCGTACGCATACGTCGGATGACGTAAAGCGAACTCGTCTGGAGTTGTATCGGTCCAGGTCATCTCAGCGTATCGCTCACACTGCAAAGTAATCCTTGTCACTCACCACCGGAGTGTCCATCTCACGTTTTCCGAGTTGGATCTCTCGATTGATCTTTTGTGAGATCCACTTCTCGAGCCATTGCTTGTCGTTCAAACCAAAATCAGGATGGTCTTCATCCGTTGGCTTGGGATTGCGTTTCAAAAAAGCAGCCTTGGCCTCTATGACGTTCGCGTCTGGAATCGTGATGTTTAGGGTGAGATCAGCCATTGACTACTTCCTCTTTTTCTTCGTCCTCTTGAGCCGGTTCTTCGCCGCCGGGTTGAGCGGGTCCTTCGTTGTCTTCAGGTTTCGGCACGACCGCCGGCTTCTTGCCGAAGCTCTTGAGGTTTTGAAGCTCCGCAAGGAGCTGCATACATTTCCCCACGGGAACGTTTGGACTCGGGTTGGTCTGAACATAGGCCATGAGTTCGTCTCTGAGTTTGTTGGGTAGCAGTAACATTGGTGGGAATCCTACTCTAAGAGACTGCGAGCGGTCCAAACAACCGCCAGTCTGTGTCGTCGAAAGCGTAGATGATGTAGAGGCCGGCAACCGTCAGGTTTTTTGCAACTCCCGCAGACCCGCCGTTGATCGTGTCACCCGCCGCCGGAGTAATGTCGGCGGTTGAGGTGTCATCCTTCAAGTCGATCTCATACCAGTCACCCACCACCGCGGTCGGTAACTCTGCGATCGATTTTGTCGTCGGAGTGAGGATCTGAACGAAGTGCTCAGCACCCAAGGTGGCGGTCGTGTCGTCTGGAATCAGCAAGACGTTGGCGTGCGGCTTGTTGATGAAACCGACTGCCCACCGCTGCGTCACCAACCCGGTGTTATTACTGCCTGTCGGCCCCGGGGTCAGATTGTGGTCGGCACCACCGTCATCCGTAGCCATCCGCGTGTTAGGGGCGGTGCTACGCAGCCAATCCTCGCTGCGCGTGGCTGTCGGAACTCCAACGTGATCGGCTCGTTCTGTGAGAACGAAGCTCGTCCAACCCAACGACGCTGTCAATCCAAGACCAGCTCCAGCATCGCCCGCCGGAGATGCAGCCGCTGCATCCCACACATAATCTCCACCTGAACCAGCAACCTCTAGTGTCCAAGTATCTGTGGTGGTGTCGTAGGCCCAGGAGCCATCAGCTGTCGCCGCGACCCCATAGACCGCGAAGGTTCCGATACCGTCCGTGAAGAGCGTCATGCCGCGGTTCGTCGCGCCGCCGTCTCCGACTATGAAGTCATCCGCGTCGGCGATGCCGTCTGCTTCGGCAGCGCCTGCAGTAATCAAAGCATTCTCAATCGACACATCGACGTTGTTATCAAACGTAGCCGCAACATCCCATGTCGCCCCGTTGAAATGCTCGACTGTTAGAATCTCCGTACCGCCGTGTCGAAATCTCTTGTCGTTGACCTGATCTGTAGTGGCGTTTCTGGAAAGAATCAGATCAATAGTCCCACCGGCACCCAACTTAGCCCACCTGGAAATCGGGCTCCCCGAACCTGTACCAATCAACGAGGTCGGGCTATCGCTATTCAAAGTAAGATTAGAAAGCAGCGTCAGCACCGTCGGAGATAGAGTCATGTCCGCCGCGCCAGCAAGCCCCCACGTCCAAGTATCTGTGGTCGTGTCGTAAGCGAATGAGCCATCGGCCGTCGCCGCGACCCCATAGACCGCAAACGTCCCGATGCCGTCCGTGAAGAGCGAGAGGCCGCGGTTCGTCGCGCCGCCATCACCAACGATGAAGTCGTCCGCATCGGCTATGCCGTCTGCTTCAACAGCGCCTGCTATCGAAAGCGCTACCGGCATCTCCCAATTACCTGATGCTTTGAGATAGTTAGTTACAAATGCCGTTCCGGAAGTGTCTGCGACTAACTGTAGATCTCCCGCTGCCCCAACCTGAAACAAGATCTCTTGCGTCGCCCCCTGCAAGAAGAGAAGTTGAGTATTCCCCGCACCAGCAATCCGAATACTCGATGTTCCAAGCCCATCTCCTGCCGTAATCCTTCCAGCTGCACTGTCGAGCAGGAGATCAGAACTCAACGTCAGCAACGTTGGCGACAACGTCATATCCGCCGCGCCACCAAGACCCCACGTATGCGTATTCGTGTTCGGCTCGTACTCCCAAAAACCGTCTTGAACTCCGGCTGCACTGGTGATGTCTATGCGCCCAGTGTCACCGGCCAAACTGCCGACGAACAACGTCATTCCGAAGTCGTTGGTGTCGACACCGTCACCGACGACGATCTCGTCGGAGCCCGCAACACCGTCAGTCTCGATCGCACCCCCCGCGAGAACGACATTCAAAAACGCTTCGTTGAACCGAAGCGCAGCCGAGCCAATGCTCGGATTTCCATTTGTGACCGGAAGCAGAGCGTCACCGTCGCTGATCTCCGGATTAGTCCCACCAGAAACTGCACCGGCAGCAAGCACAGCCGTCCACGTCGCTGCTCCCGACAAGATGTCGAGGAACGTCAGCACCGTCGTGTTGAGCACGATCGGATCCGGAGTGATGAGCGTCCACGCCGTATTGGCGTTGACCGTCCCTTCGACGACCGGAACCGTCATCCCGGCAGTGACTTCAGAATCAGTGTTCGCGTCACTCCGACGCTGCAGAATGTAGGGCAACGCCCCCGTCCCGACCTGAACGAGCGTGTAGATCCCGTTCTTCGCCCCCGCCGCCTCGTCCTTGACGAGAATGTCCTCATCTAAAACAAGCGTGATCCCGTCGACGGCCGCAAAAGCCCCGTTCGCAACCGCCGTGAGACGGTTGTTCGCAAGAGTGTTGGCCGGCAGCGCTGCAGTGGTCGCAATGCGAACACTATTCTTCCAGTCCAGCGCGTCGATCGCTGCTTGACTGACGGACTTGCCGTCGATGATGGCGCAACTAGCCGACAAATTACGTTCCTACGTGACCCTGCCAATCGGTCGTACCAGCGGTAGCGAGGAGCACGATGAGGTTATCTCCGGCAATAGTGATCGATGCACCAGTCAACGCAGTGTTTCCCGCTGCTGCCGTAATCGTGACGTTGTTACCGGCACCATCTGGACAGCTCAGCACGATAGCCGCGCCGCCAAGACACCCTGCGATCAAAGGCAGAGTGACGATGACGGGTAAATTACTAGACCGAACCGAAACATACGCGAACCGGATCCCGTTCGGGATCGTGAGAGCAGCATCGATGGTCCCGAGGACCACGAACGGACCACCGCCAGACCCACCGCCGCTGGAAATACCCATGAGATCTGAAAAGGTGGGCATTTTACGTTCCTACGTGGCCTTGCCAGTCAGTCGTGCCGGCGGTTGCAAAGAGCGCGATGAGGTTGTCACCCGAGACCACGAGCGTCGCGGCGGTGAGTACCGTGTTACCGGCCGCAGCGGTGACCGTGACGTTGTTAGCGGCGCCGTCGGGACAGCTCAACACGATGGCTGCGCCGCCGAGACAACCGGCGATGAGTGGCAACGTGAGCGCGTAGGCAGTGTTAGCCGAACGACACGAGACGAACGCGTACCGAATCCCCTCGGGGATAGTAAGCGCTGTGTCGATAGTCCCGAGGACAACGAAGGGCCCTCCACCAGATCCACCACCGCTGGAGATACCCATGAGATCTGCAAAAGTTGGCATGATTTTTTTTCCTTCCTTCTTTACGAGCTCCTGCTCAAAATCCGAACTTCCGGTGGCGGGTCGATCTGCGAAGACCCATCCGTCCACTTCAAACCCCGTGTCGTAACCTCGCTCCGATACAGCGCCTCGAGATCCAAAGGCGGAATCCAAAGATAGGGATATGAACCCTGCCGAGCGACGACAGTACTACCCTCTTCCGCAATACCGCTTCCGCTGTCCTTTGGCTCGCAACACGGAACCCCTCGAAGGGGCGATTGTCCATCCATCAAGCGGCTTCGATTATCGAAGTGACACGAACGCAGGTCGATGCCCCGTCCATGCGGAGCAGCCGGAGTGTTCACCCGGTATCCGTACGTCCCGTAAAACGCGTCGTTCCACCCACCGCACACGATGAGGGTAAACAGCGCGAGTCGATGAAACGAGGACCGACTGATGTCCTCCGCAAACTTTGAAGCCTTGCGCTCATCCATCCCGCCCTCGAGAGCAGCACGCTTCGCCGCCTGTCGAAGAGCAACGTACGTGATGGACTTCTGGGTGGTGCCGAGGAAAATTTCCTTCTTGCGAACCTGATGAAAAAACCCACACGTCGGCTTCGGAGTCTCGAGCTGCGTGACATCGACCGGCAGACGCAGCAAGAAGAGCTGCTCGAACTCGTCGCAGTCTTCCGGCGGGGCCCACCCGACTGATGCCTTCTCCTCGTCCTCTTCATCCCCGCTCATTGCGAGAAGAAGGACTCCGAGAGCAGCAACACCCAATGCAACTTTATGCTGCACCTATCCTCCCTATGTCCCAGTCGAGCTCAGCCCGTCCCTGTGCGCTCTTCCCCGTCGTGATGACGAAGAGGAACATTGGTGCGTTAGTCGAATCTTTGGGAATGACGAACCGACAGTTGAGGCCGCCGCTGTTCCCAGTCTCGTCAAACAAGAGCTGACGCTCAGCTGCGGGGGTACCCACTAGGCCACGGAAGATCTCTATCTGCGCCGCATTGCCAGCCAAACTCACGATGAGCGAGTTGACGACAGGGCGGTAGATCTCCCCAGGGAAAAAAGCGAGATCAGCAAACGTGAACAAACCGGCGCCAGCCAAGCCCGTAAACTCCACCGCCCCCGCGATGACCTGAGACTCGAACGGCATCTAGTATCCCCCGCTCTCGTACCACTCGTCGTTAGCAAGCTCGTCGTCGAGCAAAGAACAAACACGATTCGCTCGCAGCTTCACTCGGTGCTCGAGCAACCTCGCCTCCGGACAATCCATCGTGATCGTCGGCCAATTCATCGGCCTCCCGTCGGGCGTCTCCGAATACACCTCTTTGAGCGCCACCATGGCGAGCTGCCACGCATCTCGAACCCCGTCCTCCCACGTAGCAACGAGGACCACATCGACCTCGTCGGGCAGCCAAGGGAAAGGTTCGCAATCCACCGGACCCCGCGACTGCGTTCCTCTAAAAGAAGGACCGTGCTGGTGCTCCTTGCAGTGCTTCTTCTTACCGCGCGAGAGTGCAGCACCCAAAATCCCAAAGCCGATAGCCGCCGGTACCCACAAAGCCATCAGTGCTTCCCTTTGCAGTTACATCCGCCAGCCGCACCGAGGCACTCTTCCCCAAGCGCGCACTTATGGCAGCAGTGGCCATGCTTCTCCCACCACTTGCCCCCGACCGCAGGTTGATATCCTTTGAGACTGTTGCTCGAGTCGATGACTTGACCACTGGGGAGTACGACGACCGCGTGAAAGTGACCAGGCTTGACCTTGTCTCGGTACTTCACAGGGATGAGCGTTACGAAAGCTCGCTGCCCGTTGTCATACCGAAACAGCGCCGCGTCGATAGCCGCAGCTTCAATGCACGTGGCTTTGCCGCGACGAATGACTTCGGAGAGCGAACCGACCTTTTGGCCTTCACCAGTCATCCGCGGTTCTTCGTAGACGATGCCCTCTTCCGCGAGACCCGAAAAGTCGTCGAACTTACCGGACTCGAGCTCAATGACGTTGATGCGCACGGCGCTCTCGGTCATCGCTTCGAGCTTCTCTCGACGCTCTTCATTGTCACCGTCGTGCGAGTACGTCAGCACCATGCCGTCTTGGTGGGCACCTATAGAAGAAAACTTCCGTCGCATAGCGCCGCCTTTCGTACCGCGTAGTCGTCTCGGAACACTCATCTGATTTGCGTGCAAGCCTCGTCGCCGCCCGATGAACAACACACCCAGAGCGTGCCGCCAACGATTTTCCAATACCAAGAATCCGCGGGACCCACGTCACAGTCCGCTAGATTCATTGCCTTAGCCGCCGCAAGCGCTGGCAGATTAGGAATCCTTCTCGCTCGAGTCAGCTGTGGAGGTTGTGGTGCTTTCTTTCGCATTGACCGCAATCGTTTGGCGTGATTTCTCGTTCGTGCTCTCATATGTGCCTTTTTTTTCTCAGGAATACAGACCCACCCATTTGGGGTGTCCTCCAATCGATAACCGGGAGGACACTTTTTCTCGGGGATACACACCATTCCCTTTGAGGTGTCCTCCAATCGATAACCGGGAGGACACTTTCCCCGCGTGATTGGTACGCAGTTCCCAATACACTCGTAGTAGCCCGCCGATCCGGCCCCATGGGCTGCCGCACAGTGTGCCTCACACGTTTTGACGCTCCGCGTCCGCTTGCGAGACTCCTTGATTCGGCGATGGTTTCTGGTTCGATATTTGTGCATCACAGCTCTAGCCCCCATACAAAAAACAGGTCTCGGACAGCCGCTCCCGGGTCGATGATGGTCGCGTTGCCAGGCACCGCGATTATCTGAGTCGAAAACGGAGACACGACAGCTTGGAAGTCTATCTGCCCGAGGTCGAGAGCAGAGATGACGTTGCTCAGCCAGTTCATCGGCGCCGCAGCACCACCCGCCGTGTCTTGAAACACCTGCAACGTACGAGCTCGCTGCGGAATTTCGATCGTCTGACCCGCGCCTACGACCGAGAGAGCATCCGTTCTCTTTGCAATGCGCTGCCCAATGGGTGCTTCGACCTCGCCTATCTGCCCGTAGACGAGAGAGTCTTGCTGATCAATAGCTCCCGGTGCACCAGCGGGGTTAACGACACCACCTTGGCCGTCGGCGCGGATCTGCACCGACCCAGTTGGCGCAACAACCGAGAGATTCACGCTTCGCGCGTAGATGGCGATGCGCATACCCGCGCCGATGTCGAAGTCGACGACGTCCCCCTCGTATCGCACGCGAGCGCGAAGGGGAACGGAGCGTTGGGAAGACTTGAGTGCGCCTTGTGAAGGCGCGGCACCGGTAGCGCCGGGGGCAACTGCCTGTTCGGCACCGTAGCCCCAGATCTGAATATCCCACCACGACGCTCCACCCTCACACGGTCGGCCTTGAGCAATCGCCGCTTCCACGGTAAATGCTGGAGCCACCGCAACGGGCGATGCGAACTGGACGGAGTCGTAGATGTACGTCGGACCGTCGTCGTCGTGGGTGGAATCTGTGCTCGTCATGATTTCAAACGCAACCCCCGGCCGAAACCGGGGGTCAGGTCTTAGAGACGACCTCCCCAGAGGACGCCAAAGATCTCTAGGGTCACTGCCGCTGCGAGGATGTTCGCGAAGTTGAAGGTCAGCTGTTGCTGGCCTTGGTTCTCGAAATCATCCCATGCAATCGGAAGCGGCTCATTTGTCAACGCGAAGACGGCGGAGGTAATTCCCGCGCCGGCTGCAGCGTCGACGAGCTGCTCGATCCCGGAGATCTGCGCGCCTGTGAGTAGGCAAGGCACAACCGCCAGAGCGGCTGCGTTGTCACGACCCTCGAAGAAGAGAGCCGCTGGCTTATAAGCTCGGGCATTTCCCGAACCCACCACGACGTTGGGCGTCGCAGTAATGACACCAACACCACCACCCGCTTGCGGAAACGCCGCAACGGGAAGAGAGTTGAAACCCAGAACGTCCGAACATTCGGGACTCGAACACAGCGTCCGAGATGTCTGAGCAATGCCACCGTCAGCCGTCTCCGTAGTTCGACAGACCTCACTGCCTGGTCGATCGGAGGCTGCGCCGGTACGAGACCGACGGGCTCCTACCGAAGCGGGATTCGACCTACGCGAACGTAGATCTTCCTCCCACACTCGGCGTGCCTCGAAATACTGGCTCGAGGCTTCGCTCGCATCCTTCACGTCGTGGTCACGAAGACCCCGCATGAATTCGCTTGCTTTTGGTGCTTTTCCGTACATCACAAATCCTTTTGGATTAGTGGCTGCTAGCGCCCCTGTTTATTCTCCGGGACTAGAGTCCTCAAACTCATCGTCGTCAAACTCATCTTCAGACTCGTCGTCTTCCAAATCGTCCTCTTCCGATTCGTCCTCCGATTCCGACGGAACCGAACTCGTGAGACCCAATCTTTGTTTGAGGGTCTCGACTGCTTCCTCGCGGAGCATGCCGTCAACCATCAAAGTGGCCACGGTGATTCCGCCTTCCGAAATGCTCTTCCCCGGTCTCCCAACAACGAGCTGATCTTCGTCTTCCCTCGTCATCATGGACCTCCAACAGGAGCGGCCGCTTCGCCCATCTTCTCGCTGTAAATGGCGACGGCTTCCTCGTCCGTCATACCTTTGGCTTTCAAAGCCGCGAGAGAAAAGTCTCCGTCAGAAAGACTCCGACCGGGTTCAGCAACCGGAAGTGCAGCAACCTCTACATCCAACTTCGGAGGATGCAATCGAATCGCTGCTTGGGTTTGGCCGAGGCTCGACGTCGCGTAGAGCACGACGCAGATCTCCTCTTCGAGCGGACCGTCCCAAAGCAGACGCGAGCCCGTTGAATCACGCAAGAGCCAAAACTTGGGCAGCTCGAGCTCTTCACACTTCGGACATTGAATGCCCACGATGCGAATCACCGCATCAGCACCAGAACCCTTCTTGGTGCTCATGCCGATGCGAACTTCTCGATCGTCCGGGCCGATCTCAAACGCGTATGGG
>SDBT01012651.1_pt1 | contig 13557 bp, 18 predicted proteins | sample 2277101 | NCBI WGS metagenome assembly SDBT01 (sample SAMN10404973, study PRJNA504765) | marine sediment metagenome | isolation source: marine sediment core GS10_PC15, 103 cmbsf | place: Arctic Ocean: Southern Knipovich Ridge | collected 2010
AGCAATGATTGATGGACATTTTAAGTACCTTGAGACCATAGCCCAGGAGGATGTGGCTGAACTTATCAAGAAGGATAAGAGCTATGGATGTTCATGGAAGAAACGCGGTGGAGCAGGTGCCTATATATCAATGATCCGTAAATTTGACCGGATGGATAATACGGCTGAGAAGTTTGGCTATGATATCATCAGAGCTGTTAAAGATGATCCTAGTGCTGAAGGTATCTTAGACGACATCCGAGACGCCAGGAGGTATCTCATGCTGATTGAGGCTTGGCTGCGTGAGCTGGGAGTGGTGAAGGCTGGTGACCATCCTGTTGAATTAGATTCTTACACTAAGGCTATGTTTGATAGGATGCGTAGGAACAACCTTGAGCCAGATGGCTCACCACAGGCTGAGTCACGTTGCCACAGAGTTAGTGAGGAACAACAGGTCAAGCCGGATGAGGTGAACACTAAACAAAAATACCCAATGGGCCTGATGTTTACTGAGAACATGAGACAGGTATTGCTTATCCTAAAGAACCATGGACCAAAGTGCGTAATAGGCCGATGGAACGGGATTGGTGGGCATATCGAGCTTGGTGAAACACCGATCCAGTGCCAAGTCAGGGAGTTTGAGGAGGAAACTGGGGTTAAGACCACAGAAAATGATTGGCAATTATTCACCAAACTATTGGGTGAAGACTTCATTGTCCATTGCTTTTGGGGCAAGAATAGTACTGCTGTGATGACTGCCAAAACGATTACAAATGAGCAGGTGGCTATTGTCAATTGTGAGTGTGGTATTATCTCATTGAGCAATCTCCTATTGGCCCCCAATCTCAAGTGGATGATTCCATTTCTAAGAGACCAATCCACTTACAACCAACTTGGTGTGACTACTGCTATCTATTGTGATGAGGATAATCTTGACCCAGATCCAATTGCCGCTGTTTAAGCCAGAAGTGGACTACACACCGCCAAAGGTTTCAGAGTTGCCTTCCTGGGCAGGGGCCAAGAGGGTGTCCATTGACCTTGAGTGTCGTGACGACAAGCTCAAGAAATTGGGCGTGGGGGTCAGGCGCGATGGTTATATTTGTGGTTATTCGTTTGCTATTGAAGATGGGCCTGCTGAATACGTCCCAATATGCCATGCAGGTGGGGACAACGTGGTCAATCCCGATGCCGCGTTTCAGTATTTGCGGGATCAGGCCAAGGCTTTTAAAGGTGATGTGTGCGGCGCAGGACTCCAATATGACCTGGATTATCTCCTTGAAAAGGATATTGAATTCAAGCAGGCCAGGTTTTTCCGGGATGTTCAGGTTGCTGAGCCGTTGCTGGATGAGCTTCAATTCTCATACTCACTGGAGAATATCGCTATCAGACGTGGCTTACCGGGAAAAGATGAAACTCTGCTGAGGGACGCTGCATCGGCCTACGGTATTGACCCTAAATCCGAGATGTGGAAACTACCAGCCAGATACGTAGCTGAGTATGGTATTCAGGATGCTCGACTGCCACTTCAACTGCTCAGACGCCAGGAACGTGAGCTTGAAGAGCAAGACTTATGGAAGGTCTATGACCTGGAATCACGGCTCCTGCCAGTATTGGTAAGAATGAGGCGCCGGGGCGTACGGATCGACTTTGATCAACTGGAAAGGGTTGAGGTATGGTCTGAGGAGCAGGAGCGTACCAAGCTGGATGAGGTCTTTCATCACACTCAAGTGAGGATTAAGGTCGGTGACGTGTGGAAAGCAAAGTGTCTTGTTGGTGCTCTTCAAGCTATCGGGGCGACGATTCCCAAAACCACACAGGGGCAATGGTCTATCAACAAAGAATTCCTGGCAGGCATCAAACACCCGGTGGCAGATGCTATTAGTCGTGCGCGCAAGGTCAATAAACTACGCACGACATTTGCTGCGTCTATCCGTAGGTACGCTATAGGTGATCGGATTCATTGCACATTTAATCAACTGCGCAATGAAAAAGATGACGGCAGCAGTGATGCTCAAGGAGCTCGGTATGGCCGAGTGTCTTGCTGTGATCCAAATCTTCAGCAGCAGCCAAAAAGAGATGATTTTGCCAAAATGTGGCGATCAATCTACGTGCCGGATGAGGGTGCAATTTGGTCTTGCAATGATTTCTCTCAACAAGAGCCAAGGTGGTTGGTTCATTATGCTGAGTTGTGTGAGTGTCGTGGGGCTCATATTGCTGCGGAGAAGTACCGTAACGATCCGTTGACCGACAACCACTCAATGATGGCTCGCATCATCTACGACCTAACGGACAGCGAGGAGCCAACCAATGCCCAAAGAAACCCAGCCAAGATCATCTTCCTGGGCAAATGTTACGGTATGGGTGGAGCCAAGTTGGCCCATAACCTGGGCCTGCCTACCAAATGGATTCTCAACCGACGCAGCAAGCGTATTGAGGTGGCGGGTGATAAAGCCCAGGGTATTATTGATCTATTCAACAAGCAGGTTCCATTTGTTAGTCAGATGGCTAAAAAGGCAGAAAAGCGAGCAGGCAAGAGAGGATATATCCTTACAAACAGCGGACGGCGGTGTCGTTTTCCGGCCAAGAATATCGACGGCACCGGTGGCTGGGATTGGACATATAGGGGGCTTAATCGACTCATTCAAGGCAGTTCTGGTGATCAAACTAAGATTGCTATGGTTGAAGCTGATGCTGCTGGATACGCTATTCAACTCCAGGTTCATGATGAGTTGGACCACTCAGCGGCGGATCGGAAAGAAGCAGAAGCACTTGGCAAATTAATGTGTAATTGTATTAAGGCAAATGTGCCGTTTAGAGTAGATACCGAAACAGGGAAAAGCTGGGGAGAAGCAGCGTGATAAAGTTGGAGGCGAAAATGGTACAGAAATTGATGGCGATAGGGTGTGGGGCACCGTTTATAGTCAGGGCAATATGGGGCTTCACCCATGACGACCCGAGGACTGGGGTGGTTGGAATTCTCTTTGCAGTCTCAAACGTTATTATTTTCTGGTAAGAAATCTACTTGCCTTTTGAACAGAAATAGGGTATATTTAGATTGTGGGAGCTTTATGAATGACAACCAAAAATTACTATGTGTGTCTGCGCTTTGAGGGCCGTCCTCCTTCACAAATGAGCATAAAAGAAAAATTTCTGAATCAATGAAGGCCATGAGGAAAAGGAGGTTGCAAGATGGACAAGTGGGACAAACGATTTCTGCGTATTGTATCTGAGATTTTGACCTGGTCAAAAGATCCCTCCACAAAATGTGCTTGCTTGATTGTTCGTCCAGATAGAAGTATTGTGGGCTATGGCTATAATGGCTTTCCCCAAAAAATTGAGGATAAACCAGCACGATTGAGTAACCGGCAAGTCAAGTATGAAATGGTTGTCCACTCAGAACTTAACGCATTGTTGGCCTCGCGGGAAAGCGTCAAAGGATACACGGCCTATTGTAGTACGATACCGTGTTGTCGGTGCGCAGTGAGCCTGATTCAGGCCGGGATTAGCCGAGTAATCTGCTTACCACCAACAGACGATTATATGGAACGTTGGGGCGAAACAGCACAGAAGGCTTTGGACCTGTTCAAAGAGGCTTGTGTGGATTGCTATTGGGAATGATCATGGCTGAAAAAGATATGAGAAAACTGTTGTGTTGCAAGCTCAGGAAACTGGATGCGATTGCTGTAGAAAGTTCGGCCAGGCCAGGCACGCCGGACATCAACTTTATTGGCGGATGGATTGAGTGTAAATGGTTACGTCAATGGCCAAAGCGGGCTAAGACTCCTGTGACACTAGACCATCCCCTGCTGACGGGTCAAAAGGTCTGGATTAGACGGCGTAATAGACGTGGCGGTAATGCTTGGGTAATGCTTCAATGTCATCGTGAGTGGTTGCTATTCAAAGGTTTGGCAGCCTGCAACATCCTGGGCACTTCCACGCGAGAAGAATTATATGATTACGCCTATCACATTTGGTCTACTGGTTTAAACGTTGAAGAGCTTATTGCATTTATTGGAGTAAAAGGCGCCAGGTTAAGGAATGATGTTGAGGAGAGAGAAGCTAAGTGGCGTGCTCTGGGTGGGAGTTGGTGATGAAGACAAACTACAAAGAATCAATTGACTTCCTCCAATGGTACAGGCCCGGATCTCCCCACGTCCTCACGGCCATTACATTGGATAAGAAAAAAATCAAAACCGCCACATTAAGAGAGCCTGCTGAGGTTTTGAAATTTCTTGAGGAATACGGCAAGGATCGAAATATTTATTTTTCGGTTAACGAGTGTCGGTATCCTGTCAGCAAAAAACCGTCCCGAGAAGATGTTGCGAGCATGTCGTGGCTCCATTGTGACCTGGACCCCCGTGCAGGTGAGAATATCGAGGAGGAACGTATCCGAATACTCGAACTCCTTAAGAATCCACCTGACGGGATACCGAAACCGACCTGCATAGTATTCAGTGGTGGAGGATTTCAGGGATTTTGGAAGTTGAAAAAGTCTCTGGAGATCAAGGGCCGGGAAGAGGAGTATGAGGACGCAAAGCGATACAATCAGGCCCTTGAGCTGGCATTTGGGGCCGATAATGTATCAAATGTGGATCGTATAATGCGAGTGCCTGGGACGATTAATAGGCCAGACAAACGCAAACTAGCAAAAGGCCGGGTTGAGGTTCTCGCTGAACTCATCGAATTTCATGATGATCGTATATATCCAATTTCCAAGTTTACACAGGCCACGCCTCTTCAAACAGATCAAAAAGGATTTGGTTCAGCTAATACTAGAGTAAAAGTGTCGGGAAACATCAAACGGATAGACGACATCAATGACTTGGGTGACAAGATATCTGACCTATGTAAGGTGGTCATAGTTCAAGGCACAGATCCTGATAAGCCTGAACGCTTTTCTTCACGTAGCGAGGCTTTGTTTTTTGTCAGCTGTGAGTTGGTTAGAGGGGATCTGAGCAATGATGAGATCTATGCAATCATATCTGGCCCGGAATTCCGCATCAGCTCCTCGGTAATTGATAAAGGCAGTAGCCAAGAGAGCTATGCATCCAGGCAGATTGAGCGAGCGCGGGAAAACGCGGTTGATCCAGAATTGGCCAAGCTCAATGACCGATACGCAGTAGTGACGATGGGCGGCAAGCAACGAGTCATCTATGAGCAAAAAGATCCCACCTTGGACCGATACCGATTGGTGATGATGACCTTTGAGGACTTCTCAAAGAAGTATATGAACATCTCCATTGAGTGTGGTGAAGATGCCAAGGGCAATCCTCGGTCCATGCCAAAGGGTAAGTGGTGGTTGTGCCATCCAAAACGCCGGCAATTTGAAGAGGTCATATTCAGCCCTGAAAAAGACATTGAGGGTTGCTATAACATGTGGCGAGGATTTGCCTATGAGAGCAAACCTGGTAACGATCATGAATTGTTCCTGGAGCATGTCAAGAGCAACGTCTGTGGTGGAGATGACACCAGCTATAACTATGTGATCGGTTGGATGGCCAGGACCGTTCAAAAACCGGCCAGGCCTGGAGAGACGGCTATTGTCTTGCGAGGTGATCAAGGGGTTGGTAAGGGCTTTCTGGCTAGGACATTTGGAGCGTTATTTGGTCGTCATTTCCTCCACGTTTCCAGTGCTGAGCATTTAACCGGCAACTTCAATGTCCATCTGCGGGATTGCTTGGTGCTGTTTGCTGATGAGGCTTTCCCAGCACAGGTGAAAAGTCATGCATCTACTCTCAAGCGGATCGTAACAGAACGGACTATAATGGTCACCCCAAAAGGGGTTGACTCGGAAATGAAAGCTAACTGCCTTCACATCATAATGGCGAGCAATGACGATTGGGTGGTGCCGGCAGGACCTATGGAACGCCGATTTTGCGTGCTCGATGTGGGCAAAGGTAATATGCAAGATACATCCTATTTTGGTGATATTGAAGAGAAAATGGAGAATGGGGGCTATGAGTCATTACTCCATTGTCTGCTCACCTATGACCTGAGCAATTACAGGGTGCGTGATTTACCAAAGACCGAGGCACTGCGTGAGCAAAAGATTCACTCTCTTGACCCGATGGAGGGGTGGTGGTATCACAAACTTGAAGAGGGCAAGCTGCTGGTTACACATGAAGGCTGGACTCAGACCGTTCTGTGTGAGGAGATCATCCAGGATTACGTGGAGTATGGCCGACTATTTAACATCACAGCCAAGCGCGGCACACCCACAGCACTTGGGAAATTTCTCAGGGATCGGGTTTGTCCCCGGATGCTGAAGACCCAAGGTAACGACTCGGTGATCGTTGCCGACAAGACCATAAATCGACCATATTATTACACCTTTCCTCCATTGGATGAACTCCGTGCTTGGTGGGATGAGAAATTTGGCGGCACTCATACGTGGCCAAACATCGAGCAGAAAGATCAAAAAGAGGTACAAGAGGAAATTCCGTTTTGATCTTGTTGAAAGATATGATATACTTTAGGTATGAGAACTATATATCTCCCAGCAATTGATAGACATGTGAGTATGAAAGCATATGTTGCAGGGGTCAAAAAGGCAAAAGCCCACATGACCGCTGAGTTTCCTCACGGCCTAACAACATGGTGGCCGACTACTGGTAAAGAGATCATGCAGCAATTTTACATTGGCATTTGCGATCGTATTAATGTGGGCATACCCTATGTCCAACGGGGAGCATCTAGCAAATGTAGTAGACAAACATCTTGAAGGATGAATATGACAAATAAACATAGAATCATACAAGAATCCTGGGACATGGAAAACCGATTTGCTGATAAGTCAAAGCTGTGGGATTACGTCAATGACCCGGTTGACCTATCATTCGCCGATCCTCCATACAACTATGGTGTAGATTATGACGGTGATGAGACCGGGGACAAGCTGCCGACTGGTGAATACCAGTATTGGGTCAGGCAGGTAATACGCAAGTTGGTTCAGGTGACCAAAAGAGGCGGCATGCTTTTTTGGCTCTGTCCTGCTGAACACGGTAGTTGGGTGTGGCCTGCCTTGGAACAATACGGCCGGTTGCTCTACAACAAGCCGATCATCTGGTATGAAAGGTTCAGCCAATACCAAAGCAAGCGGCTGACCTCAGACTATCGGCTGCTGTTCCCGTTGGTAGTCCACGGCCATAGTAATGAGCCATTTCATGTTGACAAGCAGCCATACTTTAATCCTGACGCCATCCGCGAGGAGTCCGTGCGCCAGCAGATGGGGGATAAACGCGCTGACCCACGGGGCCGTGTCCCTGGGCATGTATGGACCGTCTCAAGACTCCAGGGCAATGCTAATTCTAGAGTTGATTGGCATAAAGCTCAATTACCACCGGCGCCGCTTGAGAGAATTGTGGAGGGTTGGACGCGTGAGGGTGAGGTTGTTTTAGATGCTTTTGCGGGCTCCGGTTCCCTGGGCGTGGTGTGTAAACAATTGAATCGATGGTTTGTGGGTGTGGAGCAATCAGCCTACTATTGCCGACGAATCAAGGACCGTATGGATGACTAATACCCAATTGCTGCTGTCTCAGGCAACCAATCGTCTTACCAAGAAGGATGAGCAAGCCCTATTCCGGTGCCTACGCCAGGCTAAGGTTGATTTTGAGAGCTTGGATAACTTGCCCAGGACACTCAACGAGTGTTCGCAACGGGCGGCTGCTAAACTACGGGTCAAACTGATCACGAGTGTATTGGTCAAAGCCAATTTGCCGTTGGTGATTAAGGTGGCCAAGTATTTTGATCAGCCAGGTGTCAATGAGGAGCTGCTGGTGAGTGAGGGGTTATGGAAGTTGCTTGAATGTATTGATGCCTTCAAGGTAGAGTATGGCTTTAAGTTCAGCACCTACCTACAACGCCCACTGTACCGGCACTTTAACCGGGTCATAAAGAAAGAGACCAAACGTAATTGGGGCCGGATTGATGGTGAAATAGTCTTCAAGACTCAGGTTGTTGAGGATGAGTTTTGTGAGGCCGATGAACTGATAGAGGTGTTGAAGAACAACAAGGCTGGTTTAGGTCCAATGGAGAAAACGATTCTGCTGCATTCTTATGGTATCGGCCAGCCAGCACCTAAGACGTTGAAACAGTTGAGCGCTCATTTCGGATTTAGCACGGGGCGGCTCAAGAAAACTATGGCAAGCGCTATCAAAAAACTGAAGATAGTGTTAATTGAGGAGGACACTCAATGTTACTGAGTGAGTTGATGTACAGCTTGGGAGTCACACAGGCCAGGAGAGAAGGACGAATCATCAAGGCCTTTAAAGCAAGAGCCACCAGAATTGTGGGTCCACTCAACGTGGATGGTGTAGTGCGTATCCCTAACAAGATCCGTAAACGATGTGAGGGGGCAAAGAGATAATCAATAAATTATCTTTGATCTTGCGATTTATATCGTATACTTTAGATAGGAGGCTAAAGGATAATGTCAATACGCAGCTGTGCAACAGGTGGGTTGACGCTTGCCTGGTTTCAAGCACCACACTACAATCTCACAAAGAATATGAGACGAAAAGCACTTCAGCTTCAGGCAAGAACGAAAGAAAGGGCAGAAACTATGAGCGGACATGTACTTATTCAGAATCGTGGTGAGGTGCCGATTTGGGGCATCAGATTGATGGGTTTTAGCCCCAAGGGTGATGACAAGATCGGACGTTTTGGCACCGGACTCAAAGAGTCAATTGCACTATTGGCTCGGCTTGGACTACAACCAATCATCTTCAGTGGTAAGTTGAGGATGGACTTTAAAGTTGAACTGATGGACGGCCAAGAGGAAATCTGCTTCAAGCTGTCTGAGGAGCGTGGCCGATTTGCCGCAGATGAGTGGCACGGGCTTGGGATTCATCCCAACCTTGGTCGGCACGACTGGGATGACCCATGGATGATTTTCCGTGAGGTGATCTGCAATGCCCTGGACGAAAGTGGTGTGGGTAACCTGTACCACGACATCTGCTACCATGATCCCGAGGGTGTGGCTGGCGCAACCAGGTTCTATGTCCCAGCCACCAAAGAGATTGTTGAGGCCTACGAAACTATTGAGGACAAGATGCTCCCTCTGGGCAGATATGAGGTAGAGACAGAAGTCACCGGTGTGGGTCGCGCGATTAAGAATCGTAAAAAGGATAAGCTACAGGTGTTTCACCGAGGTGTCTGGATACAGGAGAATACACTTGAATCTCTATTTGACTATGAGATCGATGACATCAAGTTGAATGAAAGCCGATCTGCTGATTGGTATACAATCAACTCTGAAGTAGCCAAGATGGTGGCATTTTACACTCAGCCTCAAGCCCAGGAGCTGCTTTGGGCAGTGATCACAGATCAACGGAAAAATCTGTATGAGGCCGATGTGCTACAAAGTGCCAGCTATTACGTTGAGTTAGATCAACAGGCCTGGACTCATGCATTTTATGCCCTGTTTGGGGAGAATGCTGTACTGACGGATAGCAGTGTGTGTGTGTATGATAAACTGAAGAAAGTAGGTAGAGATCCGGTTGTGGTCTCCCACTCAGGGCTCAGAGATCTGCTCAGGGCTGCTGGGGTGAGGACAGCAGAGAGAGTGTTGACCAGAGAGCAAAGAGAGTGGCAGAGCATTGCAGAGCCATCGGACGAGACACGCAAGGTGTTCGATGGGGTGTGGAACAGGCTTGCGTGGGCTAACATGACGTTTGGGGCTGAGCAACCCGAGCTGCGGTTATTCGTTGAAGAGCCGGGCAAAAGTAGTATTACGTTTGGTAGCTACGCAAGCGGCTTGGTATACCTTAACGAGTCAATAGTGGGAAGCGCCAAAGAACGTCAAACCTGTCTTGAAGAGTTGGCGCACCATATCTCTAAGAGTGGTGATGAGACGCGTGAGTTTCAGACGTTTCTTCTGGAGATTGCCGACCACTTTATGGGGGATCAAAATGAACACTAAGTACGCTGAAATCAAGATCGACCATGTTGTAGGCATTTGTGTGGGGGATAGGTTTCGCAAGCCATATAGAGTGAATATGTGGCGGTATAAAATCAATGATGCCCATGTTGGCCCACAAATGGCAACCCGTGCCGAGGCCTTAGCAGGATTAGACGCATATGCTGAAGGTTGGGGGTTATCATGAACGCATTTCAAAAGATTGACGGTCTGGTCAACACCAGCGTGTTAGAGGAGTTTGAACGAGCCACCAAGGCCTTATGGCGGGATATCCAATTTGGAGATAAAAAGTTTTCGCCGGTAGAGGCCATCACATTCATGTCAAGAAAGATGGGCTTATTTACTCGTGAGGCCGATCAAGATGGACCGTTGACCCTGGATCAAGCACCGATGGTGCGTGCCGCCATTGAGTTCGTCAAGACCCATGCACATACCAGGGCGCAATTCGTGGTAGCAAAAGAAACGGCCACGTGTTTGTATGACCTGGATGCTGAGGGCATCCGTTTGATGAAAGATGTGTTAAGCAGGAGGGCATCATGAAGATTAATGAAATCAGATTCACAGGTGAAATCGACGGCAAGGTGATCAATATCGTTGCCTGTTGGGATTGGATTAACATTAATTTTAACCACACTCGCAGGTGCGGGGTACAATCACAAAGCAGATTGCCGAAAGGTGCGAAGATAGGTACCATCATAAACATGGCCATAGCCATTCAAGTCTACCTTGACGGCAAAAATCCTGCAAACTCAGACACCTACCAATTTGCGTTAGATATCTGCCACGATATGGTCAGAAAGCTATGAGTACCATCAATGACTTAAAGGCAGCAAACAGAGAGCTAGACGACGCCAGGCGAAAACTTAGTCTAGCAGGTGGCACGATGGTAGCAGCTATGGCCCTAGGTACTGTGATGAATTGCGATACGGCGGCATTCTGGCAGATCGTGGCAGCCAGGAGATTGGCCAAGCTCACCAGAGACTTCACAGCGTCTACCTTGGCTGCGGCTGACCAACTGACTGAGGAGTTGAAGGCGATTAACAGGATGGGCCAGTTGTATGAATGAAAAACTTAAAGTTCAAGCATGGCAACTCAAGCAGCGACAGGGATTGTCACTTGAGTTAAAAATCGAAATGAGCAAACATAGGATACGACAGTGGTATGAACACTGGAATGGGGATGTGTATGTGAGCTTCTCAGGTGGTAAAGATTCGACTGTGTTGCTACACTTGGTCAGATCGATGTATCCGGAAGTACCAGCGGTTTTTGTTGACACAGGCCTAGAGTATCCTGAAATTAGAGCATTTGTGGGGCAGATTGATAACGTGATATGGTTGCGGCCAAAAATGTCGTTTAAGGAAGTATTAGAAAAATATGGGTATCCGGTTGTGAGCAAACGAATCGCACAGTATGTACATGAAGTGCAACGAAGCAGGGGAGAGACTGCCACTAAACGACTCAGGCTTACTGGTATAGGGTCTGATGGAACACGATCTCCCATGGGAATGATCAGTAAGAAATGGCAGTCGTTGTGTACGTCTGGATTTGCTGTGTCTGATAAGTGCTGTGACGTTATGAAGAAACGTCCTATGGATAAATATGTGAAGGAGTCTGGCCGATTGCCATATGTTGGACTCTTGGCGGAGGAGAGCAGTCAAAGAACCCAAACCTACTACATGTATGGGTGCAGTGGATATAGCATGAAACGAGCAAGATCCACTCCGTTGATGTTTTGGTTGAAACAAGACATCTTACAGTATCTAGTAAAATATCGAAGCTACCAACCTGTTGCAGATTGTTATGGGGCAATAAAAGAGCATTCAGATGGAACACTATACACGGAAAATCTCAAAAGCACGGGTTGCATGTTTTGCATGTTCGGGGTTCACATGGAGAAAGGTGAAAACCGTTTTCAGCGTATGAAAAAGACACATCCTAAGCAATATAAATATTGTATTAAAACACTAGGTTGTGGTAAGGTACTAGATTTTATAGGAGTAGATTATGAATAACCTAACTGAACAGTTCCCTGGTACTATAGCCAAGGGGTATAGGACTGATAACGCCATCACAATTTGCTATGGTAGGCACTTCAACGGCTCAGGAGATCAGTGGCCTTGCTTGACGGTTGAGGTAGGATTCCAGGAGCACGAGACCGACAAGATGCTGAGGATAGGTAAGCAGACTGAGGCCCTATTGAGACGTGAGGGTGTGATCCAGGTTGATCCACTTCAACCTTGCCGTGAACCATGCGATGGACCAAGGTGCCAAGAGCCATGCGATGGATCATGTGATAGGTTCAACAACTGGGATGGATCTCTTGGTTTTGGAGGACGTAGACAGCTATGAAGAACTTGACGCTGAAAATTAGAGATTTGAAACCGGATGAGACGGCAATTACCAAAGCGGTGGAAGTGCCAAGCCATGTGTTGGCGGAAACATGTACTGCTGCCGCCAGGTATTTGAAGGTTCACGATGAGGACGTGATCCTGCTTACTATATCTTGTAAGATTGACGCTTTGGTTGTGTCAAAGGAGGCATCATGAGTAGAATTGAATCTATATTTTTACTTATAATAGTTTTATGGGTGGTTTCCTTTGTTATTGTAAGAATGCTCACACCTAGGCCCCCACTTAGGCTAGAATCAAAGGATGAGGATACACTACAGGTGCTGCGTGTGCCAGATTCTAAGGATTGCCACGAACTCAGACACTAAGAAGATTGTTGCGGCATTACAGGCCGTATAGGTGAACTTGTTTTGGAGCAGTGGCCGAGCGGCTTAAGGCGATGATCTTGAAAACCATTGAACCGAGAGGTTCCGGGGGTTCGAATCCCTCCTGCTCCGATGTTGTGGCCCTTCGGAATGATGTTTTTGTTAAGTATCTAGGGCGTTAGATTTTGATCCCAAAGAATGTATCATATACTTTAGGTAGTGAAGATGACAACACTTTAAAGGGGATTGAATCATGGGTCTGTATCTAAGAGAAACAATTGAGAACCTAAGCCCAGCAGTGAACAATTCCCAACGCTACTGGAGGAAACAAGCTCGAGATATGTTCGCCCAATACCCCACAATCAATAAAGTGGAGTGTGTAACGTCATCAAATAAGCTAGATTCTAAATATGTTCGCAGAGGTGATACACACTCGCCTCAAGGTGTGATCGTTATTATTGCCTCAAGTAGTGGTCGCTGGGGGAAGTCCAGACGTACTTTCCTTCCAGTATAGTTTATACAAATGGTTTTATCGTTATAACCTCTAGGGCCGGTAGTTTCAATACTGCCGGCTCTTTCCTTATAATCCTCATGTACGTCCGATAACGCTACTTAACCACATTACAGTCCTATAACACCACTTCACCCACATTACAGTCCTATAACACTACTTCACTCTAGTAAAATATGAAGCGGAGCGATCATAAGTCTAGTATTGACAAGGGTTACTTAACCTACTTAACTTCGATTTAGAGGTTAAGTAAGTGTAAGTCCTTATCTGCCCAGGAGTTACGGAGGTTTACTTAACCTACTTTGATTTTCGGCATTTTTCAAAACGCTCAGGATATTACTTAACCTATGTCTTATTACTATACCCCTTATTATTATTAAAGGTTAAGTAAGTTAAGTATAGTTAAGTACCCCTTGTCAATACTAGACTTATGAGCGA
>SDBT01012652.1_pt1 | contig 13557 bp, 13 predicted proteins | sample 2277101 | NCBI WGS metagenome assembly SDBT01 (sample SAMN10404973, study PRJNA504765) | marine sediment metagenome | isolation source: marine sediment core GS10_PC15, 103 cmbsf | place: Arctic Ocean: Southern Knipovich Ridge | collected 2010
TGTTGGTTATCGGGCTGATCGTCCTGACTATCAGAACCCGGCGAGTCTAACCTGGCCTAGTTTTGGCTGGAGGGATAATACTTCAGGTACTCCGAGAGCCCCCGAAGTTCGGGGGCTCTCTTCTTTGTCATGGCGGGGGCGTTAGCCCCAGAGCACCCCACCACCGGGATTGCCGCGCTGGCTCCTCGCTCCGCTCGGAGTTTCAGCTCACCGCAATGACACCTCTCTTTTGTCCTAGCGGGGGCGCTAGCCCCAGAGCACCCCACCACCGAGATTGCCACGCCTTCGGCTCGCAATGACAGGGGAGAGAGAGATTGCCGCGCTGCCTCCTCGCTCCGCTCGGAGTTTCAGCTCACCGCAATGACACCTCTCTTTTGTCCTAGCGGGGGCGCTAGCCCCGGAGCACCCCACCACCGAGATTGCCGCGCCTTCGGCTCGCAATGACGAGGGGGGTATAAGGAGGACTGGCTCGCAATGACGAGGGGGTGTAAGGAGGGTCGGCTCGCAATGACAGGGAAGGAGGAGGACTGGCTCGCAATGACGATGGGGGTATAAGGAGGACTGGCTCGCAATGACGATGGGGTGTGCGGCTGGCGATGACCTACTTTATTGACTTTTACTCTATAGCAGGTTAAAATTCAGCACGTGGCAAAAATAAAACTTCCCGTGGGGCTAATTTTACTGCTGAGCCTGCTTGCCTCAATCTCTGCTATCGCTCCAGCGGTTGCTGCCCCAGATGAGGTCAAGTGATCCAGGGTTAATATCCCCACCGAGGGGAAGCCGGGCGACTGGGTGCTGGCGGATAACTCCGATGTCCAGCAGCTGAGCATGGCAATCGATGGCAGCCTCTACTGCTCTGCCGAGGTGAGCGGTGATGATGTGCTGTTCAAGTCCGATGATGACGGGCGCAGCTGGACAGAAACAGACTATGACGGCGGAGCGATAGTCGATATAGTCCACTCCGGCACCGATGCCAGCACTATCTATGTAACCGACGGCAGCCATGTTTATCAGTCTGAGGATGCCGCTGACAGCTTCCAGATGATAGCCGATGCCACCCTGCCTACTCTTGACGCCAATGAAACAATAACCTGCCTCAATGCTGGCTATGTGGATGGTGAACTCTATCTATTCATCGGCACTGCCGACACAGATGATGGCGACTTTGGCGGTGTCTACTATATCGCGGCAACAAGCTTCGGGGCCAGCTGGGCTGATTTAGCGGTAGGCAACTATGATGTTTATTCTATAGCCTACCTGCCCGAGTCTGCTGATGATTTCCAGATAATAGCGGTCGTTACCGATGAAGCGCGCACCTGGGTTACCAACAACTATGGCACTGTGGGCAACTGGTCCGGAGCTGTTGAGCTGACCGATTCAAGTGGCAACAGCTTTGACATTGTTGGCGCCACTAACATCCGCTTCCCAGCCGACTATGACGACGAGTTTTTTATCGGCGTTGCCGGGGATGCGGTCAATGGTGGCGTCTACCGGGTACACCCGGACGCTGCTTTCCGTCTTGACGATGTTAACGCTGATATAACCAGCCTGGACCTGACTGGTGAAGCGGGCAGCATCCAGCTAATGGCTGGCGCCCAGGATGATAATGAGGTCTACTACAGCAGCGACGACGGCGATAGCTGGGATACGCCGGACAAGGCTCCAACCGGCGATGGTCCAACCTACGTAGTAATGGCTGATGACTTTGCGGAAAGTGGTCGTGCCTATGCTGTCGCCGGTGGCACCGAGAGCGCTTTTTCTTACACTACCGATGGTGGTGAGACCTGGAACCAGGTAAGCTTAATCGATACCAGTATTCAAACTATCCTCGACCTGGCACTGTCTCCAAACTACAGCCAGGATAACACGCTGTTTATGCTCACCTGGGGTGGAGAGCACAGCCTGTGGCGGAGCCTGTATGGCACCGCCGAATGGGAGAGGGTGTTCAGCAGCAACCTGGCTGATGTGGACAGCCTGAGCATGGTGGCGCTCTCTCCCCGATATGATAAAGGCAATGAGGTAGTATTCTTAGCCGGGACAAGTAACGGCAATCCAGCGATATGGAAATCAACAGATAACGGCCAAAGCTTCAGCCGACGGCGAATCGCCCCGCTGTCCATCGATATCTGGGCAGTAGTCGACGATACTACCCTGTTTATCGGCGGCTTCGATGGTATTAATGGGCTGGTCTACAGCACCAGCGACAGCGGGCAAAGCTATTCAGAGGGGGCAGAGGCCGGCAGCCAGTTTTTAAGCTCCATGGCCCTGTCACCTGGCTACGCTGAGGATAAGACTATCCTGGCAGGTAATACAGACGGCTGGGTCTACTGGTCCAGCGATAATGGCGCCTCTTTTGAGCCACTGCCGTTAGACGCCGTCTCAGCACCTCTCTCTGACTCGGTCACTGTTACCTTTGACCCTGATTTCAGCAGCAACAGCACTATCTATGCTGCCAGCGATACTGCGGGTGAGGGTGTCTACCGCTTTATCATCGATACCAGCACTAAGTGGGAAAGCATAGATAGCCCCGCCGGGGGTATGCTGAAGCAAGTGAGGGTCTCGGACGATGGCGCACTATATGCCGCCAACTTCAAGGCTGATGGAGGCATAGAGCGCTGCCTTAACCCGACATATTCACTGGGGCCAACATTTGAAACAGTTACCCGCGGCCTCGATGATGGGGCTACGCTAACTGAACTGTGGCTACAGGATAACACATTGTGGTCAATCGACAGCACCAAAATGGTCTGACACAATAAACCACAACTGGCCGCTACTGACGGTTGTGGCTAATCTCTCAGGAACTAGGTAACAATGACTTTGGAGGAAAAACGATAAATTTCTCCCCTGATGAATATGGAAGGCAGAGTAAGAGATGATGTAACCACACTCACTGTCTGTATCCCGAATATGGTGGGTTGTGAGTATTCGGCGTCGCACCAGCCTGCAACAATCAATAAACACAACATTCCCTTTACCCTAGAAGTGCCTGTTGGGTAAGAACAGCTTCAGGGGGCAAACATTACTGAAGGCTGAAAGGCGTGTAGCGGTCGAGACTCCACTTTAACTTTTCACGGCACCGTGAAAGCCCCAGGGATGACTTAGGTGGCACTGGCAAGAAATGAAGGGTAGTGCAGCTAGATAAACCTCAATTCCAATGCCTTAAGCTTATCATGCACATTATTTTTGGCAATCTGTAACCTCTCCAGTGCCTTTACTAAGGCGATTGTCTTCTCCTTGACCGGATCATCTTTGTCCCAGAGCGATTTGGCGATAGCCTGAGGTCTATTACTACCAGTTAACCAAAAATCCTTGGGTAGTTCCTTCATACTCGTAAACACAAGATCGTCTCTAAGCTTCATGGTTTCCTCCACCACCGCAACCCAAGTTGCGCTGGCTGCCTGCTTACTAATTCCAAGCAAGAGCATGTCGCAAGCTACCGCGAGAGCTAACAAGCGGACGAACAACCAAACGTGTGACTTTGCTCTCTCAATGTCTTTGACTAGTTCATAGGCTTCTCGCACCTTGCCGCCTAACTCTTCGCTGGCGCCTCCGCCTACCATAAGCCTCACCCCTAATTCAGTAGTGGATTCCACCTCCGCAAACCATGAAACAAATGTATCCCAATAGATGCCGCAAGCCTCGCCCCAAGACTCTTGTGCTTGCCACGCCCCAGCATCGGCATATAACCTCTTCATCTGCTCGAATAAGGACTCGGTTTGGACTGGTAGCATTGCTTTATAGGGTTTAGGGATTGTCTCCAAGTGTCGCCCCAGCTCATGAAGATACGCTTGCCTAACGTCTTCAGGCTGAGTAACCTCGCGTTTTGCATCCGTGCCCCAACTCTCAAAGCCGTACTTTCTCAGAAGCTCAGCAACTGACAAAAATCTGAGTTGCTCTCGCCACCGCTGCAACAGCCGTAAGAATTTTTGCCCCGCTTTGCCCGCCTTAACCAGCTCTGGTGATATTTTCTCGAACGAAGGCTCCAATTCGCCTCCGCTTGCTATCCTTCTATACTCTGCCGCACTATGGTAGCCAGCTGCCCTAAGTAACAAGCCCTTTGGGGCACAGAGTATTTCTTCCAATTCCTCAACTACATCTTCTGGGGGAATCCTGCCGTGTTCCCATTTTGAGATGTCAGATTCGCCATAATGTTCATACCTAGCCCTCCGAAGCCCTTCAGCAAGCTGCCTCTGGGTTAGCTCAGCTTTTGTCCTGCACTTCCTCAACAACGACCAAAATTCATCTGTCATTTTTTTCAACTTTCCTCAGAGGAAACTTTTTGAAACCTTCCTCCGTATGAAAGTTGCCAAGCAGGCAACCCCTACTGTGCTAGGGTAATTATAACAAGAAAAAATTCTTAAGGGTAGCGAACTATGAGCGAGATAGCGATAAAGGAAAGCAGAGGCAATAAGGGTCTCGAACTCAAAATAGCACGCCTCCGGGCGGGGCTTAAGCAGTATGAGTTAGCTGCTAAGGTCGGTATCGCCCCAACGCAACTCTGTGAAATCGAGACAGGGAGGCGTGAGGTCCCTGCGGATTTACTTGAGCGAATCTTAAGAGTGATTAGCAGTCCTAAATAGGTTCCCAATGAGTAATAAGAGAAGCTATCAAAAGCAACTTAGGGTACAGATGAACTATGTACCTGCTCCTGATGTTCGAGAGAGGCTGTCCAGAGTGCTGAGCATTCTGCTGAAAGCAGCAACAAGGCATACCGCCACATTGGGAGGGAGCATGAATGCCAAAAAAACAGCCACCCTGTCAAGCTCCTACGCAAGATGCTTCGGTCGATGGCGGGGACAGTAATGTATGAATAGCTCAAAAAACGCCAATGCCCGGGCTGGGCAAGACTCCGGGCAAGGGCAGAGAGAATGATGAGAAAGAGACAACTCCCGTGACTAAGAATAACATTGGTAATAAGTCTTCGTCAAGCACGCCAAGTCAACAAACGGTAGAAGCGTTTGCTGCCCTATTCAAGGGCAGAACTGACGCCTGGGGACAGTTTCCGCGATACTGCAAGCACGAGCTTGTGATTTTTGCTCACTACGAGAGACACCTAAAAGGCAAAGTAAGTCTCGGTGTTTACCCCCTACTTGATAATGGCACTTGTTTTTGGGGAGCCGCTGACCTTGACCAGCCGGGGACTGCTCCTTGGCACAATGGTCCCGATGATTGCATGCCTGCTCTCAAGCTGATGGAAGCGTTAGGCTACTGTGGCGCAAACCAGGGTCTTTTCCTCGAGAAGACCAAAAGTAAGGGGTGGCGCGTTTGGGTCTTCTTCTCTGCCCCGGTGCCTGCCAAGCATGCTCGGCGATTATTTCATTCGGCACTCGCGAAGTCAGGTTTGCCATTGTCTATTGAGGTCTTCCCTAAGCAAGACTTCGTTGGTGAACCCACACCTAATAACCCTTTTCCTGTGGGCAATTACGTGCACCTCCCTTACTTCGGTGGGGGACCATCCGGACCACGACGCGGGCGTGTATTTGTAGACCCTGAGAGCCTAGCGCCAATTCCTTTAGAGAAGTTCCTCGCACATCTACCAGTTTTCCCTGCCGATGCCTTGCCTCTGGTACTTGAGAACCTGCCCAAGACAGAGACGAACCAAAAGCCGAGCCATACCCAAGAGGAAATCACCGGTATGCTATCACAACACTTGGCTGTGGGGGAGCGGCGGCCCACCTTGGTGAAGGTCACTGGCTACCTGCGATATAGGGGCATCCCGGAAGAGGTGGCCATAGCACTTCTGCTACCTTGGGCGGAAAGGGCATTTAGTGAGCCTCTGCCACCCGAGGAGGTTCAGCAGCATATTCGCGGGATTTACGGGCGATACGGTGTCAGAGAGCGCAGGGCAGCTAAACATGGTAAGGCGTGGCATGCGGAGGTTTCGCTGTGAAATTGGTCGCCAGCGGGTACAAATGGGATGGCCAGCAGGGGAACCTTCAGGCCACAGTCACCTTGTTAGCTGAGGATAGCACACCGCTATTTGAGGACTCAGTGAGCCTATCAAAGCAGGCATCCCGCCACCGCTTTGCCCAAACAGTGTTGAGAGGATTTCCGGAGCTCAAAGGCAAAGATATCGAGAGTCAATTGTTGCAGCTCTTATGGCAGGCGAAGGGTCAGCAGGAAAAGGCTGAATCAAAAGAAACCCAGAAAAGGGGGAGCCAGGCGGATATCCTGGTTAGTTTAGCTGATGACTGTTTCCTTTTCCACTACAAGGGGAAACCTTACGCCCGGCTTAATCAAGGCGGCCATCGGGAGGTGTGGCCAAGCCGAAGTAGGAATTTCAAGAACTGGCTATCCCTAAGGTTTTGGCAGAGAGAGGAGAAAACACCCGGGAATGATGCACTATCAGCTGCATTGAATATCATTGAAGGCAAGGCATTACTACAAGGTGAGCAGATGGAATTATTTAACCGCGTAGCCATGATAGGCAACACACTGTGGTATGACCTAAGTGACACTGAGTGGAGGGCAGTGAGAATAGAGCCGGGCAACTGGTCAATAGTGGATGAGCCCCAAGTGTTCTTTCGCCGATATGCCCATCAGTTGCCACAGGTTGAGCCATCGGCGCCAGGCGACATAACGAGCATATTAAAGTATGTAAACCTGAATGACGACTCCACCCGTCTCCTCTTTTTAGTATATCTCGTGACTTGCTTCATCCCTGATATTCCCCACCCAATTTTGCACCCTTACGGCGACAAGGGGGCAGGGAAGAGCTGCTTACAGAAAGTGGTTCGCCTAATTGTAGACCCCTCCGCTGTAGAGCTTTTAAGCTTCCCTAAAGATATGACTGAGCTTGCCCAGAAACTTGACCACAACTGGGTAGCATTTTTTGACAATGTCAGTAACCTTCAGGATTGGCAGAGTGATACACTTTGCCGAGCCTGCACCGGCCAGGGGTTTTCCAAGAGAGAGTTGTATTCCGATGACGATGATATCATTTATTCCTTTCGTCGTATTGTTGGTATGAACGGTGTCAATTCAGTGGCTGCCAGGGCGGACTTACTCGATAGGACTATCTTGCTCAAGATGGATATGATTCCCGGAGAGTTTAGGCGTGATGAAGCTAAGTTCTGGTCGGAACTTGACAAGGATAAACCGCAAGTGTTGGGTGGTATTTTTGCTGTTTTGTCAAAAGCCTTGATGCTAAGGCCGCAGGTAAAGTTGGCGAGTCTACCTAGAATGGCCGACTTCACTCTGTGGGGATGTGCAATCGCCGAGACAATGGGCTATAACCGGGCACAATTCCTTGATGCCTATCTGGCTAATATTCAAGTACAAAGCCAGGAGGCAGTTAGGGCAAGCCTAATAGGACAAACTATCATGGACTTCATGATTGACAAAGCCGAATGGAGAGGGACTGCCTCTGACCTACTAGCTGAGCTAGAAGCAGTAGCAGAAAGCAAGAAAATTAATACCCGGGTCAAAGGTTGGCCAAAGGCACCAAATAGCCTCACTAGGCGACTTAATGAAATTAAAAGTAGCCTGAAGGACCTGGGGATAGATGTTGATGTGGGGCACACTCGTGAGGGCACAATGGTAACAATAACGCCCCCCAAGAGTAAGGAAAATACCGTCACAACCATCACATCATCACAGCAGATAGGGCCTCAGATAGGGGAGAGATGTGACGATATTGAGGCCGATATCGTCACGCGAGGGGCACTATCGTCACAAAACACCCGCCAGCGTGACGGTAACATCGTCACACAAGAAAATACCGTTACGAATGCCCCCTATCTAAGCCAGATACAGCGTGATAGTTGTGACGATAGTGACGATATTCCCCCTACTCCGATGGGAGGCCAGCACTACATTTTACAATACCTCGGCATGACCACTGAAAAGGCAATAGCAATTTGGGACAAGCAAGGCAGACCAGTAATTCATCTAGGCCCGGGTGAGAATTGCCTAGACTTAGCGAAACTCTTGGAGCAGAGGGATATCAAGCCGCAGCACCTATCAGCCATCAGGGAGTGGCTTGAGAAATACGGAGGTGGATAAGGTGAAAGCCGCTCTTTACGCCAGAGTCTCAACAACAGACAAAGACCAAAACACGGAGGTCCAGCTATCGAAACTTCGGGACTACTGCCAGGAGATGGGCTGGATTGTTTACCGGGAGTATGTTGATGAAGCCTCGGCTGCTGACTTCTTGGGAAGAGTAGGCTGGAAACACCTGATGAAGGACGCCGCTCTACACAAGTTTGATGTGCTGCTCGTCTGGAAAATAGACCGCGCCTTCCGCTCCGTTATTCACGCCGCCAATACCCTAAGCATGTTAAGGAGTTACCGTGTGGGCTTTCGGAGTTACATGGAGCCATCCATCGATACCACCACCCCCCATGGCGAGTTTATCTTTAACATTATGGCAGCAGTCGCTGAGCTGGAGAGGCAGACGATAAGTCAGCGAGTCCGGGCCGGGATGGACTATGCAAAACGGCACGGAACCAAGTCGGGCAATAAAATAGGTCGGAAAAGATATGATGTGCCCTTTGCAATTGTTTGCAAAGCCCTTCAGGCTTGCTGTGGCAATTATTCGGCAGCGGCAAGGTGGATATTTGAAGAGACTGGGATAAAAGTTAGCCCGGGGTTTGTACAGACAAGGGTGCAGCGGGAGGATAAAACGCTGGAAGACATTTTGGGCCAGCCTTTGCAAAGCCTTGCCCCAAAATCGGGGCAAAAATAGCTAGCAAAAGAGGGCTGAGGAAAGACGTTTGCAAACCAAGTCTTTTGCGAAGGGGGAGCCTAGTATTAGAAAGCCAAGTCCATTGTGTGTTATACGCAAAGGAGAGGTAATGGGTTATAAGCCGAGTGCAGAGGGTAAATATATCCTAGATCGGGCATGGTGCTGGGTTCAGAGTGTACCTTACCAACCAAGTGCGCGATGGGTTTTCTACCGCCTACTTCAAGATGGCACATATAGCAAGAAAGGAGACTATCGCCACCTTCTTGGTATCCTATCGAAGGCACGTAAGGGATTCTATGACCAGTGGAATCCAGGCACCTTAGCTGATGATACCAGAGCTCCGTGTTAATGCAGCGGAAGGGCTTTTATACCATTTCCCTGCGGGGCTGGGGATTCAAGAATGAGACTGAATGGCTGGAGACACTTAGAAAGGAGCTTAATTGTCCGTTGGATAGGAAGGAATCGCTGAGCAGAACCAGCGCCTACCTCAAGTTCTCATCTGCTGACCTCCGTGGGGAATATGATAGGATCAACTAGGGCAGGAAGCGCGGGAAGAGGCTAAAGCCCCCACTTTCCACTCATTTCTGAACTACCCGCATCAAATGAGGTTTTTCGGATTAGTTGAACTCAGTAGCAGGGAGGAATCAATAGAGGAGTCTGAGATTCCCTGGCTGTCCGAAGGCGCAATGCGCTACTACCGTCTGAGATAAGGGGCGAGACGAGCCACCTCAGCAAGCATGGGTAAACTGGAGGCAATTGTGGTCAATGGAAGGTTACCCCGAGCTAGAGTAGTAACGCTCGTAGGCCCTGCCCATGGTAAATAAGTTTAGGGCAAGTGTCATGTTATTTTCCTCTGACAATTTGACCACCTTGGCCAGGATACGAAACTGCTTTAGAAGCCAGCGTCGCTCCTCCTCCGACGGCGGTTCAATGGACTTGGTTTTCTCAAAGAACTCAAGGGTCCGCTCCCGGTCTTTCGCTTCCGACTCTGCCATGATTTGATCAATTTGCTGCCTGAATTGTTCGTCCATAAACACCTCCTACTAATATAAGCGATTTATGGGTGCCAAATCTCTACATCAAACCGGCTATTTTGGGACGGCAAAGGTTCAGCGGGGGGATTCGCGCTCTAGCCCCTATGATTTTTAGGTGTAGTACCCCTCTCGAACAAGGTTCTTTCCGCCTAGCTTTTCATTACTCCCAACTTTTTAGATGGCGCTGGCTTGACAAGAGCAGATGAATACAGTACGATAATACTGTATAATACGAATGTGATAATCAAGGCAGGTGACGGGATATGGCACGAGACAACTATAGGAAAAGGACGAGGAAAATATTAAATAACGCTTCGGTAAGCCTTCATCCGGCCCTGGAGAACTTGAAAGAGCGGCTATCCTCGCCACGACTAAAGGCTACCAGCACAATCAGTACCTACATTGAGACAAGCGCAAGATTTCTCTCCGGTCTAGGCAAAGACCGAGAGCCAACTGATACCGACTTCCGCCGCTATTTTGTCAGGCGCCGGCAGCAGGGAATTTCTGAGCGTACCCTGCGCAAGGAGTTTTTCCACTTAAAGAAGTTGGCAATTGCCAACAGCTGGCCGTGGCCTTTTGGGGCTGAGGGAACATCTGCGGTGATACCACCGACAAGAACCAAGACAAAGGCGTCGCCAACTGCCAACAAAACTGATAACAGGCTTCACCCAGCACTGCAGAATCTGGTAGAGCGCCTCTCATCGCCATGGCTCAGGGCCCCCAGCACACTCTCCAGCTATCTCGTCACCAGCTCCAATTTTCTTTCCGGGCTGAAGGATAACCAGTCTCCGACCGATAGCGACTTCAGACGGTACTTTATCAGGCGCCGCCGCGAGAGGGTCTCAGAGATCACCCTTCGCAAGGAGTTTTTCCACTTAAAGAAGTTGGCGCTTGCCAACAGCTGGCCGTGGCCCTTTGAGTCCGACGATGCCCCCTATCCGGAGAAAAAGCAAAAACTACCTGTTCTCTTACAGGCTGAAGTAGAGCAACTGATAAAAGCCCGGGCGAAGCTTTCCAGCGCCGAAAGGTTTTACCTAGCGGTGGCCACCACATGGATTGTTCGCCGGGAAGAGCTGTCAAGAATCAAGAAGCGTGACTACGATGGCAAAACCTTCATCATTCACACAGCCAAGCATGGTAAGGGGGCGAAACACCTTATTCCAGACGCTCTCAAGCCTATATTTGCCGACTACCGGCCGAAGGAGCACAATCCCTCTGCCCTGTCACAGATGTTCAAGCGTATCTGTGCTAAAGCAGGGCTGGAACACAAGAAACGTTGGGGGTGGGATAGTATAAGATACAGGCTCAATACGTTACTCAAGGATGTATGTCTGCCTCAGAACAGCCTAAACCCATCACTCCTGAACGACTATGCTTATTGGAAACAGAGCGCTGGTGGTCGCCATCGGGGGGCAGATATGAATGAGGATTATCGCCATCCGGAAATCCTGGACACCGACCCCCACGGATTAGACAAGGTGATTTACTCCATTCACCCCTTCCTTCCACTCTGGCAGAAGAAGCGTTGACACTGTTTACTATGCAAATCGATACTTGTCAACATCTCACCCTTTTCTTCCCCTTCCTTTTCCTTTCTCTGAAGCTGCGTTAGCGCTGTTGACGTGGCAAACCAGCATTTACTGACATCTCACCCCTTCCTTTTCCTTTCTCTGAAGCTGAGTTAGCGCTGTTTACCAAGTAAACACACTAATTTTAATTCCCCGAAGCTAATAACAGAGTTTTCAGTCGTTTTCAAACCCCCTGTTTTCGCCCTCAAAAGCACCCGGAATCGTATTGCCGTTGGGGTGTTAACTGAGGATGCCTACCGTGCCGGCGCTGGACTTCCCCGCTGCTTACGGCACAATGGTCTCCGCAATGTTCGACACAAAGTCGGGAAATTTTCTCCAGCCTGTTTTTTTGGGTTCGGGCATAGTCCTGCCTACACCGCCACCGCTAACGCCTGCTAACGCTGGACTTGACAAGCCAGTATTGCCTATGCTAGGCTTGTGTTGAGGCTAGACTACACAGTAATAGAATACTGTCTAGTCTAGTTCGCACCTTAACAACTGAATATAGACAAGCCTAAAACTGAACGCTTGCCTACTCTATTGATAAGGGGGTGAGTTATGAGTCAAACCGAAGTAAGAGCCGAGTTAGAGGCAACAGCCGAGCAATCCTATGACCAGCTTGCTGGTAAGTGGCTAGAATGGTTAGAGGTAGCCAAGCGGTTTGAGCACAAGGCAAAGGCAGAGGATAGGCTAGACTTGAGGCACAATATAATAGTAGCCTTTGCCGACCAGCAAGCCCGTAATGAGAGGCTAGACAACCCCGACCTCTCATTTTACGGTATGCTACGCATAGCCTCTCATTGTGTAGCCGACTACTGGAGAGAAGATAAGCGTAATGGTAGGTTCATATCCCTCAATATGCTGGTAACCGATGATGAGGGCAATGGTGTGGAGCTAGTAGATACACTAGCCGATGACAGTATCAACCTTGAGGCTTGGCTAGAGGCTAGCACTTGGGAACTAGGTTACCCAAAAAGGTTAGTAGAGATTGCCCACAAGCTAGACAACGGTGAGAACCTAACACCTACCGATAGCCAATACCTGTGGAGATACCGCAAGCGGTCACAAAAACACCTACTATAATGTAGAGATTTTACCCCCTTCAATCGCTTGTATTAGTGGAAGCACCATTTAGGCTAGAGTATCTCAGCTAGATGGTAGCTTACTACTAGGTGAAGCCGATAGTCTTGCCCACTATCGGATAGCCAATGGGGGGGTGTAAAACTGGAACAACTGAATATAGAGGGCAAGCGTTCAGGTGAGGGCTTCGTCGCCCATAAGGCGACACTGGTAAACGCCTTATCAAGGGCATTAGCCGATAGAGTAGTGCTGATGGACTTGACCATAGGTCGTAAAGGCTTACTCGGATACCTCAAAGCTCTAGGCGGTTCTAATGTAGTAAAACTGATACCGTCTAACGGTAGTGCTAGCGGGTCGCAGGCTACTGATAAGAGGCTCAAGGTTATCTGTGGAGCTAATACCAGTTACCTAGCCGATAGTGAGTGGATTGGCGATAATACGCCAGTTACCCTTTGCGATGTTAGAGTAAGCCCTAATAACTCCGTCAAGCCCAATATCGGAGCTAGTGAGTTATCGGAAGCACTGAATAGAGTATTACCCTTTACCGCTACAGATGACAGTCGCCCTATACTCCAATGCGTCAACTTCGTAGCCAAAGAGGGTAAGCTCACTCTGGTTAGTGCCGATGGTTTCAGGCTAGCGGTAATTAGTCTTGATTATGATGACGGAGAGGGTCAAGCCTTGATTATCCGTGATGACCTCAAGGGCATTATCAGTGCCTTACGGAGAGCAAAGCGGGCAAGGGTTAGTTTTGAGCCTAGCGGGGAGAGCCTAGACGGTGTGAGCCTGATTATAGACACTGAGCTAATCCGCTATAAGTGGGTAAGCGTAAGCGGTAACTATCCCGATTGGCAAAAGCTAATACCTACCGAGTTTAACGCCTTTGCTCACCTTGACACGGTAGAAGCAATCAAGGCTACCAATTCACTAAAAGCTCTGTCTAACGGCAAGGACTACCCGATAGACTTGACCATAGGTGACGGTAAGATAGTGATGGCTAATCCCGATGATAAAGGGCAAGCCGAGCTGGTAGCCGATACCGATGGTGAAGTCAAGGTAAGGCTAGACGGTAGCTATCTTGCCCAAGCCCTTAAGGCTTGCGGTGGTATGGTAGATTTTAAGGTAACAAGCCCAAGCTCACCAATGCTCTTTAGTGCTAACGGTTATCAACTGGTAGTAATGCCAA
>SDBT01012653.1_pt1 | contig 13557 bp, 13 predicted proteins | sample 2277101 | NCBI WGS metagenome assembly SDBT01 (sample SAMN10404973, study PRJNA504765) | marine sediment metagenome | isolation source: marine sediment core GS10_PC15, 103 cmbsf | place: Arctic Ocean: Southern Knipovich Ridge | collected 2010
CTTTCTGTCAGCATGTCACCAATACCTCGCCGAAAACGTAACATACCGTCATAGTCAATAACGCGAGAAAATTGTGTCAATATCCGAAAACCCCGTGCATATTCCCCCAAGATCCAACCTAGGTGCCAAGCTCCACCCATGCGTTCTTGGTAGATTCTCACTGCATCGGCCTCGTGACCCCCGGCAATTGAGTGATAGATAAGCTCCTCTAGAAGATCAAGCGTCTTCTTATCATCAGGGTATCCCATCCCTGGGCGTTCAATCAAACTGCTCAGATGTTGACTCACGGCTTCATGCATTATTCTAGGATTTGCAAAGATTTGATAGAAATGATCACGCACAGCAGGATGAACAGTATACCTCCCATCTGTGTCCCGAAGAACAAGATGGTACCCTAAAAGGTTATCAATACATTCACGGATATCAATCTCACTCATTTCTGCGAGTGGACCTGCAATCTTACCTTTATCGCTTCCAAGGAAGATAACAATTAAGAGGTTAATATCTATACCGAAGCGGAATATACATATTCTCGAGAGCACAGCCAACTCTTCTCTCGGTAAGACCTTTTCATACATATTAAATATTTCACCAAGGCGACGTGCTTGTGAGTCTGTTCCTTCTGTCTGGATATTAGTGAATTTGGTAGCACTTTCAGGATTACCATCAAAGAAACGTCTCAGGAGAGAACCTAAGTGGTCGATGGTTAGCGCATGACCACCGTAAGTGTCAATAAGTGAATTAAGTGTAGCTTCGTCACCCTTTATCTTATGAACACGCAGTAAAGAGAGTGCTGAAGACCTGTCAAGTTGATCTACGTCCATGGAGGTATAACCATGACCAGCCCAGCGTTCGAGGTCCGTTACTGGGAAACGACTTGTGATAATCACCTTGGTCAATCCGGCACCACCTGCCATACGCCTAAGTATTCCTTTCAAGAGCGGATCTTCTAGTTCTCCATATACGTGATGTCTGCTAGTACGCTGGTATTGCACTCTTTCTAGTCCATCAAGTATAAGTAAAAAGCGCTGCCCAACACTGAGAGTATCCTTCAATAGATGGAACCAACCCATACCTTTTACACCAGTTCTGTGCTCACCAGAAAAGTACTCGAAAGCGGATTCCAAAAAGGCATCGGTATCGGGATCGTCATAAAAGCTCCAAACTAACATACCGTCGGGAAGTTCTTTGCTGCTCGATAAAAGATTCGAGATGAATTGTTCGATAATAGCTGTTTTCCCTGATCCTCCAATACCAACCAATGAAAAAACACCGGGCATCTTTGATTCCCAAAACCTGCGCAAAGTTTGTAATTCTGTCTCACGCCCTACGAATCGAGGCGCTGGAGGTAATGAATATACGATTTTAGGACGCAGTTTGGTGATGCTAGTAAATTCTCCTCCTCCCTTACCAGACCACGGAGGTGGTTGTACCATGAACTGTTCTTGTACCCCAAGGTAATTCAGTAAATAAGTATAGCGCTCATCTCTCGTTTTGGCATCGGTTAGGTCGATTATATTAAGCGCGCGAACCGTTGGGCGAATCTTTTCGCGATCCAGTGGTTCCAAGAGGATAGGTATCAAAACATTCATAGAAGCGTCCGGATCATTGTAGATGGTAATTGCGGTTTCCATAGCTACCCACTGACTAGCGATCGATGACGGTGAGAGAATAAGTAGGACATGACGACTAGATTGCAGCGCTTGTTCGATAGCTGAAACTACATTTTCTCCGGGTTTAATGCAATCTTCATCGAAGAACACGTTTTTACCAGCAGATCGAAGTTGTCGGGCGAACTGGCGAACCCATGGTTTCTGTTTTCTGTTGTGACTTAGAAAGATGTCGTACACTTGTTTCTTCATCAGTGTAGGCATTATGACATCCCCAAATTCATCTACTGATATAGATCACTACACCTGATCCATTGCCTTTAATAGAATCGTAGCATTGATAACGGTAACAGTCAAAATCCGCCGGTTGGTTTTCCGTAAAGCGATAGAACGTGACTTGGCTTTGATTTCAGTCCTATTATTCAGTTGTTAAGGTGCTACTTTGACATGAAATAGTTCCTTTATTGCTTTATGATTCCGCGCCTAGCCTTCAGGTGTGATTTTCAGCGGACCTTTTTACAATGGCTGTTAACCATCTGGTTGTTAGCCCATCTATGTCTGGTTTTCCGGAGATCCAGATTCCCGGCTTAGTAGATCAGCTTCGAACTTATTGGGATTAAACCGGCCAGGGAGGCCCAACACCCTTAGCAATGCTAAACGCAGATACTCTGTTGTAATGCGGACGGTTTCTTGTAGTGGGCATTGTTTCGCGAGCTTTTTGGTGCTGGAGCCGTGAACAATTGCGGATCTCCATTTATATGAGATTCGTGTTGCATCGTAGATTACCTTACGATCTGCTCCACTTATACCAAGGAACTCAGCTAAGAGTACTGCCGCCCGAAAGCTCAACTCACCGCCTTGGCCACCGAGTATGAGAGCTTCTAGGCTGATCCAGGCATCGATTAGCTTATCTTCAAGACTCTGCCTTAACAGTGAGGACTCCCATCGGCGGAGAGACAGCCTCACTCGGTCAATATTGGAGCTTGTTTGAAGGAGATGCCAGACATGAATGACTTGAGTTGCCTTTTCCTGATCAAGGGTGACAACTGGCCCAAGCGTGGGAAATAACCGACCCCAACTGGTGCTAGTGCCGGTAAACGCCATCATTCCTTCTAATCGCTTCTCCTGGAAAATGATTGAGATGGGAGTATCTAATATTAGGCGAAGTGCAGTGATTGCGAGGTCAGCGTTTACTTGGGGTAATTGCTCCAATGCCTCTTGCGAGTCTGTTGAAGGAAGTCGACCTACTACGGTCTTGTGTATATGTAGTACGGCAGGTTTGTCCACGTGATGTGTACTCCATTGGGGCAGACCTGTACCAAGCGGTGGCAGGCTCCGATCCGGATTTATCCATCGTTCAAGCTCTTTTATCGACGCAGGAAGTAGCCTCAGCTCGCTACTAAAATCGAGACTAGCAACTCCCATTTTTAAATTACTAAGAGGCAGAGTTGTGTGGGAAACGACACTCTTGCGGTGAAGCTCTACTCTTAACTCGCTAAATGTTTCGTCGAACCTGGGTTCATCCCAATCAAGCTGCTCTCCTTCCCGTAGATATCGCCACAGGAAGTTCGTCAAAAGGGCGCGTGTTATGTTGGTCCGTTCCGGCTCGCGAAGAAAGCCACCCGCATCAATAACGATGCCTTCTTTAAATTCGGAGTTATTTTCAAAGGCCTCTGCTGCAGCTACATATTCCGGCAAGTGAAGCAGCCCAATGCTGAGGGAAGATAGCAGATCGGATAAAGCAGGTCTATCTACATCCATTGCCACGTGAGGGGATTCGACTGATGATTCGACTACTGTCCAAAGGTTACGTTTCGGGATCCCAGTGCTTTTTAATTGGCTGCAGACTGTTTGGGTCAGAGAGCGTAGCAAATCTTTGATTTTTTCCATTGCCCATCCATTAGCACTTTAGCAGGTAAAAAATGAGATCTTTATTATCTCCCATGACACCACTTATATTTTTTCCCACTACCACATGGACACAACTCATTTCGACCTACTTTTGGAATTATTGTTGTTTCTTCTTCAACAACAGCGGTGGCACCCATAAACATTGCGCCTTTTATCGCTGGTTTAATTTCTGGCATCTCTGGATTAAGAGATTTAAGTATTTCATGGCTGATTTGTCGAATGGCAGCTTTCTCCGGACCTGCAAGTTGAACATCACCTTTAGGACTCGAGAAACGCCACGCAAGTGAATTAAGGCGCGATAGATTTGCGTATTTTTCATCTAATACTGGATCAACATGAGTGCCACCATCTTTATTAGCAAGTGCCAGTACCAAGTCTTTTCGACAAGTCCTTATCCCTCCCTTATCAACAAAAATCAAACCATCCCACCAATCATCAAAGCTAACCCATTTTGGAGTATGACCTGGTGGCAATCCATCCAAAGGTGCAATATGCATAGACCCTTCGGGTGTAATGTTTATAGCAGTAAGTCCACTATAAGTAATGACTGTCTTTGGGTTATAGGGCACTGAAGTATCATAGAAAGAAGCTTGCTTTAATCCTAGTTGATTTAGCAAAGACTTTGAGTAACTAGTGTCATGAACGAGAACTCTGATAGCAGCAGCACACCTTTTTGCTTCTCCCTCGTAACCATCATCAAACGCATGTGAAGATAACTCAAGGGCTTGTACAGTATCTTTGAGATGTTGCTGTAGTTCATCTTTGGACTGCTTATAATCACTACTCATTTGACAGTCAGTATATAGAAGTGCTGTGGATTAGTAAAGCGATTCCTCGAGTAGGACAAGAGCTAACAACCAGATGGTTAACGGCCATTGTAAAAAGGTCCGCTGAAAATCACACCTGAAGGCTAGGCGTGGAATCATAAAGCAATAAAGGAACCTTAATATACGAGTGCAAAAGCCTTTGAAAAGGTTCTACCTATTGACCTGCACGGCCTACCAAAGCTGGAAGACCTTCCCTGCCGGGGAGTTTTGAAGAGAATCAGGGTGTCAAGACACTAGGTCAACCGACACCCTGATTTTATTGCTTTTACATCATAATATCAAATTCGCTTATATCCACGAAATATTCATTCCTTAGCCGCGGCCGGACTTGAACCTTTGACCCCCTGCGTGTAAAGCACTCTTGCTAAAAGGCGGAGGCCGCTTGCCTCCTTTTTTTGATATGCTTAATCTGACTTGTTCAATGCTTGTTTTCTTTGTTTCAAATACAAGTTTAGGTCCTTAATCGCATCGGAAAATTTCACAAACAACCTTTTATACTCTTCGCTGATTTTGCTCAATTGTTCTCTTTCTTCTTTATTCATTGGAAAAGGCATCGTAGTGAGTTTTTTCGCCAGATTTTTCCGAGAATTAAGGGAATTTAATATATTTAAGTAAGCATCTTCAAGAACAAAATCGCTTCTTTCTTTTCTTACATCGTCTAGTATCGATGTAATCTCTATATTAATGGACTCAATATTACCCACTATTGTTTTCCAACCATGTAACTCTGTATCATCCTCAGTTATATAATCTTCAACATCAGCTATTGCTGTATATTGTGTTACCAAGAGAAATACCCCACGTGCACTAAGATCGACGAGACGTTTATGAATTCTCCTGGCAGCAATATGATTATAACCATCAGACCCGGTTATTACTAGATGTTTAAATCCGTCAGATAATTTTATTAATGCATCCCCTGCTGCTCCTAGTAAATCCAGTGCATATTTATACAAAAATCTATCGTTCATATCTTTCTACATTACATCTAGCACAATTCTCGTTGGTTTCTAAATTATCCTGTATCACCCTGTGTGTAAAGCACTCTTGCTAAAAGGCGGAGGCCGCTTGCCTCCTTTCAAGAAGCTATTATAGTATCATTTTTGAATAATGGCAATCTTATTGCTGGAAGAATCACCATTACGCCCTTGCGGGCGTTCCCAGTTCGCTTCGTTAGGTATAGCCTAACTTCACTCTCTGGTCTTCAAGAACAATTTGATGAGTACCTAACATAGTTGTAGAATAGGTCTAACCTATAATGCTTAAGTATTCTATAGAAGTAACGTAAATATCATGCAGGAATTCGGAAGTATTTGGACTGAAGCAAAATTAGACGCTATAGAAAGCTACCTCTCGTTTTATACAACAGCTCTTAGTAAGCGCGATTACCGATTATGCTATATTGATGCTTTTGCCGGTAGTGGGAATATAAGGCTAAAAACTGGTAAAGAAATTCAAGGTTCCGCTTTGCGGGCTTTGAGATATCCTTTTGACAAATTCCACTTTCTTGATAACAAAAAAGCCAGGATTAAAGAACTTGAAAATACTATCTATGATTTACCGATAAGAGAAAAAGTGGAATTCCACTGCACAGACTGTAATTCTTTTCTGTTACAAATTGACGAATATGATTGGATGAAAGAGAATTGGCGAGGTATTGTTTTCCTAGACCCTTACGCTATGGATTTAGAATGGAGATGTTTGGAAAAGCTAAGCAACACTAAAATATTTGATGTATGGTACCTATTTCCGTATATGGCAATTAACCGTAATTTATATGTTAACGGTAACATCCCAATTAGAAATAAAAAGAAAATAGACTTTATATTAGGGACAACGGATTGGGATAAAAGTATATATATGGATTCCCCACAACTCAGTTTTTTTAATGATAAAATTGTGCAAAAAAGAAATACTGTGGATATCATAGATTATATTTTATCTAGACTAAAAGTTACTTTCCCAACAGTGTCGGATAAAGCGGTAATGCTTCGTAATCACAGAAACTCTCCTCAGTTTCTATTATGCTTCGCTGGAAGTAACCCCAGTCGGTCAGCGCAAAAACTTTCTCTTAAAGCTGCGAATTATATTTTGGAGCATATTGAATAAATGTCAGAGAAATCTTCAATAGAATGGACAGATTCTACTTGGAATCCTGTAACAGGTTGCACAAAGGTTAGTGCAGGTTGCCTCAATTGCTATGCTGAACGACTTGCCTTAAGGCTTCAAGGTATGGGTAATCCGAGTTATCAAAATGGCTTTGCTGTAACTCTTCACGAAAAGGCGCTTGAATTACCCCTGAAATGGAAGAAACCTCAGAACATATTTGTTAACTCAATGAGTGACCTTTTTCACGAGGATGTTCCGACGGAATTCATCCTCAGGATATTCAACGTGATGTGTCGTGCAGATTGGCACCAGTATCAAATTCTAACCAAGAGAGCGGAGAGATTACTGGAGTTAAGTTCGGAGTTACCTTGGCAGAGTCACATTTGGATGGGGGTTACTGTTGAAGACCAATCACAAGTCGATAGGATAGACTATCTTCGACAAACCCACGCTGCTGTCAAGTTCCTATCACTAGAGCCACTTATCGGTCCTATTTATGATATAAATCTTGCTGGTATAGATTGGTTAATAGTAGGGGGGGAATCAGGGCCAAAGGCACGACCCATAGAGGTCTCTTGGGTTACTTATATTCGAGACCATTGTCAAATAAACAACGTCCCATTTTTCTTTAAGCAATGGGGTGGAAAGAATAAAAGGAAAGCCGGTCGCAACCTAGAAGGGCAATTCTATAGTGAGATGCCTAAGGTTCCTGTATTTTAGAATCTAGGAACGTAAAGCTACATAAGGCTGTCTCCCTAGAGGATGATAATGAATCTATCCTCATTCAGAATTGCACCAACTCGCTAACAGGCAATCCAACTCTTATAGCGTGCAGGGTTGCCCCGATAAGTCGCCAGTTCATGTAATCCAACCTTTGCTTTAAGTCGGTCAGCTCATGTATTAGCTCATGCTCACAGTTAGTTATAGATTCACCCAATTTAAACATCTCCTTGCTGAAAGCACGCCATTTACGGTAAATCCACTCATAAGCGTACCAATAAGAACGCTTGCCGGGTTCATCATCATAAGCCTTGTTAAGATACTTTCCGAGATAACAAGCCATGCCTTTAAGCGAGCGCACCTTTTTTACATGTATCCATACTGCGCCTTTCACGGCTTGCCATTGTTGGTGAGCGACTCGGAATCCAATTTCGTCAAGTCGCAAGACCACATGAAGATGCTGGCAAGTATGTTTTTCGTTCCACTCCTTAACAGCATAATATTCCCGGATAATGCCACGTCTGCGCATACGCTTCAGGAACTTACGCCAAGCTACGTGTATATCGCCGTTAAAATCCTCAGGTGTTGTTAAGGTAAGCAACCTGTATTCTCCTGGCATACCCACTCCTAACATAAAACGCTGATATGCTCTCTTAAACTTTTTCTCTCGCTTTTCCTCTTCCGTAAGTAGCCACCACGGTTTTCTCTCCTTATTTACGCTCCGGCCACTTACGCTATTATTACCAAGTATAGGGGTAGAAGGGGAGTAATTATTTGTTTTCCTTTCCACAGATTCATCGCAACCCGCCTTGTAATAATTGGTAAAAGTAGTAAAATATGCTTGGGGGAATAAGGCATTGGTATTAGGGCGGGCCCGAATCCTCCTCTAATTATTTGCCTGACTTCCCCCACAGCACTTTTTAGAGATTATTTTTCCTAGGCCTACCTCCTTTCTTACCCCATTCTGACGCCATGCCGGGGTAAAGCTTTCTAAGTGATTCCTGACCTTTCTTGCCTATTTCAGAAAAATGCTTATTACCAGATTTAGCAAGAAGTGCCAAGCCTCCTTTTTTACCTGCTTCATTTACCGAAATACCCATAATTTTACCCAATAAAAAACGGGGAAGAAGTAGCATACATCTCCCCCGCTTGGCTTTAAGCCGTTGGCTTACGCCACGAGCTTAGCATATTATTTTGTAAATGTCAAGCCATATCAGGCGTATTGTGTAAAATATACTAAATAATATTTTAAAGATTGTCTTAAATGAATAAGGAGGGCGGGCTAAAGCCCTCCGCCCTCCTTGCTTATCGCTCCGCTTCTCCTAATCAGAGGCTGGCTAGCCTTTCTTCTGTTATGAATCCTTTTACCTTAAACCTAGCATATCGGCTGGGCTGGCGTTCTCATGCGCTTTCAAGGCATCTTCCATACCCAGCGTGGATACATAATGCTTAACCATTCTCAAGTCTGAATGTCCCAGTAGGTATTGCAGGTTAAAAGGGTTTTTATCCTGTCTTAGGAAATTCAATGCGAAGGTATGCCGGAACCTGTGGCAATTGCCCTTTGCTGTCAGGCCAGCACGTTGTTTCAGCCTCATTAACATTATCTGAATACCGACTACCTTCATTGGCCTGAATTCTTCCGTTAGCCATAGTTCCTGACATTTACTTTTTTCTCTATACACCAAGTAACGCCAGAGTGCCTTTTGTGTCGTCGCTCCTATCCTGACTACCCTTTCCTTTGCACCCTTGCCTTTGACCTTAATCCAACCGCGCTCCGAGTCTATTTCATCAAGCTTAATATTCGCCAGTTCACTTGCTCTTAATCCAGTATCTAGAAACATCAGGATAATTGCCTTATTACGACTACCCAATAGCTGGGCATTATTCTTGCAGTCATAATCACATACTTTTATCATCTTCAATATATCCTGACTAGAATAGGGCTGGACTACGTTTAATCTGGGGTTTTTCAGCTTGATTTTGGCAAGTGGGCTTTCAGTTATAAAATCTTCTCTGACACACCAATTGAAGAACGCTTTTAGCACGCAGTAATAGTGGTGAACCGTGCAATAGGTAGCCTTTGGCCGGCTTGATTCTGATCCGTTGCCGGAAAGCCCCCAGCGGTTTCCTTCTCCGCCTGTGTATGCCAGGAATTCTCTGACATGCCATTCTGTAATCAGGCGGACATCATCAGGCCATTCTTGCTGGTCTGCATACCACAGAAAACTCCGGAGATTGCTTTCGTAATACTCAATTGTCCGGGGACTTTTACAATCTGTGCGTTGTGTGAGGACAAAACCTTTGACGAGAGATTTAACAGACGTACTAACAGGTGCTTGTGACCTTATAGACACAACCATTTTTCATTTTGCGGACCCGCCCGGTTTATACAATCAGGTGGTCTAGTTAGATTCAACCACCTATGCTTTTCGCAACAAACATCGGGTCTAGAGACTTCCTCTAGTCACGATGGTGGGCGGTACAGGACTCGAACCTGTGACCCCCTGCGTGTAAAGCAGGTGCTCTTGTGCGGTTTCAATTAGCCTTGAGCCAAGGGCGTCCCAAAGCTGTTGGAAGGTAGGGGAATCTGGTAAAGCAGGTGCCCTTTGTTTCATCCTTTTGCCTCCTTAAACTGTATTTATTCACCTTATTGGATTGTAGCTCCGGTAATACCACAAATCAAGGAATTAATCATAATCAGGGTGTCAGTTTGACTAGTGCCTTGAAACCATTATTAAAGTTGGTTGTTTGGGATTATCATCAAATTTGCGAATAAGCAGGTTTGATACCTATAACAAATCGTTAAAATATGCAATATAAGATATTGCATCTAGATATTAAGTATATATTTATTGAGATTTAATCGGTTAATAGCATAGAAAGACTTGACAAATAATATTCAATATGTTAATCTATTTATCATATTGTTTAAAATTAATATAAATTTTATAAAATAATTTTTTAAGCTGAACAGGACAAGGCCGATACAGCTCAAATAGCACTCAGATTTACTGAGCGTGAGGAACGCAAATGAAACATCAAAAGTGCGATGCTTTCATAATTTACGAGTACAGTACTGGAAAAACTATAGCTTGGGATATAAAGCAGGGACTCGAACGCTTTGGGATAGCAACCTTTGTAGCACCGCAAGACGTTTTACCGGGAGGTGATGAAGAGTCGATACGTTTGTCGGCGCTGAAAGAAGCAAAGGAAATATTTGTAATCATTACACATGGCGTGATGCTAAGACCTGGTGAAGTTGAGAATGAGCTAAAAACAGCACTTAATGCGGGCAAGGAAGAGAGAATAAGGCCGTATCGGAAAAAGGGTATTACCTCAAACAAAGCGGTAGAATTCCTTAGACGGTTGGGAATTAACACCAAGAAACAATGCCAAGAGTTTGAAGATGTGAGTGAGATCATCGACGACATACTGGCGCATAAAACGCAAGGCGAGTATTTTGCACAATTTCATAAGCGTAGGATTAAGGAAGTGGTATGAACAGCAGGAAATAGGTGAAGAAATGGAAGTAAGATCTCTATTTCGCTTTTAAAACGACATAAAAGACCACCACTGCATTAAAGCATTATAGCATTGGAAATAAATAAGAATAAATATTTAGATGTTGATTTGATAGTATTGAACAAGGATAGTCTATGTAAGGAGAATTAGAAGGACAATTGGTAAATATTGCGACAGAAAAAGCTGAATACAGGAATATCGGTAAGCGGCTATGGGATATTAGGAATACAGCAGGGTTAACGCTGGAAGAATGCGCTAATTATCTAGGAATAAGCATTGTTGCTTATCAGTATTATGAAAGCGGTAAACGGCGCATTTCGATCGATCAGCTTAAAAAAATCGCTACTCATCTGAAGTGCCCTGTAACATACCTCATCGGTGATCCTAAATCTCAAGAACCACAAGAAATATGGGAAACTGCTCTTGAGGAACTGCAGATTGAAATCAGCAAACCAAACTACCGTACTTGGCTTAGTAAAACTATCGGTCTGAGTTATCAGGATAACCAATTCATTATCGGTGTACCCAATACCTTTGCAGCTGAATACTTAGATAAGAATCAACGCCTTTTGATTGAAAAGACCCTATCCAAGTTTATATCTCCCGAGACAAAAGTGCTTTTTCATGTAAATGAAAGACCGCAACAAGTACTAATTAAGTACCAAAATAATAGTACAACTAGTTCATCATCAATTATCGCCAAGTTAAATTCTCAATATAGTTTTGAATTCTTTATTGAAGGCGATAGCAACCGTCTGGCTCGTGCTGCATCACTAGCCGTAGCTAACAATCCGGGTCACTCCTATAATCCGTTATTTATCTACGGTGGCGTCGGCTTAGGAAAGACGCACCTACTGCATGCTATTGGGCAAATGGCAATTGCTGAGAATATAAGTGTTATTTATAGCAGTGCTGAGCAATTCACCAATGAGTTCATAAGTGCTTTGAGAGAAAGGAGAATTGAGGACTTCCGCAATAAATATAGAAGTGCTGGTATGTTACTTCTCGATGACATCCAGTTCATCATCGGTAAAGAGATGACTGAACAAAGCGTAGTAGAAACCTTCAATGAGATGTATAATGACAAACGGCAAATCGTTTTAGCTAGCGACCGTCCGCCAAGAGCAATGCCCTCACTCAAAGATAGACTGCGCTCTCGCTTCGAATGGGGTCTGATAGTTGATATCCAGCCGCCTGATTTTGAGATGCGCCTCGCTATTTTACAATCCAAATGTCTTCGGGTGGGGGAGAAAATTACGACAGAAGTGTTGGAATTCATCGCCCAACAAGCTACAAGTAATGTAAGGGAACTGGAGGGATCCCTTAATCGAGTGATTGCCTTTTCTGAACTACATAGGATTGCTCCAACGATTGATCTTGCAGTCAGAGCCTTAGGAGATGAGGTGTCCCCCATCCTTAGGACAGGATAGGGGCTGTATTAAGAGTGGGCACCGCTATCCTCAAGGGGTCTGGTGTTAAGGATTCTACCATACCTCTGTTGGTGGCTTCTACCGGGATTGATGTGAATACCTCGGCCGGTGTCCGGTAACCATGGGTCTGGTGAGGGCGCTCGGTGTTGTAGAAGCGGAAGTAGTTACCGAGACCGATTCTGGCTTCTCTGCCATCCTGATATGCTTTCAGATATACTTCTTCGTATTTCACTGACCGCCACAGCCTCTCGATGAACATGTTGTCGTTATAGCTTCCTTTCCCATCCATACTGATCCTGACTCCGTGCTGCCTCAATAGTCCGGTGAATGCCTCACTGGTGAACTGGCTACCCTGGTCGGTGTTGAATATCTCGGGTCTGCCCTTCTTGAGCGCCTCTTCCAGTGCCTCGACGCAGAAGCCGGTGTCCAGGGAATTCGACAGCCGCCAGGAGATCACATACCGGCTGTACCAGTCGATGACGGCCACCAGGTAGAGGAATCCCCGCGCCATGGGGATGTAGGTGATGTCCGCCGCCCACACCTGGTTTGGCCGTGTTATTCTTAAGCCACCGAGCAGGTACGGGTAGATTTTATGACCCGGTGCCGGCTGACTGGTCCTGGGACGGCGGTAGATGGCCTTGAGACCCATTATTCGCATGAGTCGCCGGACACGTTTCCGGTTGACCCGATGGCGCTTACTTTTCAGCCAGGCGGCTATCTTGCGTGCCCCGTAGAACGGTGTGGCCAGGTATTGATGGTCGATCAGCTTCATAAAAGTGATATCCCCCTCAGAGATTCCAACAGACTGATAGTACAGGCCGGAGCGGCTGATATTAAGCAACCGGCACTGGCGTACTATTGAGAGCGACGGATGCCGGCGGTCGACCACCTCACGCCGCCGCTCTACGTTCAGCGACCCAAGGCGTTCTCCAAGAAATCCCGCTCTACCTTGAGTTGGCCTATCTGCTGGTATAACTGGGCAACGAGGCTGGCGTCATCTTTCTTTTTGTGATTCCGGTCATCGCCGAAGATGCCGGCGGCACCCTCCGCCAAGGAATTCTTCCATTTGCGAATCTGGCTGGGGTGAACCTCAAATCTATTGGCCAGTTCGGCTATTGTTTCTTCACCTTTTAATGCTTCCAGGGCTACCCTGGCTTTAAATGATGGGGTGTGTTTTCTTCGGTTCTGTTTCATGCTGTCCTCCCATTCCGTATTCATTATAGGAGCAGAACCCGCTCTTAACAACCTGTCCAAATTTCGGGGACAACCCACCCCAACAACGTTTTGCCTTACTGCTACTTGTTCGAGCCCTCCCCTTAACAGGGATGCTCCCCTAATCCCAAGAGAGGGCCATATCAATTTCCTGTCCATCCAAATATATAAATTCGGAAATTCTTAGACTGTTTACTTGTACGTTTCAGATCACGT